>SXGS01495844.1_pt1 | contig 43046 bp, 36 predicted proteins | sample 3174681 | NCBI WGS metagenome assembly SXGS01 (sample SAMN11356861, study PRJNA531348) | freshwater metagenome | isolation source: freshwater sample F1-80 | place: China: Fuxian Lake, Yuxi | collected 2017-12-25 | reverse complement strand
CTTCCGGTGTGACATCGCGTCGCGCCGGCCCGGTGCCGCCGGTCGTCACCACGAGGCAGCAATTCTCCTGATCGCACAGTTCCTTGAGCGTGCTTTCGATGATCGGCTGCTCGTCGGGGATGAGGCGCGGCACGGGCTGCCAATCGCACGACAGGATTTCGCGCAAGGCGTCTTGAATCGCGGGGCCGCCTTTGTCTTCGTAGACGCCTTTACTGGCGCGGTCGGAGACGGTGACGATGCCGATGCGGATGGTCATGATCGATTCTCCCCGCCGCTTGCGGCGTAGCAGCTACGGCCAAAGTTTTTCCACCTGGGGATTGTTCATGAGCTGCGCCCGCACCATCCAGCCCTCGATGCCGCGGTTCAGAGAACCCAAATCCAGGATGAACCGTTTGTTGGCGTGCCTGATCGGCAGCCAATCGCTGACCGTCTCCGTCACCGGCCCCATGACGGCGCTGTAGCGCTGCGCGAACGGGTGGCCGTGCAGGACGCCGTGCAGCAGGTTGGGGCCCTTGTCGGTCCAGGCATCCGTCCGCGGGGCCGGGGCGTCCCAGTAACGTTCGACACGGAATGGCATGTTCTTCTTGACCAGCTCATCATAATCCTTCGGGGTTTGGCAGAACCAATCAAGCGTCTCGCGGCGTCGGGCGAGCATTACCCATTCGGTAGTGAAATGGCGCAGCTCGGCCAAATCTTCGCCCCGCCCGCGATCCGCGCCCGGCGCCATATCGTGACCCCGGCGTACCTGGATCTTGAGATCGCGCGCGATGGCCGCCAGGACCGGAGGGAGATCGAGGTAGCGATGCGACGTGTGTACGCACAAGACGCCGTCTTCGGCCAGATTCTCGAAGCACTGGGCGATGCCTTCCTTGGTGAAGAGGTCGAGAAAGATCTTTTCGCCGTCCTCGCCGGAGCAGGCTTCGAGAATCATCAGGCGATAGAACCCGCGCGGCCCTTCCTTGGCCAGCTTCGCACGCGGCGGCCCATGCAGGAGCGAAACGAACGCGCCACGCGTGCGCGCGTCGGCAACGAAGTGAAAGAAACGCTCCTTTGCCGCGCGCTCGTTCAAGTCAATGACATCTTTGGACATTTCGTAGAAATGAAACTGCTGCGTCGGCCGGGCATAGCTCGCGGGCGTTCCCGCTTCCAGGCCGATGACGGCGACGGGCGGCTCGGACCACAACGCGATCATGGGCCCGAGCCGATCGAGAACGCTCATCGCTGCCAGGGACGCAGGCAATCGCACGTCCGCGCTGTAGGTGTTCGGCGCCCCGGGAAACCAGTTAAACCTTTGCAGCGCCATGCCGACGGGCCCGAGTGGATGATAATACGTGCCGGGCAGCCGGCGTAACTCTTTGTCCTCGAAGCATTCGCCGAAGTTGATCTGGTCGCGCAGAATCGTATGATAGGCCGCTTCCTTTCGGTCGCCGACCGGCGACGTGTGGCGCCTGACTTTGAGGCTGCCGGCGCGAAATCGCACATCGTCCCGTTCCTGGGCAAGTGATGACGCCGCGTCCAGACCTACAACCACCAAGAGCAATGAAAGTCCACGGAACATAACTGGGTCTCCCCAGAGAATTGAAGCTTCGGGGACAACGCGCCTAATTCTAGGACACGCGCCAAGGCATTGCAAGGCTCGGCTGTTCGTTCGGAGCAAAACATTCGGATCATGAGTCTTCAAGGCTGCACATTGTTTCTCTGGAAGCTATAACGATGTGATGATAACACCCATCGCCGCGAGGCATCTCGCTGCGCCGAGGAGAGGAGATAAGCGATGCGTACCGTCTGGTCTTTCCATATTGCCCGCTCGGTGATTTTTGGCCGCGATGCCGTGTTGCAAATCGGCGAAACAGCAAGACGTCTGAGCGCGAAAAAGGCGCTCATCGTCACCGATACGATCCTCGAAAAAGCGGGCCTGCTCGAACGCGTGCGCCAACCGCTTGTTGCCGCCGGACTGAATGTATCGGCGTTCACGGGCGGCGAACCGGAGCCGTCGATGCGTGCCGGGCTGGCGTGCTATGAACAGGCGAAGGCGTTTCAGCCGGACGTGCTCGTCGGTCTCGGCGGCGGCAGCAACATGGACCTCGCCAAACTTGCCGCCACGCTGCTCAAGCACGGCGGCGGACCGCGCGATTACGTCGGTGATGACAAGATCCCCGGCCCCGTCTTCCCGCTCATCTGCGTGCCGACCACCGCCGGCACCGGCTCGGAAGTCTCCGCGGCAACGGTCATCACCGATACGGAAAATCAAATCAAGGTCGGCATCCTTTCCAACTGGTTGCGACCGACTGTCGCCGTCGTCGATCCGTTGATGACCGTGTCGAGCCCGCCCAAGGTGACGGCCGACAGCGGCATCGACGCCCTCACGCATGCCATCGAAGCTTACACCGCCATCGACAACGCCGACTTCCCGCTCCCCGCCGGCGAACGCAGCGTCTATCAAGGTAAGCATCCGCTGGGCGATATCTGCGCCGAGCGTGCCATTACGCTTGTCGGCAAATTCCTGCGCCGGGCCGTCAAGGACGGCAACGACCTCGAAGCCCGCGAAGGCATGGCGCTCGCCGCGCTGCTGGCAGGCATGGCGTTTTCCAACGTCGGCGTCGCCTTGGTGCACGCGATGGAGTATCCCGTCGGCGGCGCGGTGCATTGCTCGCACGGCGCCGGCAACGGCTTGCTCCTGCCTTACGTGATGCGCTTCAATTTGTCCGCGAAATGGAAGGCGTTCGCCGAGGTCGCGACGATGCTCGGCGAAAATGTGTCGGGCCTGAGTGAACGCGCTGCCGCCGAAAAAGCGGTCGCTGCCGTCGAACGTCTACGCGGCGACATCGGCATTCCTGGTAGGCTGCGCGACATTGGCGTCAAACGAGAGCAACTGCGGGCGCTCGCGGAGAAAACGTTTGGCATCAAGCGCATCCTGCGCGTCAACCCACGCAGCGTCACCGTGGATGAGATCGAAGGGATCTTCGAGGAGGCATTCTGACCGCTGACCGTTTAGCGCTCGCGTTGAAGCGCCAAGACGCTGGCGATTCAACGCGAGCGCTAAACGGCCCGCGATCGAGGAAGCATCATGTGGCCCAACGCGACCGACACCCAGGAACTTCTTGTTCAGGCGAAGAAGGGCGACGTCGACGCCGTCGATCAGCTCTTGGCCAAGCATCGCGAGGCGGTGCGGCGCATGATCGACCTGCGCCTCGATCCCGCCATCGTGCAACGGCTTGACGCCAGCGATGTTGTGCAGGAAGTGTTGATCGAAGCCAGCCGCCGTTTGCAGGACTATCTCAAGAATCCCGTGATGCCGTTTCACCTGTGGCTACGTCATATCGCGAAGGATCATATGATCGACGCCCATCGCCGACATCATCAGGCCCAGAAGCGCGGCGTCAATCGTGAGCAGCCGATGCACCGTCCCGGCTGGTCGGACCGCTCGTCGCTCGATCTGGCGGGGCAGCTACTCGATCAAGATTTGACGCCCGCCTCGGCCGCGATTCAGGAGGAAATGCAACGCAAGCTGCGTGAAGCGATCGAGCAACTCGACGACGACGACCGCGAAGTGATCCTGATGCGGCACTACGAGATGCTCGCCAATCAAGAGGTCGCGGAATCGCTGGGGCTGACGGAAGCGGCCGCGTCGATGCGTTACCTGCGCGCGGTGCGCAAGTTGCGCGACCTGTTGACGCCGTCCTGATCCGCCGCTTGCGGCTTGACGCTCGCCCTGCGCTACGCGAGCGCCAAGCCGCAAACGGCTTTTGGAGACGAACATGCCAATCATCCTGTTGTTGTTCGCAATCATCGGCGCTGCCGCCCAGAACCGCGCCGCCATCCAGCTCGTCCTCGACGACCAGGCGGCCGCGTGGAACAAGGGCGATCTCGTCGGCTTCATGAAAGGCTATCTCGAATCGGACGAGCTTACCTTCTTCTCCGGCAACAACAAAACCAAGGGCTACAAGGCGACCCTCGAACGCTATCAAAAAAAATACCAGGGCGAAGGCAAGGAGATGGGCAAGCTCACCTTCAGCGAGATGTCGATCGAAATGCTAGGGCCAGATCACGCTCTCGTACGCGGCCGATTCCGTTTGCAGTTGAAGAGCGACAATCCGACCGGCATCTTCACGCTCGTGATGCGCAAGACGGCGGCAGGGTGGCGCATAGTGCATGACCATACCTCAACTTAGCGCTGCTTATGGGTTAGCAGTGTTGCTACGCCGCAAGCGGCTGGAACAAAATCAAACATGGACGCCTACACCGACCTCATCCAGCATTTCCGCGAATTCCGCTTGCTCGAATCGATCGGTGCCGTCGTCGGCTGGGACCAGCACACGTACATGCCTACCAAGGGCGCGAATCATCGCGCCGAGCAGATGGGCTATCTCGCCAAGCACGGGCACGAAAAGCTGACGTCTCCGAAAATCGGCGAATTGCTCGGCCAGCTCGACGGCGCAAAGCTCGACGACACGCAAACGGTCAACGTGCGGGAAATACGCAGGACGTACGATCGCGCGGTGAAGATGCCGTCGAAGCTCGTCGAGGAGATCGCGAAAACCGTCTCACAAGCGCAGAACGTCTGGGCCGAGGCACGCAAAAAGAGCGACTTCCCGGCGTTCGCGCCGTGGCTTGACAAGATTGTGACCTTGAAGCGCGAGGAGGCGAAGGCCGTCGGCTACAAGGATTCGCCCTATGACGCGCTGCTGGACGAATATGAGCCGGGCGCGACCGCCGCCGAGATCACGCGCGTCTTCGCCGAGCTGCGCGCGGATCTGATCCCGCTCGTGGGCGCGATCGCCGCATCGGGCCAGAAGCCGCGCAAGGACATTTTGACGCGCGAGTACGCCATCGATCGCCAGCATATCTTCGGCCAGGCGGCCGCGGCGGCGATCGGGTTCGACTTTCAAGCAGGCCGGCTCGACACCACCGTGCACCCGTTTTGCTCCGGCATCGGCCCGGGCGATTGTCGGCTGACGACGCGCTATCATCCGCGCGAGCTCAACCAGGGGCTTTTCGGCATCCTCCACGAAGCGGGCCACGGCATCTACGAACAAGGTCTCGATCACGCACACTTCGGCACGCCTGTCGGCAGCTTCTGCTCGCTCGGCATCCATGAATCGCAATCGCGCCTATGGGAGAATCAAGTCGGCCGAGGACGAGCGTTTTGGGAGCATTTCTTCCCACGCTTGCGACAGACCTTTCCCGGCACACTGGACGACGTGTCACTCGACGACTTTATCTTCTCGGCCAACAACGTCGAGAAATCATTCATCCGCGTTGAGGCCGACGAGGCGACCTACAACATGCACATCATCCTGCGTTTCGAGATGGAGCAGGCGCTGATGCGCGGCGACTTGAAGCCGAGCGATGTGCCCGGCGCGTGGAACGAGACCTTCAAGCGCATGCTAGACCTCACGCCGGCGAACGATGCTCAGGGTTGTTTGCAGGACATTCATTGGAGCATGGGCGGGCTCGGCTATTTCCCGACCTACACGCTCGGCAATCTCTATGCGGCGCAGTTCATGCAGCAAGCGCGCAAGGACCTGGGCGATCTCGATGCGGATTTTCGCGTCGGGCAGTTCGGTCGCTTGAAGGGCTGGTTGAACGAGAAGATCCATCGGCAAGGGCAACGCCAGCGCGCGGGCGAGCTTTGCAAGCGCGTCACGGGGCAGGCGTTGAGCCATAAGCCGTTGATTGCGTATTTGCGCGGGAAGTACGGGCCGTTATATGGGATTTGACGTTTAGCCCCGCCTCGCAGAGGCGGGGGCGGGGCTAAACCGGAAAATCGCGCTCGAACGGAAACATCGGCCGCCGGCGATGCTTGTACTGCAAGCGCGTCAAATCTGCCGACGTTACGCCCGGCGTATCGACGCGAATCAGATGCTTCGACACCGGCGCATACGCGGCGACCGGTGCGTGCACTCCTTTCGCGACGAGGATGCGAAAGCGCGCGGGGTCGAGAGCGCAGCTCGTCAGTTGTTTGATGCTGAAGGGAACCATGCGTTTGGTCGTCAACACGATTGTCAGCCCGCCGATGGTCTCGACGACGGCGGTCGAGCCTTGATCGAAATTGAGGAAGCCGCCGTGGCGAGGCTGCGTCTCGGCGAACTTCCCCTCGAACAAACCGCGCACGACAAGATCGGCTTCAAACGACGTGCCATGCTGATTATCCGTTTTGCCTCCGACCTTCAAGTGGACCTTGGCTCCGATCCCGGCAGCGGTTGCTTTTTGGACGGCCTCGGGATCGAACAAACAGACGCAGGCCGGCATCAGGTCCGCGTGTTTGGCGAGCGCGTGCACGAGCTCGGTGCCGTCGCCCGGTGAGCCGCCGCCGACGTTGTCACCCATGTCGAGCAGCGTAATCGGGCCTTCGAGCTTTGACGCCTGGGCGAGCGCTTGCTCGATCGTGATCATGTTGCCGGCGAACTGCTCGCGGCGCTCCCACCAGAATTTTTCCATTTCACTGACGAGCGCCGCGGCTCGCGCAAAATCGTTGTCGGTGACGACAATCGCTGATGAGCCCATTTCCTCCACGTCGGCATAGGGGAAACCAAGTATCACGCTGTTCGACAGGACGCCTGCTTCCCCCAGCATCGCGTTGGCGTAATCGTAGAGCGTCTTGCACGGCGGTTCGGCGGTTAATTGCCGCTCAATGTTGACGGCGAGCGGCGGAAATGCGGCCGCCATCGTCGGCTTCACTTCGCCGCGCAGCGTGCGTGCCATCAGCTTCGCCGCGTCGATGCCGCGCTGCCGTTGATCCAGGTGCGGATTCATGCGATAGCCGATCAGGGCGTCGCAGGCGGCGACCATCTTAGGCGACACATTCGCATGTAGATCGAGCGTGCCGATGATCGGCATTTTCTTGCCGAAGCGATTGCGTAAGCGCGTCAACCAGTGCCCATCGGCGTCCGCGTGATTGGCGGCGACCGTCGCTCCATGTGGCGCGACCAGCAAGCCATCGAAGGAACCCGCACGTTCGATTGCCAAATCCATGCGTGCCAGCAGCGCATCGAAAGCGTCCGCGGCGACGATGCCATAGGGCAGGGCACGCGCCGCGAAGATCGGCATGGCGTCGATGCGTTCCTCGGCCAGCCCCGCGAAGAAGCCGCCGACTTCGTGATGGGCATCCTCGAAGCGTGTACGAACGGCGTCGCCTTCGAGCAGCAAGTCCGCCTCGAAGTGCGCAAACGTTGTCGCGCCCTTGATGAACGTGTTCGATTCCTGCAACAGTGCGATGATGCCGACACGCATGGTGTCTCCTCACTCACATTCGCTCGACCGTCTTGATGCCGAGTAGGTCCAAACATTTCTGCAACACGCGTGCCGTCAGGTCGCACAATAGCAGCCGGCTTTGCTTCAGCGCGTCCGACTCGGCCTTGAGGACCGGGCAGTTCTGGAAGAAGCCGCTGTACGTTTTCGCGAGATCCCACAGGTACGCCGTGATCGCGCTCGGCTGATACTCCGCGACGGCGGACAGCAACGATTCTTCGAGCTTGAGTAGTTGCAGCGCGAGCGCGCGCTCGAACGGCGTATCGAGCGACACTGACGGCGGATCGGCGCGCAAGGTTGCGGGATCGAGCTCGGCCTTGCGGAAGATGCTGCGATTGCGCGCGTACGCATATTGCATGTAGGTCGCGGTGTTGCCCTCGGTCGCGAGCATCTTGTCGTAGTCGAATTTGTAATCGCTGGTGCGATTCTGGCTCAGGTCGGCGTATTTGATGGCGCCAATGCCTACCGTTTCGGCGATGTCGCGCTTCACGTCGGTGGTAAGGTCGGGCACATCGTGGCCCTGCGCCTTGCGGTCCACGTAGCTTTCTTCATAGCGTTGCAGGCCGAGCTCGATCGCCTTGTTGATGAGATCGATCAACTCGGTGCCGTCGCCCTTGCGCGTCGAGATCGGTCGGCCGTCGCGATTAAGGACCGAGCCGAAGCTGATGTGCGTCATCTCGACGCCGGCGACGCCCCAGCGTTTGCCCGCCTCGAAGAGGTTCGCGAAGTGCTGCGATTGGCGAAAGTCGACGACGTAAAGCAAGGCGTGCGGCTTGAAATGCTCCAGGCGATACTGGATCGTGGCGAGGTCGGAGGTCGTATAGGTGAAAGCGCCGTCGCGCTTGCGGACGAGCGCGACGTTGTCCTTCGTGAAACGGATGATGATCGCGCCGCCTTCGCCCGGCTCGGCGATGTTCTTCGCGAGCAGGCTGTCCACGACGCCGGGGAGCAATGGGTTGTAGAAGCTTTCGCCGTGTTCATGATCGAACGTCAGGATGCCGAGCTTGGCGTAGACGTCATGAATCTCCGCGAGGCAGTGCGGCATGAACTCTTGCCAGAGGCGGTTGTTCTCCAGGTCGCCATGGTGCAGCTTCGCGGTCTCGGCTCGGCAAGCGTCGGCGATCGGCGTCTTGGCGTCGTCCTCGTCGTCGGTCCCCATGCGATGGCGGACTTCGATGTAAATGCGAGACAGTTCGCGCACGGGGTCCTTCGCGTATGCGTCCTTGTCGAGCAGGTTCTTGTAGCCGTAGAGGAGGATGCCGAACTGAGTGCCCCAGTCGCCCAGGTGGTTGTCGGTGATAACGGTATGGCCGAGGAAACGCAGCAGGCGCGTCAGAGCGTCGCCGATGATGGTGCTGCGTAGATGGCCGACGTGCAGCGGCTTGGCGACGTTGGGCGAGCTGTAGTCAATAACGTACGTTCGCGCAATTTGCAGAGAAACGCCGAGGCGCTCGTCGGTTGCGATCGCTCGCACGGCCTTGGCGAGCCAGGTTGGTTGCAGGCGTAGGTTGATGAACCCGGGACCGGCGATCTCCGGCTTGTCAAGCAGGTCACCGCAGTCGAGACGATTGACGAGTTCCTGGGCGATGTCGCGCGGCTTCTTGCCAAGCGCCTTCGCGAGCGCCATGGCGCAGTTGGCTTGATAGTCGCCGTGCTTGGCGTCCTGCGTCGATTTGATCATGGCGACGTAAGGTTCGACATCGGGAACGAGGTCGGCGAGCGCGGCGCGGAACTTTTGTTGGATCTGGTGGAGGAGGTTCATGCCAATCAATATACGAAAGCCGCTTGGCGTTTAGCGCTCGCGTCGCAGCGCCGGGTGAACGGCGCTTCGACGCGAGCGCTAAACGCCAAGCGGCTGTACGTTAGCGATTCCATTCGACGCGTTTGGCGTCGGCCCACAGGTCTTCGAGCGCGTAATATTCGCGCGAGTCCTGATCGAAGACGTGGATGACGAGATCGCCGTAATCCTGCACGATCCAGCGGCTCGACTGGTAGCCCTGGATGTTCTCACGCGTCTCGCCCTCGCTGCGCAGAAAATCGTCGATCTCCTCGGCAAGCGTGTGGATCTGCCGACGGCTGGCGCCAGTCATGATGACGAAGTAATCGAAGATGGGCGTGATGCCGCGCAAGTCCAAGACGACGATGTCTCTGGCTTTATTGTCGTCGCCGATGCGAGCGCACTGGATGGCTTGCGCGCGGGTGAGTTGGGCGCGGGTGGATTTCTCGGCAACGGTCGCTTGTTCGCTCAAAGGATCTCCTGAGGGTTGCCTCGCTTACACGGGACGGCGGCAAAGCGAGTGGGCTTCCTATTAATTTAGAAAAGAGGGACAGGCAAGCCCAGCACGGAGTTCGCGCTTTCCCGAACCCGCCGTGCTTGTCCTCCTTTTGTATTTTACCGCGAATCCCGGCGAAGTGAGGCCAGGAAATTTCAGAATTCCAAACTCGACTGGTTCGCGGTCGCGGCATGGATTATACCCGTTGACACAATCTTACGAGTCGCGACCTGACGGTCGCGGCTCGTAGAAACAATCGCCTTAATCGTGCAGACGGGTATTTCACATGCGCAAACGACTCGGTATCGCGGCGGTCGCCTTGGTGCTCGTCGGCGTCGGCTACTGGTGGCAATCGTTCGACACGCACCCAGACCTCGATCCATCCAGAATCCTGGCAAACTCCCTCCCGAATAACGACGGCGACGCGGAATCGTGCGACGCCATCGAGCCGCTCGTCGTTGATCGTGCCGCGCGGGGACTGGCCGCACTGCCCGCACCGCGCGCCGTCGAGATGGAGGCGTTGCCGCGTGTCGTCCAGGCGCCGGGCATGACGCAACCGCCACGGCCGGACGCCGATTCGGGCGCGGCGCGGCGCATGCCCTATGCGGATGAAGACGAACCAAATGCGATCTATCGCGAGATAATTGACAAGGTGAACAAGACAAGAGGAGGGAATCTTCTTCGGAATTGAAAAGTCAAAGCCGCCATTCGTGCCCATTCATACAATCCCCATCTACACTCATCTTCTTGGGGAGCGCATCATGAACATCACCGATATCGAACGCCTACTCGGCTCCGACGCCCGCACTTTGCTCGATCACAAGCCGAAGATCTCCAAGGACCGTTTGTACGTCCCCAGTCCCGATTTCGTCGATCGCGTTTGGGTCAACACCGATCGCACGCCGAACGTGTTGCGTAATTTGCAATCGCTCTTCGGTGCGGGCCGACTGGCGAACACCGGCTACGTGTCGATCCTGCCAGTCGATCAAGGAATCGAGCACTCCGCCGGCGCCAGCTTCGCGCCGAATCCCGATTACTTCGACCCGCTCAACATCTGCGAGCTGGCCCTCAAAGGCGGCTGCAACGGTGTCGCGTCCACGCTCGGCGTTATGGGCGCCGTGGCGCGCAAATACGCCCACAAGATTCCGTTCGTGCTCAAGATCAATCACAACGAGTTTCTCTCCTATCCTAATAGCCACGATCAAATTATCTTTGCCAACGTCAAGCAAGCCTTCGACATGGGCTGCGTCGGCGTCGGCGCGACGATTTACTTCGGCTCCGCGGAGTCGAAACGGCAGATTCAGGAGATCTCGCACGCCTTCCAGATCGCCCACGAGATGGGCATGTTCACAATCCTGTGGTGCTACATCCGCAACAACGCTTTCAAGACGAAGGAGAAGGACTTCCATGTGTCCGCCGACCTCACCGGGCAAGGAAATCATCTCGGCGTCACGATCGGCGCGGACATTATCAAACAAAAGCTGCCCATGAATAATGGCGGGTACAAAGCGCTTTCGACGAAGGAAAAGCCCTGGGGCAAAACGCACGACAAGGTTTACACCGATCTGTCTTCGGACAACCCAATCGATCTGACGCGCTACCAAGTCGCCAACTGCTATATGGGCCGCTGCGGGCTCATCAATTCCGGCGGCGAATCGAAAGGCGTCGGCGACCTTGAGGAAGCCATCCGCACCGCAGTCATCAACAAACGCGCCGGCGGCATGGGCCTGATCTCCGGCCGCAAGGCGTTTCAAAAGGAGCTGTCCGAAGGGATCAAGCTCTTGAATTCGATCCAGGACGTTTACCTGTCCAAGGAAATCACTATCGCGTAGCAGATTCTTTTACACACATTGCAATATGTGGTAGGAGATGGCGGCGCTGGGCCGGTCGTCGTCAGGGTTCTGCGCGAATTGCTCCATGGCGTGGATGACGTTGCTCCGGGCACGAGAGAATCCGCTTTAGACTTCGCTCGCCTTTGAAGCTCCACACCGGGTGGCGTAGGCGGGAGCCTCGGCTGAGGCGGGCCTTACGCATCATCGCAGGGAACCATCGCTATTGTCCCAAGCGGATGCGATCCTTGAACCGATTTCATGGGCGAGTCATTTTGAGGCGCCAGGCGCTTCGGGAAACACGATCTCGCGGACCAGTTGCAGGTCGCGCGCGCCGAGGTCCCCCACGTGCTGCGGGTCGATCGAGAACGTGACGCTGACTTGATCGCCGCCCGTGCCGACAATCAAGTAAAAAATCTGCGTGACCGCGCGGCCGTCGAGTTCGCCCGAAGCCGCGACCTTATAGACAGTGTGCTGTCCTCTGGGGCCGTCGGGAAGCTTTTCCCGCTGGTTTTCCTCGCGCTCGATCCAGCCAGGCGTCGCACGCATCTCGGCGGCGAATTGCTCGAGCGCCATTACATTCTTCACGTCAATCTTCTTCAACGGCATGATGGTCGCCTGGCCGATGAACTGGCCGCGCTCCAGATAACGCATGACCAGCTGTGGAGCTCCATCTGGGCTGGTGATGTGCCAGTTGCGCGGGTAGTTGAGCGCGTAGCGTTTGTCGGAATGCTGTATGTTCGTCAATTCACTCGGCGGCGTTCTTCCATTCGGCACGCGGGCGCCGATGATGATGTTGTTCAAGTCGCCGGGCACGTCGATCGGCGCTCGCTTCAATTTGATGACGACATCCGCGGAGAGCGCCGGCGTGATCGGGCCTTGTTGACGTGCGTCGGTTTCCTCCCAAACCAGACCGACGATGCGCTGCTCCCGCGTGTCAAATTCGAGCCGGGCGTGCACGAGCACCTTGACCGAGGCGCCGAGGTTGATCCCCTCGGCCGTTCCCGCGATGCTGATGTGCGCGATGTTTTCCTTGACGGCTTCGAGCTTGCCTTCGAAGGTGTGCTTGGCCAGGCGGAAATCACACAGGGCGGCGACGACGTTGTTGGCGATGGGCCAGTTCTTGCCGACCTCGATTTGCTTGCCAGGCAGCAAACCGGAGATGGCCTGGGTGTCGAAGTGTTCCGTGAGATCCACTTCATCGCGAGTCAAGGCGCCGTTCGGGCTGTAGCTGACGATCTGATCGTTATGCCGATGCGCCACCATGAATCGTCGTGCTTCGCGCAACGTTCGTTTTGGGGGATTCTTGTCATTATCAAACGTGATCGTGCTCTCGGCTGTCGTGTAGATGCGGGCGGCCTTGTCGGAAACCGCGCCGTTGATGTCAAGGAAGCGCTCCACGTAGTCGTGCTTGGCCTCGGCCTTGTGCGGATAGACGACCTCCTTGCCGTCCTGGTTGACCGTGATCTTGCCCGTAAGGCTCATCGTCAATTCGTTCCGCACGCACCGGTCGGCCAATGGCGCCTCGGTCAGATTGACGGCCTGGGCTTTCACCCCCCCCGCGACGATGAGATTGACCACGACGCACAGTGCGGCTTGTCGAGTGAACATCGGACTGATCTCCAAAGAGGGCTTCCGTTTCAGGATTTCGTCGCTCGCGTGAAACTGCCAGAGACTCGCCGCACACACGAGACTACGAGCCGCGCCCGTTAGGGAGCGTCTCGCAGCCACCGCTCCCTAACGGTCGCGGCTCGTGAAGAGTTTGCCAAACGCTCGTTCCCAACCGGAGTTTGGGAACGAGGGGATCAACAAGCGACGCGCTGCTACTTCTTCGTTTCCGGCAGCGGGATGACGACTCCCGGCGGTAGCCCGATGGGCATGGGAGGCTGCTCGATCGTGGGCGTTCGGGCCGGCGGTGGCGTGCTATCCACCGGCGGCCGATTGATGTCGGGCGCCTTCAGCGGCGCGTCCGGCAACACCACCTTCTGGCCGTCATTCGGCACGATCGCCATTGGCTTGAACTCCGGCATTTTGACCGGCGGCAACGTGGTCGGTTCGAGATTCCGCGCCTGACTCACGGGCATCGTCGGCGGCCCCTGATACGACGCGTGCTGTACCTGATTCGCCAAGATCGGCCGCGGGTTCGCATCCTGGCGCAGCTTGGCGAACGCTTCCGGAATCCGCTGGGCGACGCGCAGCTCGTGCATTTCCTTGATCAGTTTTTCGCGATGGTCCACAAATCGCTCCGCCGCGTTGGCCGGCAGCTGCTTCTCGCACAATAGGATCACATACGTCCCGTCCTTCATTTCGAGCAGCGGGCTAATCTCACCGGCCTTCAAGGCGAACGCGGCGTCCTCAAGCTGCTGGTCGCCGAAGTGTTTGTGGATCGGCGGCACCTTGCCGGCGACCGAGGCCAGGCTGGGAATGAATTGCTTGGTGGCTTCCACCAGGAAGTCGGCCTGTCCCTTGCGCGCGTTTTCCCATACCTTCAAGCCGAACTGGCGCTGCCCCTTGTCGATCACGATCATGCGGCATTCGGCCTTGGGTCCAAAGCGAGCCTCGAAGCCTTCGCGCAGGTCGTTCTCGGTGATCTTGACGCTGGATTGCACCAGCTTCTCCATGAGGATCTTGGGCCGAATCACGTCCTCGCGCCATTCGTATTCGGTCTTGCCGAACTTGCGCAAGACGTTGTTGACGAACTCGACGGGAGTGAGCTTGGTCGGCCCACTGAAGCTTTCGACATCTTTCAGAAAACGCGCTTGGACTTCCATGTCGGTGGCGACGATGTTGTGTTTGGTGCACTCCATCTCGACGATCTTGCGGTTGATCATGAATTCGAGCCGCTCGACGCCGAGGCGATTGATGAGGTAATCGCCGAATTCCGCGCGCGTGACGGGGATGTTGTTGTAAACGTAGGCGACGGCGCGCGTGTTCGCATCGCCATCTTTGTCGCCAGAGCCGCCGGCTGTCACATGGACGCCCGACTGACGACGGCCGAACCAGAAACTGCCGGCGCCGACGACGACAACCATGACGAGTACGGCCAGCCTTTTCGTCAGCCAGGGATTGGCTTTCATCAAGTCGATACACTTCCGCATAACCTCGCTCCTCCCGGTTTTGGTCCGGATTCTGGTCCCGAAGAATAAAGCGGGTCCGCTATAACGAATCAATTTCGGGCAAACAAGAGGAGTTGCCTCACGTGAACATGAGCCACGGATCAATCACGGAGTGAAAAAATGCCAGAAACGAGCCGCGACCGTAAGAGCGGAGGGACTTCCCACTCCCTTACGGTCGCGGGTCGTAATGAAAGTGCGCATTTCGAGCGTGCGGAGTAGTTCTCCTATTCCTCCCCTTTTATCCGTATTCGATACGTGGTTCTGCTACGGTTGGCTCAGCTTGTCATTCGTTTGACTCGCCTTCACGCCGGCAAAGGTGTGATAGACGCCCAGAAAAACGGGAGGAATCGCCCTCTCGATCTGGGCGCGGCGCGTGGCGCCGACAAAGATCTGATCGAACGGCAACAGCCGAACGTTCGTGCGCGGATCGTTCTTCACAACGATCGCGTTCAAATCGACATGAATGACCTCCGGGCGCTGGCTCTCTCCCAGGTGTGGCCGGACGACGTATACGTCTGTCGGCTCGGCGCCGGCGGTGATGCCGCCCACGCGCCGCAAGAGATCGAGCACCGTCTCCGGACCCTGATACGACACGCTGCGTTGATGGCCGATCACCTCGCCGAACAGCAACAAGTACTGCCCGCGATATTCACGCACGCGCATCGACACATCCGCCGGATTCACGCCGACATCGACCGCAATCAACTCGGCAACCTGGGCAAGCGTACGTCCTTCAACGCGCGGTCGGGCGTAATCAATCAGATCGATTCGTCCGTCAGGCCCGACGACGTAGCGTCCGTTAAGCTCCGGCCGGGACGCGACCTCGACTTCAAGAACATCCGGACAGCCGACGCGGTAATGTTGGGCGACTTCATCATTGCCTTGAGCGGGCGGCTGTGCCAGCAAGTTTTTTTCGACGAAATGGCGATCCTTGACGCAGCCAGTCAAATGGGGCAAGAGGGGCAGCAATACCAGGAGGCAGGCCGTGCGAGCTTTCCAGGATGACCAGCGCAGGCCAGTCTTCATAGATTTTCTAGGTCCTAGGCCGATGCGAGCCGACAAGATCGATGTAGCCTTCATCGGCGTGCGACTCTACCGACCTTGAAGCGTTTGTGGCGTATGACGTGACCCGCACGAGGAAATTCATGGCCCAGGCATCGAATGACCTGATCGTCAGCGTCTCCGGCATCCGCGGGATCATCGGCGCGGGACTGTCGCCGGGCGCGGCACTAGCGTTTGCACAGGCGCTCGGCACCTTCGTCCAAGGCGGCCGCGTCGTACTGTCACGCGACTCTCGACCGAGCGGGCTGATGCTGCGCCACGCGGTCATCGCGGGGTTAAGCTCGTGCGGCTGCGCGATTCACGATCTGGCGATCGCGCCCACGCCGACCGTCGGCCTTTCGGTGCGGCAACTCGACGCCGTCGGCGCCATCCAGATTACAGCGAGCCACAACCCCGCCCCGTGGAACGGCATGAAGCTCTTCGGGTCCGACGGCGCCGTCCTCCCCGCCGCCAAGGGACTCGAGATCAAGAATATCTTCGATACGAATTCATTCGTATCGGTCCCTCACGACAAGCTCGGCGGCGTCCAGGACTGCCGCGAGGCCGAGGATTGGCATCGCGCGCGCGTCCTGCAACTGGTGGACGTGACGCGCATCCGCGCGCGCAACTTTCGCACGCTGCTGGACGCCAACGGCGGCGCGGGCGGGCCGCTCGGCAACGCGCTGCTCGGCGCCTTTCACGCGCGGCCCGTCGTCATCGGCGGCGCTCCTAATGGCGACTTCGCGCATCCGCCGGAGCCGTTGGCCGAGAATCTCACCTCGATCCTGCCGCTCGTTCCCCAACAAAAGGCCGACCTCGGCTTCGTGCTTGACCCCGACTCGGATCGGCTCGCGCTCATCGACGAAACGGGACGCTACATCGGCGAGGAGTTGACGCTTGCCCTCGCCGTCCTGTGTCGGCTCAAGCAGGAACGCGGGCCGCTCGTCATCAACATGTCGAGTTCGCGCGTCACCGAGGACATCGCCAAGCAGTTTGGCGTGCCGTGCTGGCGTTCAGCGGTCGGCGAGGCCAACGTCGTCGCCAAGATGCGCGAAGTCGGCGCCGTAATCGGCGGCGAAGGCAACGGCGGCGTCATCGACCCGCGCGTCGGCTGGGTGCGCGATCCTTTCATCGGCATTGGTTTGATCCTGCAACTCCTGGCGGACACGGGCAGGACGCTCAGCCAGATTGTCGCTGACTTGCCGAGTTACGCCATCGTCAAGGACAAGTACACGGTGCCGCGCGAACGCCTGCCGAAGCTGAACGCCGCGCTGCAAGATCGCTGGCCCGATGCGAGTTGGAACGAGCTCGACGGCCTGCGTGTGGATTGGCCCGATCGCTGGGTCCACGTGCGGCCGAGCAATACCGAGCCGATCGTTCGCGTTATCGCCGAGGCCCCGAACGCTGCCGACGCTGAGCGCCTGTGCAAGGAAGTCGGCGCGATCCTCATGACCGTGTAACCGTGTTAACCCCTGAGGGCAACAAGACCGTGCTGGGGGGATCAGTGGATTGCAATGGAATATGGTCAATGGAAAATGGCTAATGGACAATTTCGAGCGTCGGCTTTCATATTGACCATTAGCCATTAGCCATTAGCCATTGACCATTTTCGGTTTTCATTGACCTATGCCAAATAGGTTAGACGCCGATACGCCTACGAGACAAGGCCCACGGAACGCTGCCATGCCGCCGCGCATCCTGTTCCCGCTGATCGTTCTCGCGACGTGTGCCGGGTTCCTTTGCGCCGACGAGGCCGAGGACAAAGCTGCCCTCGCCATCGAAAAGCATGGCGGCAAGTTCACGCGCGACGCCAAGGCGAACGGCAACCCCGTCGTTCGCGCCAGCCTTGTTTACGGTCGCGTCACCGACGCGCAGCTTCAATTTCTCCGCGACCTCGGTAAACTCGAAGAACTCGATCTCTTCGGCGTCAAGCTCAGCGACGCCGGCTTGAAGCATCTACACGGCCTCAAGCATCTGCACACGCTCAATCTTGGCTTCGCGACCGAGATCACCGACGACGGACTCAAGGAGTTGCGTGGCCTCACCAAGCTGCATACGCTCACCCTCAGCAGCACGAAACTCACGGGCGTCGGCCTGGACGGGCTCGCGAGTTTGCGTTCGCTCGACCTCGAAAACGTCAAGCTGACCGACGCCGGCGCGAAGGCGCTCGGCCAACTCAAACTGCTGCAATCCCTGAATCTCACGAACACGCCGTGCACGGACGTGCACGTCAAGGAATTGCGCGCCCTGACCAGCTTGAAATCAATCGATCTCAGCGATACCAAGCTGAGCGATACGGGCGTCAAGGAGCTGCGCGACATCAAGAGCCTCGAGGAGCTCTTGCTTTTCAACACGCGCGTCGGCGTCGTCGGCGCCATGGAACTTGCGGCCCTCGCGAACTTGCGGAAGCTCTCCTTGCAGCAGACCGACATCACCGACGCCGGTCTGGTCGGCATTCGCGATTTGACGATGCTTCGCGAGCTGAATCTGAGCGCTACCAAGATCTCCGATTTGAGCCTGAAAGAGTTGGGCAAGCTCGAAAACTTGCAAACGCTTGACCTGACTGGCGCCAAGATTACCGATCTCGGCCTCAAGGAGCTGCGCGTGCTGTCGAAGTTGCAAACGCTTCACCTGGGCTATACGCAGATCACCGACAAGGGCCTGAAGGAGTTGCGCGATCTCAAGGATTTGCACGTCCTCAATCTCGCCGGCACGACGATCTCGGACTCGGGATTGCGAGAGTTGCACGATCTCAAGGTGCTGACGACGCTCGATCTGAACGGTGTCAAGGTGACTGACGCCGGCTTGAAGGCGTTGCGCGTGGTGCTGCCGAAGGTGGCAATCTTGCGTTAGCGTGGCCGCAGCGTGTTGCGATACACGTATTCGCCGAGCGAGCGGCCTACCCGCAGCCCCTCGGTGTTGTCGAACTGCCAGTGGATGCCGCCGTAGATACGGCTCATGCCGGCTTCCTCGGCGGCGGCCCACAGGCTGTCGAATTTGCGCGTCATGCCGGGCAGATCGTCCGCGGTCGTCGCGAAGCGGATCTTGTCCGTGCCGAACGATTGCGCCAGCACGCTTGCCGCGGCCGAGCTGAACGTGCTGTGTCCGGAAACGTACGCGGGGAACGGCGGCGTGTTCAGGAGCGGCATCCAATCGTCGCGGCGCTCGGTGTAAGCGATCGCGGAGATCGGCCGCCAGAAGTCGAACGTGAACTTGATGACCCAGCACAGAATGCCCGCGTCGGCAAGACTGAGGTTCAGATGCGCGAACAGCCGAGCGTTTTCGACCAGGGTGTTGCCGCGCTCGAGCGCGATCGTTTGGGCAATCTTGTTCCAGTGCCCCGGCGGCGTGACGGTTCCCGCGTCGTCGGCCCAGAAATGCGCGATTTGCGTTTGCTCCTCGGTTCGCTGGGCGCTGTCTTTGCCGCCGATACGCCGGACTTCGTCGAACGCGGTTCGATAGGCGTCGCTCGACAGCGACGGCGGAGCGGGCGGGCGATACTGCGTTCCCTTCTGAATCGCGAAAGGCCTGACGCGGCCCCAGTCCGGCAAGAGCGCGTCCTTGAAGTGCGGCGCCGTCGGCTGCCAGGCGCCCGGACTTCGTTTATAAGAATAATGACCTATCTCGTCCGAACCGTCGTCGCGGCGTGCTTGCAGGGTACGGTCGGCGACAAGCCGCCCCAACGCGGCGCCGTCGTCGCGCGCGGTACCGATCGGCAGGGCGTTCAGGCAGCGCAGTAGGCCCTCATCGAAAAACTCTCGTTGCTTCGGAAAAAGCGCAACCAACGCCCAGTGCGCCGCGGCCGCCGCCGCTGCATCCATCGACGCTCCGGGAGGCGCCGTCGCGTTGACAAGGTACGGCTCGTGCGTGCGCGCGATCGCCATCACCGCGTCGTAGATGGATGCGTGCACGATCGCCAGATTGCGGGCGGCGACTGGCGGCGACGTCTTATCGGCACGAATCGCCGCGAGTGTCGCCTCGTTCCACTTGATGACCAAGTCCGCCTGCGCGGGTTCGATCTGCCCGTGCACCTGCGGCGGCACGATTTGCCCGAGCGTCGTCGGCGTCGTCAATAAGATCAGTGCGAGCGTATTCATGTTGGCCTCCGCGTGGTTCTTGTTGCCATGGTAATTCATGGCGACCTGAGTGACAACCAAGTTCCGGATGGAATGGCGGCAACGGTCGGGCCGAATTGAGAGATTCTGCCGGTTGTAGCGATTGTAGCGCCCGCATGTAAGCTCACGCAAAGGCGCAAAGGCGCAAAGAAAATTGGATGACTCGGTAGCGTCAACCGTCTCAGCAAGCGCCCACGGTATACGAGCTGGGCATTTTCTTTGCGCCTTTGCGCCTTTGCGTGAGATCATGAACGAAAAGCGATTTTCCTTTCCTTCACGCCTCGCGCCGGGTAGTTTGACGAAACAAACTTCCGTGCGTTTACTCCGAGGAGGCTCCCCATGTTCCGATATCCCCTTCGCTTCGGCGTGGCAATCGTAGTCGCCTTCGTCGGAGCCGCGAGCGCGAACGCCCAACCGATCGATGTTGAAGGCCAGCCGCTTGCCGAGAATGTGTTGCGTCTGCTCCGGGCGCTAGATAGTCTCGGCCAGCCGCTATCCGACGAGCAATCGAAAGCGATCACCGCCGCCGCCAGGAAGCAGGACGCGCGGAAACTGCAAGAGCTGCTTGATCCGCACGTTCTCTTGCTTGTGCATCTTAATCCCGAAGCACGCGTCAAGGTCAAGCGCGGCGACGCCCCGACCGTGCTCCAGCAAGGCGGATACACGCCGTTCCTTGTCAAGGTGCATAACGAGAGCACCGTCACCAAGCCGATGCGCATCGGCAGCCCGCAGGCATTGCCGATCTTTTCGGGCGGACGCTCGAAGAACAAGCCGGAAGCGCTGACCGAGGACGACCTCAAGAATCGCTTCCTCGATCTCGAACTTTACACCAGTCCGCCGATGACCGACAAACTCAGCGGCCTCAAGGTCGAGTACGCGCTGGCACTGATTCACAGCAGCCGGGCCGGCGCGGAAAAAACCAAGGACGGCAAGATCGTTCCCAAGGCCGGCAAGCTCGAAGCGACCCTCGTCATTGACGTCGGCCAGGGAACGCAGGATCTCGGCAGCCGCGGCGAGACGCCGGTGCTTTTCAATGTCAAGCCCGCCATCCGCGTCAAGCTGCTCATCGCCGATTTCGACGGCACGCCGACCACCGGACGATTTACTTTCAAGGATCAAGCGGGCCGCGTCTATCCTCCGAAAGCGAAACGGCTCGCCCCCGATTTCTTCTTCCAAGACCAGGTCTATCGGCACAACGGCGGCGTTGTGCTACTGCCGCCGGGGGACTTCACCATGACCTATGGCCGCGGGCCGGAGTATCGCCAGCTCACCTCCAGGATCACCGTCCCTGAAAAAGGCGACGCCGTCATCGCCGTCAAGCTGGAACGCTGGATCAATCCCGCGAACTACGGCTTCTATTCGGGCGATCATCACATCCATGCGGCCGGTTGCTCGCATTACGTCAATCCCACGGAAGGCGTTTTCGCGGAGGACATGTTCCTGCACGTCAAGGGCGAAGGGCTGAACGTAGGTTGCAACCTGACGTGGGGCCCGTGCTACGATTTCCAACGGCAATTTTTTGAACCCAACGCTCACCGCATCAGCGAGCCGTTCACCGTGCTGAAATACGACGTCGAGGTCAGCGGCTTCGGTTCGCAGGCACTGGGCCACGTCTGCCTACTCAATCTGCGCGATCAGACGTATCCCGGCTCGGATGGGACGAAGACGAAAGGCTGGCCGACCTGGACGACGCCGCTCATGCGCTGGGCGAAAAACCAGGGCGCCTACACCGGCTACGCACATTCGGCCAGCGGTCTGGGCATCAATGCCGAGGCCGCGACGGAACGGCTCTTCGTCCAGCTCTCTCTCCTCGAGGAAAACAAGGCGAAGGACAAGAAGGGCAAACGCATCGAGCGCGACCGCAAGGAACTCGAGCGCCTCAAGGTCTCCGAGAAGAAAGCCGACGCCATCGCGCTGCCGCTCGACTACGACGACGTCGACCTCAACAACGACGGCTTCATCACCTGGGATGAACTCGTCGATGCGCATAAACGGGCCGCCAACAAACTCCCGAACTACGCCGTTCCGGAGATGAACGGTATCGGCGCCCAGGAGATTTGCGTCACCGTCGCGCAAGACCTGTGCGACTTCATCAGCGCCATGGACACCAATCGCGTCCCCGAATGGAACTGCTGGTATCACATCCTCAACTGCGGCTTTCCATTGAAAGTCTCCGGAGAGACCGATTTCCCGTGCATCACTGATTCGCGCGTCGGCCAGGGGCGCGTTTACGTCCAGATGGGCAAGATCGACAAGATCAACTTCAAGGACTGGGCCGAGGGACTCGCCAAGGGAAGATCGTACGTCAGCGACGGCTACGCGCACGCCCTGCGTTTCAGCGTCAACGACAAGGTCTGCGGCGAGAAAGTCAAGTTGCCCAAGCCGGGCAACGTGCGGGTGCAAGCGCGCGTCGCCTTCGCCGCCGACGTCGCCTTGGGCACGGCTCAGGGAGGGCAGACGCCGAAGGGGAAGGAGCGTCTGGTCGAGTTGATCGTCAACGGCCAGGTCGTCGCAACGCAGATGGTCCCCGCGGACGACAAGGAGCACGACCTGGAATTCAAGGACGTGGCCATCGAACGCAGTTCATGGGTGGCGCTGCGGCATTTCCCGCAGATGCACACCAATCCGGTGGACGTGATCGTCAACGACGCGCCGATCCGTGTGTCGCGAAAGAGCGCCCAGTGGTGCGTCAGCGTGATTGAGCAGCTCTGGCGCGTGCGCAACGGCGTCATCGCGGAAGAGGAACGCACGGAGGCAGAACGCGTTTTCAACTGGGCGATCCAGCGCTATCAACGAATCGCGCAAGACGCGCCGCCGGGGAGATGACCGACCAGCACTCAAGCATTTGCGCCAGTGGTGAAGATGCGATTACGACGATTTTTCTCGGCGCTTCCGACAATAGTCCTGCGTCGCCGGATATGAAGGCCCGCCAGAAACGCGCGGAATGCCTCCCGAACCATAGCCCGTTCTGAAGCTGAGAATGAGGCCAAATGACAGTGGACTGGCCACCGGTGCGGCAATAGGATTAGGCCGAGTCATTTTTGCAATACAGTCTGTGTTCGCACCGAAAAAAGGTTGGCTACTTATGGGAAAACTTACGCCCGCCCTGCTGGAGAAGGCGTCGAAGGCTGCCGACGTGCAAAGGAAGATGATGGCAGATGTCAAGGACTCTGCCGACGAGACCGGCCTATTCTACATCGCCACCAAGGAATTCACGATCGGCGGCGAAGGTATTCCGCTGTTCATCTTGACGGCGAGTTCCTCTCACGTCGGCGATTTCATAAAGATCATCAAGGCGCAGGACGGTGCCCCAGTTGGCAAGGGGACTTGCGATGTGATCACGGATGGCACCGCGCGCAAGGTCGTGTTCGACAACGGCGGCGGTCTGAATGACCAGCTGGTGATGCAGATCATCAAGAAAGTAGCCAAAATTGCGGGAATCACCAAGGCCGAGGAGGAAAAAGCCAGAAAGAGCAAGGCCAGGGAAATGGCCGACAAGAGCCATGCCGTGGCCCGCATGGAGGGGAAACTGGATTGGAAGTTCAAACCGACCACGTCGGCGGTGAAGGCGCTGGACGACGCCAGCCAAGAGTGGAACGAGTTCAAGAAATTCAAAGGGAATTTCATGAAATTCTTGAGCGACAATGGGTTGCCGAAGGACGAAAACCCGTCAACGATCTGGAAAAAGCTCCTTCGGGGCCTGGTTGCCTCGGGCTACGTGAAAGATGCCATCCCCAAGGCAGCAGACCAGACAAGCTTCATCCTTGGCTTGGAAGGTACGGATGGCAAGGTGGTCCGCGAAAAGTTGCTGGCGCAGGCGATGGCGGGACTCGAGCCGTTCATCAAGCACGCCGGGAAATACCTTGACAAGGTGGCGACAGCGGCCAGCGGCAAGACCTGGGCTTTCTGGTCGGGGGCAGGCGCCTTGGATTCGGCCAAGGCGTCCGGCGGGATCTCGCTGGAAGGCACGGTGGGGTCGTTCTTCGACAAATATGAGAACGAGTACACTAATTTTCCGAAGCTCACCGGCGTCGAAGACATGGCGATTTGGACGGCCATGTCGGAAATGTACGCCGAGAAGGCCGCCGCGCACATGGCCAAGTTCAAAATCATCGGTTTCGTCGGGCCGGGCGCCACGCGCGATCAGAGCGTTTTCAATAAAATCGAACAACCGGTTTTTATTGAAGTACTGACGGTCAAAATGAAGGCGACCCCCCCCGATATCGAGTGGTATGTGGTGGATTGTGAAAAAAACAGCACCGACAAGTGGGAGTGGACAAAGAAAGCCCCCAAGAAGTTCGGTGATCGCACCGCGGCGTTGAACGAAGTCAAACGTCGCTATGGCTCGTAGCCGGTCCTTCTGAGCCAGGTGCGGAGAACTGGCGCACCTGAGGCGTCTTGATTGGCGGGACAAGGTCGGCTGATCGCGTGACGGCAGCAACGGCGACAAAGCCAAATGTCGTCCATTTTTCTGATTCACGAAGTGCGGCAGGGTCAAGGTGATGGAGCAAAAGTAACCGGAAGGGCCGGCGGAGTTTCGCCAGGGGGTGTCGGCACGGCGGCCACCAACCAATTGGTTCCGCCTTCGGAAGTGAACGTCACCGTATAGGAATGCGGGCCCGTCGAGGTGACGATGGTAACAGCTCCGACGTAGGGGCTAGTCGGCGGCAAGCCGGTTTCCAAAAGAGCCAGACCGCGCGCCAGCGCGTGAACACTACCTTCATCCCGCTCTACCTGCTGGACACGGGTTGATTCAATGCGAAGAGCAGCGCCGATCTGACGAAAAGCAATGCCCAGTATCGCCAGGAACAATAGGACGAACGCCAGCACCAACAACATGGCGTAGCCGGGGCGTGAGGAAGAACGTAGCCTCATGGGTCCCTCGCGATCAAGGTGTACGTTTGCGTAATCCCGCGATACTGAAACGTGATCTTGAGTTGAACCCGATCCCCCATATCTTGCACGTCCAGTTGTTGCACATAGTTGGCTACCGTGTAGCTGGTGCTGGAACTCTGATCCCAGCGAACGAGGCGATTATCTTGGACTTCGTAGATAATCACCGTATCCGGTGAGCCCCAGTCAGCGATTCCATTGGGAGTGGCGCTGCCGTCGAAGCAGAGCCATAGTTGGTTATTGGAGGGTTGCATCCGCCCGACGAAACGGAACTGGGTTTTGGTACCGATCCTTCCCTCCGGGTTGGGCAGACTACCGGCCAAATCACGCACCAAGGAGGCGGCGGCGAGGTTGGCTTCCTGAGCGAGGCGCGTGCGGTGGACCAGGTCTGCTGTGGGCCGCACGAGACCGGACCAGGTTGCGGACAGCAGTAGAGTCAAAAACGCCAGAAGGAACGAGACCACCGTGACTTCGAGCAGCGTGAAGCCACGGCGATGGTTGGTGAGTGGTGATTGATGCAACATGGCATGCCTTCTTGTACCCGAATTAAATAGCAACATGGCAACCCTTCTTTCTCACCACTCATTCATTGCGGCACCTTTACGGTAATCGCCACATGGACGGTGACGTCCTGACTCGTCAGCGATTTTTCCACCGCTACGATGTGCACGAGGTTGTACACGGGGACCAGGCGGACGCCGTCGGCAACAACACGGCCGTCGGCATCATCGCTCAGAATCACTGTGGCGGCGCCGCTGCTGATGGAGACCGTCGCCAGGCTCTGCCAGGACACATCGCCAAACAGCGGACCGGCAGGAGCCTTGAGCTGGTTCACGAGGTAGACGCCTCGCAGTATCGCTGCATCGTAAACCTGGTAGGGAGCATTGCTCGCGCGATTGCCACTCGCCAGCCAGGTGACTTGAACATCGTACCATCCCGGCGGAATGCCCGTGAACTGCCAGGTCGCTGTGTTTTCGCCGGTCCCGGCCGGGTGCCACCGAAGGGTTTCCTGAAACGCTTTTTTCTGGGTCTCCGCACCCCAACCGGAGCCCGCTTCCACGTAGCCGTATTCTCCGTTGTCAATCAACAATACCGGCGGCGGGGGTCGCACGCCCGGATTCTGCGTTTGAATCGAAGCAACCGCACCCAGTTTGCGCGCCCACTCATCACTCGAAGGCACCAGGTAGTAGGTGGTTTTGGGGCTGACCCAGCCATCGATTTTTTTCGCCTGTTTCGACTGCATCACCACCAGAGGATAGAGACCCATCAAAGCCACGGCGAAAACGACCAGGGCGACTTGGACATCCAGAAACGAGAACCCCTGTCGGCACACTTCCTGTGGCGGTCGCTTGGAATCTATACGCATGCTTGCACCTCTCAATGAAATCCCGGTGTGATTGCAGTTTCACCACTGGCCTGGATTGAGCCGGCCATGGCTCCGGTTTGATCGATGGTGATTTGTCCCGCCCATTTACTGCTGCCCGTACGTGTGGCCGTGACGGTGAACGTATTGTTGTCCACCACGCTGATCGTGTACGTATAGGGCGTGCTCGCAGCGGCGATACTCGGATCCAGCATGCTTTGCAAGTCGCTCAAGTTACTGGCGAAGCTGCGGTTGTCTAGCCAGTAGAACCGTTGCGTGGACCAGATCGCACGCAGGTTGGCGGCGGCGATATCGGCTTGCGCCTGCTCCGTGGCCCGGCGAAACGACGGTGCGCTCAGGGCCACGAGAACGCTCACGATGGCGAGCACCAGCACGATCTCGAACAACGAGAATCCGCACCGGCGCAGCTTCTTTCGATGATCGTGCGGCCTCTGCAATTGCATGATCCCGCTCCTGGTTAGTTGACCTTGCCAGCCATCTCAAACATGGGCAAATAGATCGCCAACATGATGCCGGCGATGGTAATACCCATGCCCATGATGATGATGGGTTCCATCAACTTCGTCGCTTTGCCAATGAGGCCTTCCATTTTTTCTTTGTAGTAGGGGGCAATCTGTTCCATGACCGGGGCCAGCTGTCCGGATTCCTCGCCGACGCGCACCATATTGGTCATCATGCTGGTGAATAGACCGGTTTCCTCAAGAGAGGTCGCCAGCGGTCGGCCGGCCGCGACGCGATCCTGGGCACGCCCGATCGCGTCTCGATAAATGGGATTGGTGTGGAAGACGCCTCCCATCACCTCCAACGCCTCCAGCATGGGGATGCCGCTCTTGAGCAACAGGGCTATGTTGGAGGCAAATCGATACATGGCCGATTGCACCATGAGTTCACCGAAGAGGGGTGTCACCAGGCAGAGGCCGCCAACGCGTCGCCTCCCCGTCTCTGTCGTCATGTACTGGCGGAACCCCACCACCGCGGCGATGATGCCGACGAGGATGTAGATGCCGTACACGACGATGAAGTTCGAAGCATCGACCACGAACTGCGTGATCCCAGGCAATTCCGCGCCCATTTCCTTGAACATGTTGGCGAAGGTCGGCACGACCAGCCAAAGCATGACGCTCACGGCGATGATGGCCACCACCGTCAAGATGATCGGATACATCATGGCGCCGACGATCTTGCGCATGGTTTCCCGTGACTCCCGGATTTGCCGATTGAGTTCCACAAGCACGGGGCCCATCTGTCCCGTGATTTCTCCCGTGCGAATGACTTCGATCCAGTGATGTTCAAAGATGGCTGGGTAGTTGGCGGCGGCGCCGTGTAAGGTGCTGCCCGCGGCCACGCGCCCCGCGATTTCGCTCAATATTTGCTGCAATTTGCTGCTTTGGCTCTGCTCCGCGCCGATGTTCAGCGCTTGTAGGAGCGGCGTCCCCGAGCAAACGAGCGTGGACAGCTGCTGAAAGAAGGTCATCTTGTCGTCCATGCTGACTTTCTTGTGCATACTGCTCGACACCCGAGCATGCTCGATCACCCAATCTTCAAAAGCCATGAGATACTCCTCGATGTCTTTGGACTGGCGTCCCAGGTTGTTCCCGCGATAAAAATGCTCGATTGGCTTTACCGCAAAGACTGCAATTCGTTGTTCGTCAACACACGATGAAAGGTACAATCCAACAACCAGCCTTGGGCGGCAACGGCCTGAACTCTCCGAACTCCGCCGAACAACGTGGGGGTGCCGTCTTGCTGACCTTTCCAGAACAATTGCAACTGAGCGCCTAATTCAAATCGACGCGGTAGAATCAGACCGATGCCGATAGGGGAAACATTCACGATCTTCGCAGCCCATTTGACCTCGGCATCGAACCCAACGTAACACCCAGCTTCCGGATTACAGGGAAAACGAGTTGTCGCTCGTCGTTCGCGTGTGCGCTCCCCTGCGAGTACTTTGTTTCCTTGAATATCTGGCGTCAGGGGCGGAAATGAGTTTTTGCCTGTCAGCATGGAAAAGAATTCAAGGCAAGACGATGGACGGTGGTTCGGCTCTGGCCGCAGGGCCATGCGAATGGCGAAATCGATTCGCTTGCTCAATTCAGGCGCCAGTTGAACAGCCGGGGGAATATCATCGGTCAGCTTTTTTTTCAGAATGCCAATGGTGGAAGGCGATTCAAACGGCACCTTACCCGTTACCGCCATGTACAAGGTCGCGGCCAGCGAGTAAACATCAGCGCGCCGGTCCACATTACTGGCGTCTTCGAATTGTTCGGGGGCCATGAAGTTGGGAGTTCCTAACCCCAATCGTGCGGGCGTCAAGGTAACGTCGACTTTAGTATTCTTGGCCAAGCCAAAGTCGATTAACTTGGCATCGTTGTTGTCCGCCAGAACGATATTGCTCGGCTTGATGTCACGATGAATGACGCCGTGCTTATGGACGTAGTGCAATGCATCGGCAATCTGGATGATGATGTGAACTGCATCCGCTTCGGCCAGCTTGCCGCCGCGTTTGAGACGTTGCGCCAAGTTCAGCCCTTCCGCGAGTTCCATGACAATGTAGGGGGAGGAATTCATCATGCCGTGGTCCAAGGAACGCAAGAGACGTGGATGATTGAGCAGACGCGTGGCGCCGTACTCTCGTCTGCTGCGTTGCGCCAACACGGGATGCTCATTGATGGTGGCGCTCGAGAGCTTGATAGCCACGAGTTCCCCCGTGTCGCGGTGGCGAGCCTTATAGACAACACCCATGGCGCCGCGGCCAATTTTTTCCACCACCTGATAGGCGCCGATAGTTTGGCAAGCGGGAACGGTTATTTTCGACATGGCTTGTTTCCTTTGCTCGTTAGGCTTACTTTCAATCCCCTTCCGCCATCGTGACGCTTAAGGCCTCCTCCAGACTGGTCATGCCGACGCGGACTTTGTCGATCGCGCTATCGGTCAGCAACTTCATCCCTTGCTCCGAGGCGGCGCGGCGCAGTTCCGAAACCGGGGTCCGACTCTGAATCAGGTTTGCCATCCGAGGCGTAATGCGGATCACTTCAAAAATTCCGACGCGCCCACGGTAGCCGGAGTTTCGGCAGCTGGCACATCCTTTGGGGCGATACAGCATTCGTCCGGGTTCCAGACCGTGCCGCCGCGCGGTCTCTGGGTCGCAGTCATAGGGTTCCTTGCAATCCTTGCACAGCCGGCGGATCAGGCGCTGGGCCTCCACCACGCGCATCGTGGAAGCTAACAAGAACGGCTCGATGCCCATGTCCTGCAACCGGCTGACCGACGACAGCGAGTCGTTGGTGTGAATGGTGGACAGGACGAAGTGGCCAGTCAGGGCGGCCTTCAAGCAAATCTGGGCGGTCTCCTGATCGCGCACCTCGCCGACCATGATCACATCGGGATCCTGCCGCAGGAAGGCGCGCAAGGCGCTGGCGAACGTCAGTCCCACCTGTGTCTTTACTTGCACCTGGTTCATGCCCTTGAACTTGTATTCGACGGGATCCTCCACCGTGCAGATGTTGGTGTCCGCTTCGTTCAACAGATTGAGGCAGGCATAGAGCGTGGTGCTTTTGCCGCTACCGGTGGGTCCGGTGACCAGCATGAGGCCGTGCGGCAGCGCGATGGATTCGACGAGGTCGGTGGATTGCCGTTCGTCAAAACCAAGGCCCGTCAGTTGCAGGGGAATCGCCCCTTTGTCGAGGATACGCATGACCATCTTTTCGCCGTAGACGGTGGGAACCGTGTTGACACGCAGATCGACGCGTTTGTCCCCTTGTCGCAGCGCGATGGCGCCGTCTTGGGGGATGCGCTTTTCGGCGATGTCCATCTTGGCGAGAATCTTGAAACGCGACACAATTGGCAAGAACAAGGCGCGCGAGGGAGGCGCGATTTCCTGCAGCAAGCCATCGACACGGAAGCGGATCTTGCAGGAATCCTCGAACGGCTCCAGGTGAATGTCGCTCGCGTTGTTGCGCAGCGCTTGCTCCAGGACCTGGTTCACCAGGCGAATGATTCGGCCATCGCGGCCCGGCGGCGGCGGCTGATCGAGGTGAAGGATTTCACCGTCCTGGTCCGAGGCCCCCTCGTCGTCGTCCTCATCCTCTGCTTCGAATTCCTTGGCCCCGGCAGAAAAATCGTCCGTGGCGGCGCCGGTGCCATAAAGAGTTTCAAGTAGTCCCTCGACGACGCCAAGGGGAGCGATGAAAGGCCGAACGGGCATGTTCGTGAGAAGCTGGACCTCATCGATGATCAGCATCTCATTGGGCGTGACAAAAATGAGGTCCAAGGTTTGGTCGTGTATAGCCACGGGGACAATCAGTTGGTCCCGGCAGAGTTTCTCCGGCAGCAAGCGGCGCAGCGCCGGATCCACTTGCAATTCGCTTTTGGCCGGCTCAAAAAGCGGTAGGGCCAGATGCTCGGCATAGGCCGCGGCAATGTCCTGCTCGGTGGCGAGTTCTTTCTTGAGAATAAGCCGCTCGATCGGTCCGTTTTCCTTGGCATGCGCCTCGCGCAGAATCTCCAGCTTTTTCGCGTCCAGTAGCCCTTTTTCTTGTAAGAGCTTCAGAATCAAGGTCTCCAGCGGGTCGGTCATGATGTTGGCCACGGCGATTCACTCCTTACGTTGGGCAGACGCTTGGCATTCGCTGTCGGCCTAATTTCGGGTCTCGTTCCCCTTGGCTAGTTTGCGGTCGGTCTTGGCCGACGAAGTACCTTTGCCGTCCTTGGCGCGGTATTTCAGTTCCACTTGTGCGCCTTGATGCTTCAGCAAAACGGTGTCCGCATGGATCTCGGCGATCAACACAGGCGATTTGAGTGTCCCTGACTTTAGAGCCTCTCCCTCGGCATAGATACGATCGTTGATCATGGCCAAGCGGCGCTCCCCGCTCAGAAAGGTTCCCTTGAGGGCAAGGCCGGCGAGGAGCTTCGTCAATTCTTCCGAGGCAATCGCTGTCTGCTTGGAGGCTACCGCCTTGGCTGTCTCTTTCGGCGCCGGCGCTTTCTTCGCGAGACCTCCAATCGGATCACGCTTCTTCGCGGGACCTTCAAACGGATCACGCATTGGCAACGGTGCTGTCGTCGGCGCTAACAATATCTGGCTGATTTCACGTTTCTTGTCCTTGCCCTTGTCCTTGTTGAGCGATCCCTCGGCGCCAGGCCAACTACAGTAGCCCAGGACCGCCAGCACGGCCAACGTGGGGACAACTTTTTTGATCCAGAGATTCATGATCCCATGACCCCCATGAAATTCAACTGCATCACGAGCACCCCGCTTACCTGCCGGTGCGGGGCGATATTTATGGCATCAACGCGAAAAAATCGCTCATTCGTTTCCAACCAGTACAAAAACGAGTGCAGATCCTGAAATCGACCTTCCAACTCGATACGCAACACGACGGCCTTGTACGGCCCCACGTCTTGGGGGGGCCGGGAATCCAATAGCGTCAATTTCACCGGAAAACTGCGAATGGCGCCGAGTACGTATTGCATCCATTCATTGGAATCAGTCTTCTGAGGCAGGCGATGTTGAAAACTCCCGTACTGGACACGCAATTGCTCGAGTTGGCGGACGAGAGCCATACGTTTTTTTTCAGCAATCAACTGCGCGTCAGTCTCGGCAATGTCGTTGCCGAGCGGCAGGTAGATGCCGACATAGCCAACCACGACGACCATGACGGCGACGAAAATGCGCAGTTGAAGCGGGTCTTTGAGCCGAGCCAAGAGCTGGATTTTCCAGTTCGTTTTGTTCGCGCTGTGCGTCATGATTTTTCCGCCTGCTTCTTTCCCTTTTTTTCGCCCTTGCCTGAGGAACCGGGTTTTTCCACCTTCGGCAAGCAAAGCACGGTAAAGGAAGCCATTGATTTCATGCCGGCGCTGGCTTCCGTCGACTTGATGTCCGCCAACTCGACGACGTGAAAATCGCGTTTGAGCAAGGGGTGCTCACGCAGGGTTCCCATGAACCCGTCGATCTCCTGGGGCATCAAGCCGTTTTGCGCCATGGGCACGGCGGCCCGCAAAATAAAGGACTTTTTCGGTTTGACGGTGTTTGACTTTTTTTCGCCGCTCTCCAACTCACACTGGCCCTGCAAGGAACTGAGGGACACGGTGGCGGGCAGGCGCAGCGAGACGTCATGCGTGTAGGCCGACCAGACAATGCGCGTGTCGAGAAAACGCTGGATCGCCTCCACCTTCTGAGTCAGATCTTTCATTTCTTTGTCCAGCTGGGCCGTCGGCACCGATTTGGACCAATCACGGCGTGCATTCTCACTCGCGACGGCCTGGTGCTCCGCGTGCAAGTTCTGCGAGCGGGCAAAGAGGAAAAATCCCATGCAGAGCAAAATGGCAATGTGCACGGTCAATTCGCCCCAGGGAAAGATGTCGCGAAACGCCGGAGGCGGCTTGAGCGTGCGTGCCAAGTCGAAGTTTTCACCGGACTGGCTTATGCCGCCCAACGCCAAGCCGTAGGCGATGGAGGTTTGGTCCAGAGTGGGATCGTCATGACAGATCACTGGCATGCCCAGGTCCGCCTGGAATTCTTTGGTTTCCAGCAGGTCACGCCAGGGGCCGCGACCATGGATCAGCACCGCGTCCAATGCCGAGTCGATGCCGCAGTGTTTGAGCACGGCTTGCAGGGCGCGCACCACGGCGCGGATGGCGGTCGGTTCTTCGCCAGGAGGCAGATCAAGAAAACGCCATACCACAGGCAGATCGCCGGCGGCGACCACGGCGAACCCGTGCTCTCTACCAACAAAAATCCGCAGCACCACCTTCGCCCGCCGCGGCAATCGATACTGCAGGATTGCCGACCGCAACAAAGCGCACGGCGTCGGCTCAACGCGAGGAAACTCGACGCCGCTCTCCTTCAGCGCCACCAACAGACCGCTCAAATACTTCTTGCGGCACGATACGATGCTGGCAAGCGGCCGTTTGCCAGGCTGGCTGCGGATCGACTCCACGGCCATTTCGTCGATGGAGATGGTCGGCGATTGCAGCACTTCGTGCAGCAGCGTCTGCGGCGTGGCGTCGCTGTTGGCGTTGCGAATGGGTCGCGTCGAAAAGAAAACCCGCAACGTCGGCAGACCCACCACCACGGGTAGCCGGCAGCGCTGGCGCCGGTCCAGCCACGAGGCAAGCAATCGCTTGAGGACTTCACCAAGTTGCTCCGGCTCATACGCCTCGCGGCGGCGGGTCAACTCGACGGGGCCCAGCGGTGTGGCTGCTACCTCGCTGAGAGTGATCTCCTGATCGTCGATGAGCAGGCCAATCGCTCTTTGGCGACTGAATTTAGCCAGGAGTGCTTTCATGACACCATTACTCGCTTGCCGTTGTGTGAAAAAAAGGGGGGCGTCAGTAAGGACGCCCCCTCTCGTGGTGACTCGGCGAATCAGGACGATCCTAGCTCATGGGACTGACGTCGGCGACGATCGTGCTGGAGGTGCTGTAGCCGTCCTCGGTGAACACCACGGTGTATTCACCGTAGCCGCCCGATGCTCCCGTGCGAGTAAGGGTCAATGTCCAACTATTTTGGATGCCCGTAGGGCCTGCGGAGACGACATTGCCTGCGGGGACGCTGAAGTAGCGCGGCACGGACATATTGATGTCCAGTTTGTCGATGTCATCGGCGTAGGTGCCTTCGCGGGCTTGATAGCGTTCCTGGGCGGCGCGAACCGCGGACAGATAGGCGAACGCTTCCGCCGCTTTGGACCGCTCGACCGATTTCAAGAATCGCGGTACGCCGAAGGCCGCCAGCACGCCGATGATCACGATGACCACGGCCAATTCCACGAGGGTGAACCCCTTGCGGGCTTCCTTCTGCATGTATTGATGCAGACGCGTCGGTACCGCAAAGAACCGGACCACGGGGGTTTTCACAGCTTGCAACGGATTGAACAACATGGGAACCTCCTGAGGGCACGAGTAAAGAACCTTGAACACAGAACCAAGATAGATCAACGCTACACAGCGTTTGAACTTCGAGCTAAGGCCTACGGGCTAGAGAGACGTTGACAATTCAGTCATCTTGGGCAAGCTCATTCTCTCTTGTCTCGTTTTCTCTCACCGTCTTGTTGGGCTCACAATGAAGAACGAAATCCGCGCCGCATGTCCGCCAAAGTTTTTCTTTTTTTTCCGAAAGATGTGTTTGGCCGCTCACGCCACGCTGGTCGTCGGTCAATTCACTCGGCGCAATATCCCTTGGCAAGCATCTCGGTCAGCCGCGGGATAGAGTGGGACAAAAAGAAAGGGGCGTCCGCAAGGAACGCCCCGGGAAACGGATTTGATTAGGATATGCAGTGCTTGGATTAGAGCCTCGGCAGGCGTGATGGGAATCGCGGAAGGGAAATCGTGCAGGGCCAGCCGGACGTGTCCACGCCGTAGCGCTGTTCATATTCCGCCGGCGCGGGGTCTTCCCCTCGTTCGCGGCGTTGGCGATATTCTTCAAAGGCGACTTCCTGTACGCCCTGGGGGTCGAGAAAGAACTCCGGGAAGAGCTGGCGGTAGTCGTCGAGTGTCGTGAGTCTGCGAGAAGTGCTCTGGTACTCCAGATCAACGCGAATCAGTTCCTGCAAGATCAAGGCATAAAGTGGATGTTCGCGGCACGGCAGGAATTCGCGGAGGTCGATTTCCCGCCCCTGCCGCTGTGCCCTTTCAAAAGCCTCCAGGTATAGATCGATTGCCAGCCAATCGGCCAGGATTCTCTTCGTTGTCACGGTCATCCTCCTGTAGCAACCGCGTCCGCAATTGAACTAGCGCTTCCTGAAGAATTCGTTCTACCGTGCGTTTCGATCGTCCAACTTGTTGGGCGATCTCGGCTACTTCCAAACCCTCCAGGCGCAATTTGATCACGCGACCAAAGTGTTCGGGGAGCGTCTTGAGGGCTTCTTCGACCCCTTCACGCAACAAAGACGATGCGAAACTGGAATGAGAAAATGAAGTCAACTCGTTGAGCGCATCCATGTTCACATTCCGGCGCACGTCGCGTTTGCCGGCGCGCTGAAAAACTTCTTCCGTCCGCAGGCGATTGAGCGTGATAACCAGCAAGACGCTCCACAACTCCTCGTCCGTGGGGCAGTCATAATTTCCATTGCCGGTCGCTTCGAAAAATCGGCGGAAAACCGATTGCACAATGTCGTCAGCGTCCAAGCGGCTCCGCAAGAGTTTCGAGAACTTGGCATGGGCCAGCTGCCGCAAGCGCCCAGCAAACCGATGGTAAAGCTGGTCGGCGGCCTTTTGGTCGCCGTTGCGAAACTGCGCGACCAACAACACCCCGGACGGCGTTTCCAACGGTTGGGGAGTGTTTTCGTTCGCCACGTCCATTCCTGTCTCCCTACTAAAAAGAACCAAAATCCTCCCGCATGACCGCCAGATCTTTCATGAGTTTTCGATGAGAACACGGAAGAGGATATGCATCTATAGCCCGAAATTTACGAGGAGTCAAATGAGGGCTGCCGATCGATAATTCCATGCTTGGGTGTTTCTCCTGCCGCGCAAGGATTTCCTATCTATCTGGGGTATGAAAGGGTCGAGCAAGCGGCGCGACGGACGTGATTCGCGGGAAATGCGCAGTGTGCGGGCCGTGTCGTTTGGTATGAAAGCAAATAGATCGTTCTACTTGCTGGAAGGTGGCGTTAGTAATTTCTGGTTCGGCACGGCAGGAATCGTCCCAGCCGGTGCCGGGCCCATGTTCATCACTCCCGTGTTGGGGTTCCAGATGCGGGGCGTTAGCAACACGATCAATTCAGTCTTGGTGTTTGTCTGAAATCTTTCGCGAAACAAAGCGCCGACCCATGGCAGGTTACTCAGGTAAGGAATGCCATTTTGGTCCTTGCGCGAGAAATTCTCGATTAGCCCGCCGATGACGATGGTGGCGCCGTCCGGCACCATCACGTTGGTGGTTAGCTGGGTGGTGTTCGTCTGCGGAATCTGGGTGACCGGGTCCAAGCTGCCGGAGCTTCGTTCCGGATGGATTTCCATGCGAACCATGCCGTCGCTGGAAATGAACGGGCGGACGCGCAACTGCGTGCCGATGTCGAGAAACTGGACTTGCGAAGTCGAGCTGACCTGCGTCTGGCTGGTGAGGGTCGCATAGCCCAGTCGATCACCGAGTTGAAATTCCGCCAGCTGTTTGTTGAGCACGAGCAAGCGCGGCGAGGCGAGAACTTCGGTCTTACCGAGGGTCTCCACTGCACGGAGAAAACCCTGGATGTTGTTGCTCGAAAAGCCGAAACTGCCCCCGTACTGGTCCTTGGCGAAACCACTACCAGACGTCCCCTTGACCAGACCACCGGCGTTCACGAGAGTTGCCGGCGTAAAACCGACGGCGGTATTTAGCAAGGCGCCATTGCCCACCACCGAGAGGACTTTGCCCGCGCTGTTGACCACGGCGAAGTTGATGCCGAATTCCTTCCCTTTTTCCAGTTTCACCTGCATAATCACGACTTCGATGAGAACCTGGGATGGTTGCACGTCGAGCTGGGCGACGAGCGGCTCGATGGTCTTGAGTATCTCCTCGCGATCTTGGATGATGACAACCTCGCCGCTGGCAAGCGAATCGCCACCGGTCGCGGAGCCGCCCGATCCACCGCCAGGCGCCGCACCACCGCCGCCGCCGGGTACGCCTCCTCCCGGTGTAGCGGCGCCTCCTCCCGCAGGACTTCCGCTACTACCCGCCGATGTAGACTCAATGCCGACGGCACTGGACGGCGAAGTCGTGAGCTTTCCTTTAGGACTCAAGAAAGGCTTGATCATTTTTTCCAGATCGACACTCCTGATGTAATTCAGACGGTACATTCGAATCGGGAGTTTATCATCGCCAAGGCGGGCAAATTCCTCCGGGGTGTAGATGTAGATGATCCCTTGATCCCTTCTGGAGATCAGGTTGGCAGACTTCAAAAGGGCATCGAACGCCTGCTCCAGGGTAACCCCTTTCAAGCTGATCGAAATCTTGCCTGAAACCGCGGGCGAGACCAGAATGTTCAGGGCTCCTTCTTTGCCCAGGAGTTCAAAAGCCTTACGAACTTCCACTTCATCCAAGGTCAACGTGATAGGTTTGCCGAGGTCCAATTTGCGGGGCTGGGGCAATTCGTCCTTGCCTTGGAAGGTCCCCGTTCTGACCTGGTGTGCGCGGTTCGGCAAAGACGCGTCGGGCCCGTCGTCCTCGCCGGGATGCACTTCGACGACGCTGGGTTTTTCAAACCGGACGGGAACATCAGTGGCGAGGGCGACCTCGTGTTCGAAGGGATTGGTAACGTTGTTTGCCTTCTTAGGGGCGGCGTTCGTTGCGAACGATGTAACCGCCGGGGACCGGTCCGACTGGACCAGTCTCCGCAGCGGGCCATCCTGGGCGCAGCCCGCGGCGAAAAGCCAAAGGCACATGCCCGCAATGACTTGCAAGCTCTTCACTCCGCCCTCCCCCAAGGCCAGCGACGCTCGCGCCGGGCTTTCGACAAGCAAGAACGACAGATTCTTTGACAGGATGAAAGTTGAGCCTTTTACGCGCGTGCAGCGATACTGTCAAGGGCAGAAACGGCGAGAGGGGAAGGCTTTTCGCTTTCGCACGGCCGGGAAAATCCGCCGCCGTGCCAGAAAATCACGTGCTATACTCTTTGGACGCGCCAACCTCGCTCAGTGGCCAGTCATTGGAAAAATCCGGGTTTCTCCTTCAGACCATGGGCAACTGAATAATGGCAGGCAGGGAGGGCGACTTGCATGTGGGTCTACATTTGGCTGAGGCTGGTGTTTGTCGTTGGCGTCGTGATCACATGCCTTGCGTGGCGCTGGCACGGTGCGTACGTCCAACCATGGTTTGCCCTGCCTTTGGTGGCTTGCGCAGGTGGGCTATGGTGGTGCTTCGCCGTTTCACATCGCGCAGGAATGAGTGGGACGGGCGAATCTGAAGAGAAGCGAAATTCGTCGGATCGGCGGAGAAACGCCACGAGTTTCTGGGACGTAGTTCGCGGGACGGGCCGCCGAATGCGAAACCGTCGCGCGGGCGAGCATGATTTGCCTTACTTCGTGGAGCGCTTTTCCCTGGTCGAGTTGGTCTTGGTCATCCTATTCTTGGTCTTCACGCTGGCGGACGGCATCCTCACCGTACGGCTTCTCGACAGCAATTGTGAAGAAGTGAATCCTTTGATGGATTTCTTGCTCCGCCAGGGCCTGGAATCCTTTTTTATTGGCAAATACGTGCTCACTGCCGCCGGTTTGCCATTCTTGTTGATCTTCAAGCACTGGTATCTGTTCAACACGCGTCTGCGCGTGGGACATGTTCTTCCTATCTTCGTACTCATGTACGTGGCGCTGCTGGCGTACCAATCCTATCTATTCAGCCAGCTTCCGCCGATGGGATGATTGACGCAGGGTATCAAGCAAACGCTCAGTCCGGATGGGCCTTGTACACCTGCGCGAAGTCGTCCGCGCAGATCTGAAAGACGTGGAGCAATGCCGGGTCAAATTGACCTTGCGAGGATTCCAACATGACTTCGACAGTGGCAACGTGCGGCAGGGCCGGCTTGTGCGGGCGGCGCGAACGCAGCGCGTCGTAAACATCGGCGATGCTGACGATACGGGCTGCCAACGGAATGTCCTGATCGCGCAAGTGATCGGGATAACCCTTGCCATCCCAGCGTTCGTGATGATGGCGCGTGATGTCGATCGCCATCTGCAAGAATGCAATCGCGAATCCGTGCGCGTGGGCGACTTTCTGCAGGATGTCCGCGCCGATGGTCGCGTGTTGCCGCATCAGGATCCGTTCTTCGTCGGAAAGCTGGCCCGGCTTGAGGATGAGATGGTCCGGCAGACCGATCATGCCGACGTCGTGCAGAGGCGCGGTGCTCGCCAGAAGCTCGATGAAATGCTGGTCCATGGTGCCTTGCAGGGCGGGGGTGGCTGCCGCTTCTTCCGCGAGATGGCGCACGTATTTTTGCATGCGCTGCAAATGCGCGGAGGTTGCGACGCCGCGATAGGCCACCAACTCCGCGATTGCCAAGGTCAAGGCGTTGCGGGCGCCCACCAGATCGCTGTCGCGCGCGCGCAAGGTTTGTTCCAGCTGCTGATTCAAACCGAACAGCGAGCGGGCCAGCGCATCGGTCCGATCTTGCGCCTCCTTGAGGCGCAACGCGGCTTTCACCCGCGCCACCATCTGCACAAGGCTGAATGGTTTGGCCAGGAAATCGTCAGCCCCGGCCAGCATCATGCTCGACATTTCCTCGGTCGATACTCGGCCCGACGTCATGATGATCTTCAGGTTCGGCACGGGCGGATCGTTGCGCAGTTGCCGCAGCACTTCGTCGCCGCGCAATTTTGGCAGTTCGACGTCTAGCAAAATGAGATCGTAGGGCTTGGATCGAACCATCTGGATCGCCTCAAGACCGTCCGCCGCTTCCTCGCATTCGAATCCTTCTGGGGCGAGGCAGTGCCGGGCGACCACAAGCATCATCTTCTCATCATCGACCAGCAGAAGCCGGCGTTTCTCGGAATTCTGCAGGTCGCGATCGCAGCTCAGCTTCGCTGATCGCTCGTTCGACTCGCGTGGATTCAGGTATGCGGATTCGCCTGACTGAGAGCGCAGCAAGGGGAGCAAGGCACGCATGACCGCTTGCGGCGTCGGATAGCGTTCATCGGGATTCGTCGCCATCAAGCGTGAAATGATGCTGTCCAGCTCCAGCGGGACTTCCGTACGGGATTGACTGACTGATGGAGGTGTCTGCACGGAGCGGGCGACGACCCGCTGCCTGAATGGAGCTTGCGATGGAAAGGGGACCTTCCCGGTCAGCGCCCAAAAGAGGGTCCCGCCGAGACTGTAGATGTCGGCACGAATGTCCACGGCGCGGGCATCGTTTGCTTGCTCGGGCGCCAAATAATCGATGGTGCCGAGGACCATGCCCTGCTGCGTGTGCCGATTCTCCGCGTTGCACGCCAGACCGAAATCAAGCAGCTTGGCCTGGCCTTCCGGTGTTACCAGAATGTTGGACGGCTTGATGTCGCGATGCACCAGGCCGTGTTTGTCGGCTTCGACCAGGGCGCTGGCGATTTGGTAGGCAAGATCACAGGCGTGGGAAACGGACAGCGGACCGCCGTTTTGAACCAAGCGCTCTAAATCTTGACCAGGCACATATTCCATGACGTGGTAGTAAAGCACCGGCGCGTCGAGTCCATCGCCAGGGATTTCTCCCGTGTCGATGGCCCAGACGATATTCGGATGCTGCAACTGGGCGATCACGCGAATTTCATTGAAAAACCGCGTCAACAGCGGCCCATCCAACTCGCTGCCAGAGTAAAGGGGCAGAATCTTGATGGCCGCCAGGCGCCGCAAATGGATGTGCTCGGCCAGGAAAACCACCCCCATGCCACCGACGCCCAGGCGATCGAGCACTCGATAACTGCCCATGAGCATGCCATAGGTTGTTCCCGCCTCGATACGATCCGCTTGATAGCGGGTCAAGAGTTTCGCTTCCACCAGCCGTCCCAACAGCTGGCTAACTTTCGTTTCCCCTTCGAATTCGTTGCGCACCGTATCCGGCACTCTTAGCCAGTCTTCGCGATGAATGAATGAGTTTTGCAGACAAAAATCCAAAAGCGAAGCCGGACTGGCGCTCTCGTGCCGAGTGGCCGAAAAGGAAGAGTCGGGTTGGAAACGGCGCGTCATCGGACGGTCCTCATTCCGATTCCTGCGAGGTCGCGGTTGGCGCTCAGGCGAGGCGTGCTCAAATATATCATACGGCAACGCCAAGCATAGATCGGGCGACAGTTTTTTGAATGAAGGAACATGAATACGCTCGTAAACGGATGCTCGACCCTGAAAAAGGAAAATTGCGGCGGATATCCTCCTTGGATTCGGTTCATTACAGTATCGAGCAACGACATAAGCATTCCCCAGGGGGTGGTCATGTCGGGGTTCTGGAAACGCGACCCGTCGGCGTGGCGCTGTTCGGGCACTACCGCGATCGCGTCGGGCGCAAGAAGGCGCTGGCGGCATCCAGCATCCTCTTGGTCATACCGACCACGCTCATCGGCGTTTTGCCCACCTATGGCCAAGTGGGACTCCTGGAGCCGATTCTCGTGATCGTGATGCGCCTGGCCGCCCTACATTGGAGCCAGGCGACCTGAACGTTGGCGATTGCCAATGGCGTCAAGTAATCATTTATGCACGCACGATAGGCCCAATCGCTCATTGTGGGCGTAAAGTGCGTGCGTTACATACATGGTTCTTGCCACAACTCTGAATGGCTACTGGACGGTACCAAAGGAGAGACGCTATGTCCCAACTTGCCCTTCAAGACGGCACGGAACAAGCACGTTCAGCGTGGTTTGCTGTCCTTACCGCCAAAGCGCGGGTGAGGCGGCTTGTGGCAGTCACGCTGTTGGTGTTGGCCGTAGGGCTTGGTTGGCTCGGACTGAGACAACAGTGGTTTCAACTCGATACAGAACCGCATATTTGCACTGCTATTATCGCGGTGGTCCTTCTGGCGATGCTCGGGACCATTAGCTCGCTGGAACAACGCATGCACTGCGTCGAGGCCATGGACCGGCGCTTCAATCACTTGTTCGAAGCAACTCCTGGATGCAGTGTATTGGTGATGGATGGTAATGGGAGAATCCGATCGGTTAACGGGTTTGCTGCGGAAATGTTTGGCTTTGAGCCTGGCTCCTTGCTCGGACTGCCCTGCAGCGCCATTCTGCCACAGGGCACACCTGGAAACATCGATGCCGATCAGGGGCGACTCCAGGAACATATCGGACGGCGCAGAGACGGCAGCGATATTTTTCTGGAGATCGGCCGCAGCAGCGCGGTCATGGCGGATGGAGATCGGCTTACAACCCTGATCATCCGGGATATCAGCGGCAAAAGGCGTTTCCAGCAGGCTCAGTGGGAACGCGAGGCACATCTCGGCCTCATGGTCGAGCAAATGCCGGCAATCCTCTGGACGACGGACCATGACTTGCACATCACGTCGTCGATGGGCGCCGGCTTGGCCGCGCTCAATCTCAAGGCCGACGAAATCATCCGCTTGACGATGTCGACCAAGCTGGATCACCGTACGCAAGAGTCTACCAGGATCACGGCCTATCACGACGCCTTGCGCGGAAAATCGGTCAGCTACGAGATGGGACACAAGGATCACGTTTTTCAGGTTCGCATCGACCCGTTGCGGAACACCGACAAGGCGATCACGGGAACAATCGGCATTATGCTCGACATCACCGACCGCAAGAAGACGATGCGGGAACTTCAGGACCGGGCGCGTCAACAAGCGGCGGTCGCTCGGCTTGGCCAGGAAGCACTATCGGACAAGAGCCTCAAGGTCGTACTCGATGCTGCGGTCTCCTTGGTCCAACAAACCCTGTGTGTCGATTACTGCTGTGTCGCTATCCCGTTGCAGGATCAGCCGGGCGCGCGCATGGTGAGCGGCCTCGGCTGGAACGCTCGTTTTCCCGTGGGGACGGTTCTTGACGAAAGCATCGATTCGCTTATCGCGCATACGCTGGAAAACCAGCAGTCGGTTTGCCTGATTAACCTGCCCAAAGATGACCGTTTCCGCGGCTCCAAAATGCTGGAGGAGCATGACGTATCGAGCGGATTGAACTTTCTCTTGCGCGGCAAGACGAAAATCCACGGCGTCATCTGTGCTTTTTCAAAGACGCCGCGCAGTTTCAGTCAGAACGACGCCAATTTCCTGCACGCGGTCGCCAATATTCTTGCCGCCTGCATCGAGCAGTCCACTGCCGAGGAACTCAGGCTGAGCCTTGAGGAACGGCTAAGGCAATCACAGAAGATGGAAGCCGTCGGCCGGCTAGCCGGCGGCATCGCCCACGATTTCACCAATCTGCTTTGCGTGATCGGCGGCTATAGCGAAATCTATCTGGGTAAGCTTCGGCCCGATGAGTCGCTGCACGAGCCGTTGACTGAGATCCACAAGGCGGCCCAACGAGCTGCAGGTCTGACGCGGCAACTCCTGGCCTTCAGTCGCAAACAGGTCATGGTGCCGCGCATCCTGTGCCTGAATGCCCTGGTTACCGAAACGCAGCGCATGCTCGCACGAACGATCGGTGAAGACATCGAGCTAGCGACGCTCCTCGATTCCAATCTCAATGAGATCAAGGCGGACTCCACACAAATCGAGCAGGTACTCCTGAATCTGGCCGTCAATGCCCGCGACGCCATG
>SXGS01378782.1_pt1 | contig 43083 bp, 38 predicted proteins | sample 3174681 | NCBI WGS metagenome assembly SXGS01 (sample SAMN11356861, study PRJNA531348) | freshwater metagenome | isolation source: freshwater sample F1-80 | place: China: Fuxian Lake, Yuxi | collected 2017-12-25 | reverse complement strand
GGACTCGCGAACCATCGTGGCGATCAACAAGGATCCGGAGGCCCCCATCTTTCAGGTTGCGACGTATGGGCTGGTAGCGGATTTGTTCCAGGCTGTGCCGGAGTTGACCGCCGCTCTGCGGGCCGCCCGCGCCGCCCGGTAGGCTCGCGCTGATGCCCGGCTCGGAGCCCACGCGAGAGGTTTTCGCGAACATCGCTCCCTGGATGCAGGGAGTCTTCTTCCTTCTAATCTGTCTCGGGCTCGGCGCCTCCGTGTGGGAGTTCAAACTCCGGCTGGATCGATGGAAGTCGGGCGCCCCGGGTGAGCTTTGCCGCGAGCCGCAAGTCTGGTGGTCCCGCCTCACGACCGAAGTGCTGGGCCAGCGGCGGGTCCGCAGCGCGGCGAGGCCGAGGCGGAGCGGCGCATGGCTTCATGTGGCCCTCTTTGTTGGCTTTGTCGGACTGTTCGTGGGAACCACGCTCCTGGCGATCTCCGACAAAGGGCCGGTCCACTTTCACAAAGGGGTCTATTTTCTCGGCTATGAAGCCGTGATGGATCTGTTCGGAGTGGCGCTGCTCGTCGGCTGTGTGCTGGCGGTGTATCGACGCACCCTGACTCGGCCCGCGTCTCTGGGTCACACCGCGGCCGACCTGGCCCTGCCCGCGCTGCTCGGCGCGATCACCCTGACCGGCTTCTTCATTGAAGCCCTGCGTCTGCTGTGGGACGGCACGCCGCCTGAAACGGCTCGCTGGTCGTGGGCGGGCTTCGCCCTGGCGGCGGGACTGTCGCCGATGGTGGGCGGAGAGGGCGGCGCACGGGCGGCGCACCTCACGCTCTGGTGGCTCCACGTCGTGATGATCACCGGGCTCTTCGCCCTCTGGATGCGGACTCGACTCTCGCACGCCGTGCTGGCCACTCTGAGCGTTCTGCTTCGTCCGACCGACCGCCACCCGGGGGAGCTTTCGGTTGTGTCTCTGGAAAAGGTTGAGGAAACGGGTCAGGTCGGCCTCTCGACCACCGAGGAGTTGACCTTCTTCCAGCGGCTGTCACTGGAAGCGTGCATGGAGTGTGGTCGCTGTGAGGATGCCTGCCCGGCGTTCGCCTCCGGAAAGCCACTCTCCCCGAAGGCCCTCATCCAGACCCTGAACGGCGCGGTTCGCTCGGGCGCCGAAGACCTCGGGACCCTGGTGGCGGACGAGACTCTCTGGGCGTGCACGATGTGTCAGGCGTGCGTGTTCGAGTGCCCTGTGCGGGCGCCCCATGTCGACTTGATCGCCGGAATGCGCCGACATCGCGTCGCGGAAGGGCTTCTGTCCGGCCCCCCCGCGCAGAGTCTTCGGCGGTTAGGCAATCAGGGCAATCCCTTCGGACAACCTCAGCGGGAACGTTTGACATGGGCCGCTGGGCTGAATGTGCCGACCGTAGAGCAAAACCCCGACTTTGAGGTCTTGCTGTGGGTGGGCTGTGCCGCAGCCTTCGACCCCCGCGCCCAGCGGGTCGCGCGCGCCACCGCCACGCTTCTCAAGAGGGCAGGCGTGTCGTTCGCGGTGTTAGGTCGGTCCGAGCGCTGCACCGGAGATCCCGCTCGTAGGTTGGGAGAAGAGTTCCTCTTCCAGCAGCTGGCTCAGGAAAACGCCGAGACCCTCACCGAAGCGATGGGGGAGCGGCGTCGGACGATCGTCACGCCCTGTCCGCACTGCATGAACTCGCTGCGACACGAGTATCCGGCATTCGACGCCCGCTTCGAAGTGATGCACCACAGCCGCTTTCTGGCGGATCTGGTCGCTACGGGCAAACTGCCCGCCGCGGTATCCGTTAGCGGCGACGTGACGCTCCACGACCCGTGCTACCTCGCCCGCGTCAACGGCGAGACCGAAGCGCCTCGCGCGGTCCTGGTAGCCGCAGGTCTCAGGGTCCTCGAGATGCCCCGACACGGTGAGCGCACCTCTTGCTGCGGCGCCGGCGGGGGCCGAATGTGGTTCGAGGAACCGGCGGAACAGCGGGTGAACCGCCTGCGCGCCTCTGAGGCCGCCGGCACCGGCGCCGGGACCTGCGCCACGGCCTGCCCGTTCTGCCTGAATATGCTCAGCGACGGCGCCACCGCCGTGGGTGGCGCACAAGAAGTGGCAGACCTGTCGGAGTTACTGCTCCGTGCCCTCGACCGGCCCGGCGAGAGCGAAGGGCGTCAACTCCAGTAGCTGCGGCAGCCATCGCTACAGCTCGACGCCCAGAGAGTGCGCCACGCGCGCCGTCCCCTGGCCAACCGACACTTCCTTTTAACGCTTCGCCAGTCTCCAGCCAATCACTCCCTTCTCTCCCCCACCATTCGCCATTCGCCATTCGCTCATCCCCACTCGCCACTCGCAAGGCACCCCCACCACGCATCCGGATCCGTCGAGGAAAAACTGTAGGCAAACGCTTGCAACTTTCCGTTGTAACCGGCGTCTGAGGGGATTGTGACAAAAATTCAGCAGTCTACTCTCAAAGATGTGGCGGAACGGGCCGGTGTGAGTCCGTCCACGGCTTCTCGCGTGCTCAACGATCGGCTGAAGATGCCGATCTCGGCCGACACCAAGGCGCGCATCCGCCGGGCTGCGGAGGAACTGGACTACGTGCCCAATGCCGCCGCTCGAGCCCTGGTGGGTCGGACCACGCAGACCATTGGCCTCGTGTGGTTCGAGTTCACGGATCCCTCGCAGGCCGCGTTGGCCCAGGAGGTTCAGGCACGGGTGGCGGCGCGGGGATACCACCTTGTGGTGACCACGGGCGATGGCTCCGGGGAGCCGGACGAACTGGTATCTCGGCTGATAGACGAGCGCCGGGTGGATGGGCTGCTCGTGATTGCCTCCACGCACTTCAGCCCCCAGGTCTGTCGACGAATCCGTTCGCGGGGCGCCATCGTTGTGGCCGCCGGTCCTCCCCCGCTGGCCGAGGCGCAGGAAGCGCTCACCGCCTGGGTGGCGCATGACAACGAAGGGGGCGGATGGCTGGTCGGGCGTCATCTCGCCGAGTTGGGCCACCGGCGGTTCGCGTTCGTCGGTGCGCGCGGGCCGGCTGCCGGCATTGCCGCCGTTCGGGAGCGCGGATTTCGCCGGGGTATCGACGAGGTCCGGGCAGCGAGCGGCGCTTCACCCGACGAGTTTGCGGTCGTGGTGGTGGAAGGCGATGCCAACGACTTTGAGAGCGGCCGAAGCTGCGGTGAGTCGCTTGCGCGGGAGCATCCCGGCGTGACGGGGGTGTTCGCTGTCAACGATCGGGTCGCCGTGGGGGTACTGCACAGCCTGCACCTCGCCGGGCGATCGACACCCGTGGACGTCTCGGTGGTGGGCTACGGCAACGCTGAGTTCACGTCTGTTACGGTGCCCGGACTCACCACTGTGGATGTCCCGAGAGCCCGTATCGCGGAGCTTGCCACGGAGAAACTCTTTGCCGCGCTGGCGGGCGGGACGCTCGCTACGCGGGAAACGGTCCTGGAGCCCCGGTTGGTGGTGAGAGCTTCCACCGGTCCGGCGCCCAGGTAGCGAGGATAAGGGACAGGTGAAGGAGTTCCCCTCATGAGACGACGCGCATTCACCCTCATCGAGCTTCTAGTTGTCATCGCCATCATAGCGATTCTTGCGGCAATCCTCTTCCCCGTATTTGCTCAAGCGCGGGAGAAGGCGCGATCCATCAGTTGTCTGTCGAACCAGAAACAGGTGGGGATTGCGGTCGGGATGTATGTCCAGGACTACGACGAGATCACGCCGCCGCACACGTATCCGGTTCCGGGTCAGCCGGTCGGCGTGCTCTGGCACCAGATGCTGATTCCCTACGTGAAGACGCCGCAGGTCTGGGGCTGCCAGAGCGGCGAGAACGGCTCCCGACGGGGCTGGGCTGGTCCGTACACCGGGGATGTGGGTCTGGGGTACAACAACCGCGGAGTCTCGCGACTGCCGTTGGCGGGCTTCGAGTATCCCTCTGATACGCTGGCGATCATGGACAGCACCTATTACGTGGTATGGATCAACGGCAACAATGTTACTGCGGCGGCGAACTCTCCGCTCTACCGGCCGGCGGGCTACCTGCCACCGGTGTGTAACCCCGTCTTCCAGAACGAGTTGAACAACGTGACGCCGGCTGTTCGACACGCAGGCGGCGCCAATGCGATCTACCTGGATGGGCACGCCAAGTGGATGAAGCAGGACCGCTACCTCCGCGGCACCTGCCCTGAACTGATGCGGCTCTGGCGCGGACTCTAACCCTTAGAGTGGGAGAACTTTGTTGATGGCTGTGGGGAGCGGAACCTCGATCCTGCTATCGGCCGTGCTGACGGGTGGCCTCGTCGGTCCGACGTCCGCGGTTGGCACCGCCCCGGCGGGCGGAACGACGCCGCCGGCTCCGAGCCGGTGGGCTGCCGGTTCGGCCCCCGCGACTCCCGGCCTTCGACGACACATTCAGCCGCTGCTGGGAAAGGCCGGCTGCACCAACCGGGCCTGCCACGGCTCTTTTCAGGGCCGCGGCGGGCTCCGATTCTCCCTGTTCAGCTCCGATGCGGATCTCGATCGTGCCGCCTTGCAGGATGGCAAGCGGCTCGACTCCTCGCACCCGGCGCAGAGCCTGCTGGTGCGGAAGCCGACCGGGCGGGTGAGGCACGGAGGCGGCGTGCGATTTCTGGCGGGCAGTTGGCAGCATCGGATGCTGCTCGCCTGGTTGGGCGCCGACGCTCGAACCCAGGGCGCCGAAGAGCCGGATCTTGTGAGGCTGGAACTCAATCCGACCGAGCTCACGTTGAAGCCCGGCTCCCGGGTGGGTCTCCGGGTGAGGGCGCACTTCTCGGACGGGACGAACGAGGATGTGACGGCGCTTACCCAGTTCAGCACCAACGACGATGGGGTGGCGAGAGTCTCCGACTCGGGTGAGGTGAGCTGGGCAGGCCCTGGGGATACGGCGCTCGTGCTCACTTACGGGGGCGGTGTCGAGACCATCCCCGTCCTCAATCCTCGACTGGGAGCAGCCGGTCGGGCGGCGCCGTTCCCAGCGCAGAACCCGATCGATCTCTTTGTGGGCGCTCGGCTGCGGACGCTACGCATCGAACCCTCCGCGCTTTGCACCGACCTCGAGTTTCTTCGCCGCGCCTCGCTGGACATCACCGGATCGCTTCCAACGGTGGATGAGGTGCGCCGGTTTGAGGCGGACAACTCCCCCGGCAAGCGAACGAAGCTGGTGGACGATTTGCTCCACAGACCCACGCACGCGGCCTGGTGGACCACGCGCTTGTGCGACCTGACCGGGTTGAACGCTCCGCTCTTCCTCGGCAACACCGACTTTGGGCCGCAGGTCGGCGCGCAATGGCACGCCTGGGTGCTCCGGCGAGTCCGCGAAAACGTCGGCTACGATCGTCTCGTGGAGGGGATCGTCCTCGCACGAAGTCGACGACCCGGAGAGACCTACGAGGAGTACGTCCTTCGCTGCAGCAGCTACCTGAAATCGAAAGACCCCACCGACTTCACCGCGCAAGACCGGCTCCCCAATTTCTGGTTTCGCAGCAACCTGAGAGAGCCCGAGGAGAAGGCGCTCGGATTTGCCTACAGCTTCCTTGGTCTGAAGCTGGACTGCGCGCAGTGTCACAAGCACCCGTTCGATGTCTGGACCCAGCGCGACTTTCAGCAGTTTGCCGCTCTCTTCTCCCGGATCAAGACCGGGATTCCACCCGATGCGCGAGTCGCGCACCAGCGATTGGAAGAAGAACTGGGCGTCAAGCGGATGAAGGACACCGCCGAGCGCCGACAGACCTACTGGCGGCTCGCCGCACTCGGGCGCGCGGTTCCGTGGCAGGAAGTCTTCCTGGAGCCGGCCCCCGCTGAGGCGCCGGCGGCGCGAATTCTTGGTGGCCCCCGCGTCGACCTGCGAACGACCGACGATCCCCGAGTGCCGCTGATGGCCTGGCTGCGAGATCCAAAGAATCCGTTCTTTGCCGCGGCGTATGTCAACCGCGTCTGGACGCAATATTTCGGTCGCGGCCTGTATGACCCCACCGACGAGATGAGCCGAGCAAACCCGCCCCGGAACCGACCGCTCATGGAGTACCTCGTGCGACGGTTCATTGACACCGGCTATGACATGCGATGGCTGCATCGAGAGATTGCTACGAGCCGCACCTACCAGTTGAGTTTCCGTCCCACCCCTTCAAACCGGGCCGACACAGCGAACTTCAGCCACGCGATGGTTCGACGGCTTCCGGCGGAGGTCGCGGTGGATGCGGTGCAAATCGCCACGGCCTCGTCGGGCACATCGGCTGCGGCAGCGACGGATCATCCCAAGCGGCGGATTTCCGCGCAGGCGACCGCCGACGAACGGCGGACCGAATTTGGCCTCGTGGTGTTCGGCAAGCCGCTGCGCAAGGCAACCTGCGACTGCGAGCGGGATCCCGAGCCATCCCTGTTGCAGGCGCTCTACCTGCGCAACGACCCCGACTTCTGGCAAATGGTGGATCGTCCGGACGGATGGCTGCGAGAGATCCTCGCGGGGACGTCGCCGCCGGGAGAATTGGTTGAGCAGGCATACTTGAAGGTGTTGAGTCGTCGCCCCACCGCACGTGAAGGAGATCGGGCCCTGAAGCACCTCGCCGGGGCCGCCAACCGCACGGACGGGTTTCGAGACTTGCTCTGGGCGCTTCTGAATACCCGGGAGTTCATCACGAATCATTGAGCGATTCGGGACCGGTATTGACGGTTCAGCCTGCCCAGCCGATAGACCTGAAGGCAAGAAAGCAAGAAACGATGAAGAGCCGCTTTTGCGATGGAAGCACCCGCCGAGACCTGCTGCGTGTCGGCATGTTGGGCGGAGTGGGGTTGAGCCTTGCGGACTTTCTCCGGCTCTCCGACGCCCATGCGTCGGCCGCGCCGGCGAGGGCCGATGCCGCGATCTACATCCACCTGGAAGGCGGACCGTCGCACCTCGACACGCTGGACATGAAGCCCGGGGCGCCGGTCGAGGAGCGGAGTCCGTTCGCTCTCATCTCCAGTGCCATTCCCGGTCTGCAGGTGTGCGACCAGCTCCCGCGGCTCGCGAAGGCACTGGGGGACTTCACGCTGATTCGGGGATTCTCCCACAGTGCGGGGGCACACCCGCAGGCAAACCACTATCTCTTCACCGGCAATCGTCCCTCGCCGGCGGTGCTCCATCCCGCCGCCGGTTCGGTGGTTCAGATGGAGCGACCCTCGCCGCCGGACGTGCCGGGTTTTGTCGCCATCCCCGGAACAGAGATGCAGCCCGGATTCCTTGGCGTGTCTTTCGCTGCGTTCAAGACCACCAGTTTCCCGGACGCCTCAAAGCCCTATCAAGTGCGTGGACTCTCGCTGCCCGGTGGCCTCACTTCGCAGCGGGTCCGGGACCGTGAACGCCTGCTGGCGGATCTGGACGGCGCACTTCGCGAAGCCGAGAGCGGCAGCGGCGTACTGACGGGGTTGGATCGCTTCGGCAAGAAGGCGCAGGCGATGATTCTCTCGGCCCGAGCCCGCGATGCCTTCGACACCAGTCGGGAGTCGCCGTCGCTCGCAAAGCAATTCGGGGCCGATACTCTGAGTCAGAGCCTGCTTCTGGCCGCACGGTTGGTGGAGCACGGGGTACGGTTCGTCACGGTGACCCACTCGGGCTGGGACACTCACCTGGATAACATTCCCTCTTTGAAGAGCAAACTTCTGCCTCCGCTGGATGCTGCGCTGCCCGCCCTGGTGTCAGCGCTCAAGGAGAAGGGGCTCCTGTCGCGAACTCTGGTGATGGCGGGCGGGGAATTCGGACGAACGCCGACCTTGAACAAAAACGGGGGGCGAGATCACTGGCCGCGAGCCGGCTGGATGTTGATGGCCGGGGGCGGGGTGGCGTCCGGCAAGCTGGTGGGGGGCACGGATCGGAAGGGGCACGGTCCGGACGATTCGACCCACATCACGCCCGACGACCTGTGCGCGACGCTTTACCATGTGCTGGGTCTCGACCCCCACAAGGAGTATCACACCAGCACCGGGCGGCCCGTGATCCTTGTTCCCGAGGGGCGGGTCATTCAGGACGTGCTTGCGTAGCGGCGAGGGCTCGCTCGGTCGAAGGGGTCGCCGACCCCGAAGGGGAACTTGGCATCCTGCGGCGACGCCGCCTGCTAAGATGCTGTTATGACATCCGCTCGATCCGAAACCCCCTCTGCTGCGGTCGCACCGCAGGCTCCGTCCGTGCTACCAGCTGGCGGTAGCTGGATCCTCTCCGCCGACTCGAACCGGCCGCTGTTCATCCAGGAGGAGTTCTCCGAGGACGCCCGGGCACTGGCACAGGCGGCGCGAGAGTTTATGGAGGGGGAGGTGCTCCGCCACTCCGAACGGATTGAGACACAGGATCTGGAACTCACCGTCCGGCTGATGAAGCAAGCAGGCGAGCTCGGCTTGCTTGGCCCCGACGTGCCCGAAGCGGACGGCGGGCTTGATCTCGATATGGCAACCTCCTGCCTGGTGGCTGAGAGGATGTCGGTCCAGGGTTCCTTCGCGGTCTCCGTTGGAGCGCACACCTGCATCGGATCGCTCCCCCTCGCCTGGTTCGGAACCCCGGAGCAGCGCAAACGCTACCTGCCGCGGCTCACTTCGGGTGAGTGTATCGGCGCCTTCTCTTTGAGCGAGGCGGACTACGGCTCCGACGCCCTGGGCGCGGCCACGCGAGCGGTCTACGAGGCTGCGACCGACAGCTATGTGCTGAACGGCGTGAAGATGTGGACCAGCAACGCGGGTTTTGCAGACCTCTTCACGGTGTTCGCACAGGTCGACCTCGGCGACGGCGGTGGGTCGGGACGGACGTTCTCGGCATTTCTGGTCGAGCGCACCTTTCCCGGCGTTAGCATCGGTCGCGAGGAATACAAGCTCGGGATCAAGGGTTCCTCAACGTGCCGGGTGCTGCTGGAAGACGTCCGTGTGCCGGCGGAGAACTTGCTGCATGCGGTGGGGCGGGGTCACGTGGTGGCGCTCAACGTCCTCAATGCAGGGCGTTTGAAGCTGGCAGCCGGTAACCTGGCCCCGGCGCGGGATCTGATCGCGTTGTCCGCGACGTACGCCAATCAGCGGGTGCAGGGCGGCCGTCCGATCTCCGGCTACGGTCTGGTCCAGCAGAAGCTGGCCGAGCAATCGATACGACTCTACGGCGCTGAGAGCGCGGTCTATCGGACGGCTGGATGGGTTGCGGACTATCAGTCGGCGGCAGAGCGTGGCGACTCAACCTTGCCCCCGAGCGAGTATGCCGACCTGCCGCCCCGGGCACGAGCGCTGGAGGAGTACCTCGTCGAGTGTGCCATCCTGAAGGTCGCCGGGAGCGAGATGCTGGGCTTCGTGGCGGATGAAGCGCTCCAGATCCACGGCGGCTTCGGCTACACCGAGGAGTTTCCTCTCGCACGTGCCTACAGAGACGCGCGCATCAATCGCATCTTCGAAGGCACCAATGAGATCAACCGTCTGGCGGTGACGGGCACACTGCTCCGGAGGGCGCCCAAAGCCCGGTGGCCGCTGGCCCATGCCGGCGCCGAGATCGAGCGCGAGCTGGGCGGCGCGCCGTCGCTGCCATCCCTGGATGGCTTGCCGCTGGATCGGGAGCGGGCGCTCCTCGATGGGCTGCGCAAATTCTTCATTGCAACTTGTGGTTCCGCGGCCCGGGATCTTGGCGCGGCTATCGCCGAAGAGCAGGAAGTGCTGGGCGCCCTGGCGGATTTCGCGATCGAGTTCTTCTGCGCCGAGAGTGGGGTGTTGCGCGCGGTGCGACTCGCGGAGACCGGTTCGTCACGTGCGGAGGCCGCCGCTGAGCTGGCGCGAGCGTGCCTGGGGGATGCCGCCGACCGGATGGAAACCGCCGCGGCGAGGGTCTTCGCCAGGCTCTACCAGGGTGACGAAATCTCCACGCGCCTCGCGGTGCTGCGCCGCTTCACCCGTCGGGTTCCCGTCGATGGGATTGGACTCCGCCGCAAGATCGCGGCCCGCGTGATCGAACTGGAGCGCTACCCGCTGAACCCGTGATCGTCGGACCCTTTTGCCGGATTGCCATCCCGTCGGAACGGGCCGACGCGATGGCGCCACCCATTCAAGTTCATGTCACTCAACCTGGCCGGAATACTCCACGGATCTGCTCTCCGCTACCCGGACCGCGTGGCCGCGATCGATGGCGATCGCCAGTGGTCCTACCGCGAACTGGCCCATGGCTCACGGCGGCTGGCGGCCGCACTCGCGAACCTGGGGGTGCGACCCGGCGATCGGGTGGCGCTGATGGCGTCGAACTGTGCAGAATTCACGCTCTCTTACTTCGGCATCCTCACCCTTGGCGCAGTCGTGGTGCCGCTCAACCACCTCCTCGTGGCATCCGAAATCGCGTATCACCTCCAGGACTCCGGCGCGGTAGCGGTCATCGCACGAGCCTCGCTCGAGGCGCAGGTCCGTGAGGGAGTTGCCGCCGTCCCGGGCTGCGCGCGCCTCATCTGGATCGGTGAGGGAGAAGTCGACGACCTTCAGTCATTTCGCCTGGACGAACTCCTGAAAACCTGCAGCCCGCTGCCGGACATCGCCCAAACCGAGATCGGGGACACGGCGGTGATTCTTTACACCTCCGGCACCACGGGTCGACCCAAGGGAGCAGAGCTTACGCACCACAACATGTACGAGAACGCCCGGTGGTGCGCCGAGAGGTCCCGCTCCGTCATGCCAGATCAGCCGGTATTTCTGGGAACCGGTTACGTGGCGCTGTCGGCGCTCCCGCTGTTTCACTCGTTCGGCCAGACCTGTGTTCAGAACGCCAGCCTGTTCCACGGGGGCCGGAGTGTCTATCTGTCCCGATGGGATCCCGATGAAGCGCTGCGGTTGATGGCGCGACACGGCGTCACCAGCTTTAGTGGGGTACCGACCATGTATTTCGCCCTGCTTCGGGCCGCGGAGGGGAAGGAGATCCACCTTCCCGCGCTGAGGTACTGCGGCTCGGGCGGCGCGGCGATGCCGGTGGAGATCATGCTCGAGTTCGAGCAGCGTTTCCCGTGTCGGATTATGGAGGGCTACGGCCTCTCGGAGACCTCACCCGTGGCCACGTTTCACACTCCCGAATTCGAGCGTCGCCCGGGTTCCGTGGGGAAGGCCATCGACGGGTGTGAGGTCGCCATCTTCAACGAGCGGGATGAGCCATGCGCCCCCGGCGATCGCGGTGAGGTTGTCATCCGCGGCCACAACATCATGAAGGGCTACTACCGACGCCCTGAAGCCACCGAGGAAGCGCTTCGAGGCGGCTGGTTTCACTCCGGCGACATTGGGGTGATGGACGCGGAGGGCTACGTGTTCATCGTCGACCGCAAGAAAGACATGATTAGTCGCGGCGGGTTCAACGTTTATCCGCGGGAGTTGGAAGAGATCCTCTACGCGCACGAGGCCGTGAGGGAAGCTGCAGTCATCGGCATTCCGGACGAGGAGCACGGCGAGGAGGTGGTCGCCGTCATCGCCCTCCGCGAGGGAGCCACAGCGACGGCTGAGTCCATCCAGGCCTTCTGCCGCACCCGAATGGCCGCGTACAAGTACCCCCGTCACATTCTCTTCCGAGACGAGCTTCCCAAAGGCCCCACCGGCAAGATCCTCAAGAGAGAGCTTAGAGGCTCTTGCTTGTCCCCCGGCCCCGCCTCGTGACTCAAAGAGCCGTCGGCGGTTAGCCGTGTCCGCATGAGGCTCCCGCCGAGCCTCAGGTGTCACAGCTCGGGCTGCGGCAGGCTGGGATGATTGAGTCGACTCGGCTTGTCCTGGTTTCGTAGGCACATGATCAACCGCTTGGAAGTCGTTCGGTACGGCCCTCTGAAGCAGCTCGCCTGGCCGCAACTCGGCCCGATCAACCTGATACTTGGCGGCAGCGGGACTGGGAAGACGTTTATCCTCAAGGCCCTCTACAGCACGCTTCGGACTCTGGAGGAGTGTGGGCGGGGAGACTCGCCCCGCAGCGCGTCCGCGATTCTCGCAGATCGGCTCTACTGGACGTTTCAGCCGGAGAGGATCGGAGATCTGGTCTCAAAGGGGGAGGATGGACCCCTTGAGTTGCGGTGTTGGATCGACGACAAACTCTTCGGGTACAGTTTCGGGAGAGACACCGTGCGGCAGATCTCGGAGTTGGAGAACCAGGTGTCAACGCTCTCCAGCAATTGCGTCTTCATGCCCGCGAAGGAAGTGCTCTCGCTTCACAGCTTGATCCTCGAGTCCCGAGAGCGAGATCAGCGATTTGGCTTTGACGACACGTATTACGATCTCGCCCGCGCTCTCCGAATCCCGGCCCAGCAGGGGAAGAGTGACCAGTCGTTTGCGCAGTTCCGCAGACAATTGGAGGGCTTGCTCGGCTGCAGGGTCGAGCATGACGAGCGCACCGGGAAATGGTCGTTTCGCCACGGAAGTCAGCGCTTTCCCATGGGAGTCACCGCCGAGGGTGGCAAGAAGCTGGCCATCCTGGAGACACTGCTCGGCAACCGGCACCTCGGTCCAAACTCCGTGGTTCTCCTGGACGAACCCGAGTCGGCGCTCCACCCATCGGCGCTGACGTCGCTCCTCGAAATGATCGCTTCGCTCGCGGAGAGGGGCTTGCAGTTCTTCCTGGCGAGCCACTCCTACTTCGTGGTTAAGAAGTTAGGAATCATCGCGCAGGAGCTTGGAATTCCAGTCCCAGTTCTTTCGGCTGTCGGGAATAGCTGGCAGTGCGCCGATCTCAGGGATGGCTTGCCGGACAACTCGATCACCCAGGAGTCCATCCGGCTATACGAACAGGAGTTGGCTCTCTCGATTGGATGACCATGGATCCCTTCCTCGAGTCGGGAATGATGTTCGGCCCGTACCCGGACGGAACTTGCTTCCGTTTGGAGACCTGTTCCGTCTACCGTAAAGTCCGAGATGGTGTTCCAATCGCGGAGTTTTTGCTCCTGAGAGAACGCCACGGCAGTTCAGTCGTCTGGGTGGTCGAAGCAAAGAGTAGCTCTCCCCGGCCGGAGTCGCCCGAGCGGTTCGACGACTTCATCGACGACATCCGGCGAAAGCTCTTCAATGGCTTGAGCATTGGGATGGCCTCCATACGTAGTCGGCACTAGCTAGCGCCGGGCGAGTTGCCCGCATCCTTCGCCGGTGTGAGCCTGTCGACCGCGGATGTACGGGTGGTGCTGGTCATCCAGCGGAGACCACGCTGATTGGCTGCCTCGCCTGCGGAATGCCCAGCAGGCGGCCCGGAAGGGGACGAGCCGGATCTCTCTCATCTTCACGGTTTGGTTGTTGGAATGTACGACGAACCCGTGCGGAAGTACGGGCACATTGCAGTTGCCACGGCAGGAATGGCGCTGGTTTCGCCTCAGTCGACGGAGTTGTGAGTCCTGGTCTGGATCCAAGGAGTGCAGATCGGTCGATCAAGCCGCTCACCGTCAGGTTGCGCGATTTCGCCCGAGACTGAGAGCGGACCACAACTCCGTGCAGCTCTGGGCAACACCTGAACTCGGATGGGCTCGACCTTCGAATTCGATGGAGACGTATCCGGTGAAGTCCGCGTCGCGAAGCATCGAAAAGATACGGGGGTAGTCGAGGTCGGCGGTGTAGTAGATGCCGCCGCCGATGTAGGTTTTGGCGTGGACCATCGCGGTGTGCGGGATGAGTTTCGCCATCTCGCCGTAGGGATCGTCGGAGAAGTTGAAGTTTCCGGTGTCGAGGACCACCCTGAGGGCAGGCGAGGGAGTGTCCGCCAGGATTCTGAGAACTCCGTCGGCGGTCCCCGTAAAGCCCCAGTGGTTTTCCAGGGCGATTGTCACGCCCAATTCTTCGGCCCGACGCGCGCAAATCGCAAAGGCCTCCGCGGACCATGCGTACCCGTCGTACTCGGTGTACCCCTCGATCGGGGGCTCGACTCCGCCGGCCGCCATGAATTCCGCGAATCGAGGGCGAGTGGCCCAGCGTCCCCCAAAGGCGCGTACGGCTCCCGCTCCGAGCTTCGCCGCGACCTCGATCCAGTGCAGCAGCTTTTGAATCTCTTCCTGGCGTCTTGTGGGGTCCGGCTGAACGAAGTTGTGGTGGGCTGAGACCGAGACGATCGCGATTCCGCGACGGAAGGCGTAGCGGCGGAGGTCTGCCAGGTACCCGGGGTCCTCGCGAGTGAAGTGGACTCCCAGCAGTTCGACTCCACTGAGGCCGAGCGTCGCACATGTGTCGACGAGCTGATGGAAATCGGGCTTCTCATTTCGCTCCGGTCCGGCGCCGAAACGACTGAAGCTGTAGGACGAAACGGCGAGTTGCATGGTCTGGGCTCTCGATGCTCGGTGGGTGGCGCTCTGGTAGGTCCGGTCCTGAAGCGCCGGAGTCCTCCCAGAGTGACTGCTGATCGCTCAGGCTGGGGTGGGTGTCTCGCGCGTCAGCCCAAGGGCGAGAGTTGCTCGCTGGATCGCGCCGGTTCTGCGTGACCCCGCCGTTGCCGCCCTATACTTCTGGAGTGGATCAGGTTCAGAAGAAGGGAGCCCTCCCGTGACCATGCGGTGGCGTGCTGGATTGCCGGTGAGCTTCATAGCGGTCGCTGTGGCGGTGGCGCTCCTGGGTGGCCGTCGGGATGCTCCCGCGGCGCTACCGGCGCACCCGCTCGAGGCACTGACACGGCAGGAGCTGAGCCAGGCGTTCGACGTGCTGCGGGCAGAGCAGCGCTGGGGGCCGGGGGCACGAGTCACCTATGCGGCGTTGAAGGAGCCGCCAAAGGCCGAGGTCCTGGCGTACGCTCCGGGAGCTCCGATTCGACGTGAGGTGGAACTCACGCTCTACGAGCGGGATGCGAATCGGACCGTGCGCGCGGTGGTCGACCTCTCCGCCCGGAAGACGGTTCTGTGGGAGCCGGTGTCCGGGGTTCAGCCGTCGTTCATCGGCGAAGACTTCGAGTTGGCGTATACACTGCTGCAGAGTTCACCGGAGTTCCAGGCAGCCGTTCGGCGGCGAGGGATTGCCGATCCGTCTCAGGTGACGGTGGAGTGTTGGCCCTACGGAGAGTTTCAGGCAGCGGAGAGCAAGCCTCGGCTGGCGCGACTCACGTGCAGCTACCGTGGCGCCGACGGGAACTATCTGGCTCGCCCTCTGGAGGGCCTCTTCGCGGAAGTGGATCTCTCTGCTCGACGCATCCTCCGGGTGACGGATCGCGAACCGCTGCCCGTACCGCCGCCGACGCCTTACCAGGCGGGTTCGATCCCTCGCAGGCCGGTGGTGGGAGGATTGCAAGTCACGCAGCCGAGGGGGGCGGGCTACTCGCTCCAGGGCAACGAGGTCCGCTGGCAGAACTGGCGGTTCCGGTTCAGTGTCAACCCGCGCGAGGGACTCGTGCTGCACACGGTCGGCTACCAGGATGGCGCTCGGCTCCGGTCGGTGCTTTATCGGGGCTCGCTCTCGGAGATGGCGGTGCCGTATGGCGATCCTTCGGAGGGGTGGCACTTTCGCGCAGTGTTCGACGCCGGCGAGAACGGCATGGGCACCATGGCGATGCCGCTGCAGCCCGGCCGAGATGCGCCTTCAAATGCCGTCTACTTCCCCGCCGTACTGGCGACGGAGTATGGGGTGGCGATCGAACGGCCGCAGGTGGTCGCACTCTACGAGCGAGACGGTGGGCTGTTGTGGAAGCACTACGACTCCGGGTCGGATCGCAATGAGTCTCGCCGTGGGCAGGAGCTGGTGCTTGCCTTTGTCGCGACGGTCGGCAACTACGATTACGCCTTTCAGTGGGTGTTTCGACAGGACGGCTCCCTCGCGGTCGAGTGCTTGCTCACCGGGATCATGACGGTAAAGGGGATCGATCCGGCTGCGGTGACGACATACGCTCACGGGCGGGAGATGACGGGGCATCGGGTCGGTCAGGCGGTCGAGGCGGTGCATCATCAGCATTTCTTCAACTTCCGGCTCGACATGGATGTGGACGGCGCGGATGCCAACAGCTTGCTGGAGACCAACACCTTTCCCGCGCCGAGAGGGCCGCGCAATCCTCACGGCAATGCACTCCTCACCCGAGATACGCTCCTGCAAACCGATACCGAGGCGCGCCGGGAGTTGAACCTGGGCAGCTCCCGCCGCTGGCGGGTCATCCGTCGGATGAACAAGAACGCGTGGGGAGATCCCGTCGGTTACGCTCTGACTCCCGGCGAGAACTCTGTGCCGTTTGCTGCGCCGGACGCGTCCTTTCGTCGGCGAGCATCGTTCGTGGAGCATCACCTTTGGGCAACGCCATTGGCGGAGGGGGAGCGGTTCGGCGCGGGCGAATTTGTCAACCAGAGCCATCCGGGAATGGATGGACTTGGCACGTGGACGACTCAGAACCGGTCTATCGAAAATCGTGACGTCGTGTTGTGGTACACCATGGGCATCACCCACATTCCGAGACCGGAGGACTGGCCGGTCATGCCGGTCCATCGGGCCGGATTTCAGCTTCAACCCATCGGCTTCTTCAACGCCAACCCCGCGCTGGACTTGCCGTAGACCACTGTCGCGGTCGCCCCGGGGAGTGCCGGCGGCGGCTGCGAGGAAAAGGGACACCGGACCGTTTGATGGGCGCCTCTCAGAAGTTTGCCATCTGCAATGAAACTTACCAGGGATGGACCTGGGCCGAGGTTTGTAAGAGCGCAGCCGAAACCGGCTACGACGGCGTGGAGATCGCGCCGTTTACCTTTGGGCCGGATGTCCGGGACGTCGACGCCGCAACCCGAGCCGAGATCCGTCGCGTGGCGGCGGACCACGGACTCGACATCGTCGGCCTCCACTGGCTGCTGGTCTCCCCGAAGGGGCTTCACGTGCACACTCGCGACACGGCGCTCAGGGCGAAGACCGTGGACTACCTTCGCGCCCTGATTGACTTCGCGGGGGATATCGGGGCGCCTGTGATGATCTTCGGCTCACCCTTTCAACGGAAGATCGAAGACGGGGATCGGGAAGGCGCCTGGCAGCGCACGCTGGAGAGCTACCTGAGCCTGGTCGATCGGCTCGCGGATCGAGGAGTGACCCTGTGCCAGGAGTCGCTGCCCTCGCCCGAGTGCGACTTCATCATGACGGCCGCCGAGGCCGCCGAGATGGTTCGGGATGTGAACCATCCCCACTTCCGTCTGATGTTGGACGTGAAATCGATGTGCTCGGAGGAACGGACGCCGGCCGAAATCATCCGGGAATTCGCGCCGCTCGTCGACCACTTCCACGCCAACGACGCCAATCGCCGGGGCCCCGGTTTCGGCGACACCGATTTCCGTCCCATTGCCGCGGCCCTTCGCGAGGTGGGGTACACTCGATATGTATCCGTTGAGGTGTTCGACTACACTCCCGATCCTGTGACGATTGCGCGTGAGAGTCTCCGATACCTCAAAGAGGTATTCGACGCCGAATCGGGCAACTGAAAGCACGAGGAGAGGCCCATGCCGACCATCGAGATCAGTTCAGAGTTTGATTGCCAGTTCCCCGCCACCGTCCGCTTCCCAGTAGGCGGTGGGAGCGGGAACTTCACGTTGGTGGAACAAGGTGGTTCCCGCAAGATTGCAGTGCAGCGCGACGAGGATCACGCCATCGCCGTGATTTCCGGGCTGCAGGCCAATCGAAAGGTGCGCTTCAAGTTGGAAGCGGCCGGCGGTGCCGCAGGCGGAGTGGAATTGAAGGACACCGGGCCGACCTCGGTTCTCATCCAACTGCCTGAAGGTCCCTTCACGACGTACAACTTCGACCCTAGTACGGCACGCCCGCACTTCTATCCGGTGCTGGGACCCGGCGGCAAGGCTATGACCCGCGACTATCCGATAAAGGATGTGGCGGAGGAGAAAGCCGCCAAGGACCAGGATCATCCGCACCATCGGTCGTTCTGGACTGCTTTTGACGAGGTGAACGGCGTCAACAACTGGGCTGAGGAAAAGGGCAAACACGGTTGGACGCGACACAAGGCGTTCACCGCCCGAGAATCCGGTCCGGTGTTCGGCGGCTTCACCGCTACCGCAACCTGGTTGTCCGTTGACCAGTCGACGTCAATTCTGGACGAGTGGCGCAGAATCCGTGTCTACAACGCCGGTGCTGAGATCCGGCTTCTCGACTACGAAGTGCGCCTCACCGCCGGGCACGGCGATGTCTCCATCGGAGACACCAAAGAGGGCGGGATTCTGGCCTGGCGCGTGTTCCACACCATGAAGGAGAAGGAAGGCGGCCGGATGGAGAACAGCAACGGCGGCGTCGGCGAGGCCATGTGCTGGGGCAAGAAGGCCGCGTGGCTTGACTACGTCGGACCGGTGGCCGGTGAACTTCTGGGTGTGGCAATGATGGACCATCCCGGCAATCCGAATCACCCCTGCCGTTGGCACACGCGATCCTATGGTCTCGTCGGTTCCAATCCTTTCTCAACCAAGGCGTTTGAGCCCACTGCCGCAGAGACCCTCGGCCACATCAAGGCGGGTGAGACGATGCGGTTCCGCTACCGGGTGCTGCTGCATCGCGGCGACGCTCGACAGGCGATGGTCGATGATCACTACCATTCGTGGGTGCAGGCGCCGAAGGCAGTGACGGTCTAGATTGCCGCGACCCACTCTCAGTTAACAATCCGGCCCCAGGCCGGCAGCGTGGGCCCCCGGATGAAGTACCGGGGGCTTTTCTTTGCCGCAGATCGGGATCTCGACCCCAGAAACAACATCGGGAGATCCGTTTTGAGGCGGATCCCCCGATTGAAGCCCAGGCTTGGTGCCTGCCGACGCGGTGAACTACAGCGCCGAGCGCCGCTCCTTCCGCTGAGCGGCGGGCGGCTGCGGGATGGACCGATTGCGGTCCTCAAGGAACGATCGGAGAGAACTCAGTCCCTCATCATCTTCTCGCGGTTGGGGCAGTTCGATTGACATGCCGACCATGCGGACTGAAGACTCTCCATCTGCAGGGGCCACAGGGGATTCAGGCGCTTCATCCGGGACGGACACCGCTACCTGTGCGTCAGGCGCCTCGCTGGATGTGTCCACCAGAATCATCGGTGTATTGGGCGTCACCGCCACATCCGCTGCCACCGGCGGGGAAAGCTGGGGCTGCGGGCCTGTCGGTGATGCCGGACCGTTCGGTTTGCCGGCGGCGCCGACGCGAACCAGTCCGGTCTTCCCAATCGACGCAGGATCGGGCGCGGCCGACTTGTCCGGCGACACAGCCACCCGTTCAGTTCCGAAGGGGACCGGAACCGCTCCGCCCGCTTCGGAGTGCGCCGTCGCGGGGGCCGGCGCCGGGGTCAACTCATGCGAGTCGGCCCCGCTCATTCGGCGAGGCGGCAGGACTTCGCCTCGCGAGGAAACCGCCAGTCCTGCGGAGGGGATATCAGACTTCCGGAAGATCGGCTGTAGTACCCCAACACCGACGAACACCGTGGAGCACACGGCAGCCAGCGTCAACGCGCGGGTCGCCGGACGATAGCTCCGGGCCGGCGTCGGCACTACAACGGGGACCCCCGCGTAGGCGAGTCCGCCGAGTATTCTGTTGTGAAGCGCGACGGGCGCCTCATCCATCGGGATGCTGGATGCGAGGCGATGCAGACGCTTCACCGACTGCACCTCTTCGGTGCAGGCAGCGCAGCGTTGAACGTGCCGCTCCACAGCCCTCAGGGCCATCCCTGAAAGCTCTCCGTCGGCGTAGGCTGAAAGCTGGTCTCGATAAAGCCGGCAAACCATTGAAAGATCCTGATTCCGGCGGCAACGTCTGCCTCGACGAACCGTCATCTGGTCTGACGTCCCGCGCTCAGAAAGGTTTCATCGGACGTTTCAACGGAAACTGAAAAATTTCAGGGAAGTAAACCGGTTTACGGAGAATCCTTCGGGGGGTCGTTCAGGCAAACCTTTGCAGTGGCTAGGGAACCAGAAGCGCCATTCCATCTGCGCCGGTATCGGCAGCTCCCGTGAGCTGGCCGGACTGAGGGTCTCGGGCGACAGCGTGAACCAGGGCCAATCCACCGTGACTTCGTGGTATCCGCAGGATCGGATGGTGCTTCCGCACCTCGCCGCAAACGTACTCGGGGATGCGGGCCTGGCACTGGATGGCGCCCTCCTGGCAGTCGAAGCGAGGGGCGTGTACCGCATCGGTAACGCTCATTCCGAAGTCGATGCGGTTGAGGATGACCTGCAGCACTGAGGTCAGGATTCTCGTGGCGCCCGGCGCGCCGAGGACGAGAACCGGGCTGCCGTCTCGGTACACCACTGTTGGAGCCATTCCGGTGGTGCGGGCCTTGCCGGGAGCAATACTGTTCGCGTGGCCGGGGTATGGGTGGAAGTTCACCATAGAGTTGTTCCACATGAAGCCGGTCCCAGGCGTGATCGCACCGGATGAGGAACCCAGAGAGTGGGTGAGGGATACGCAGTTCCCCCAGCGATCCACGACCGAGATGTGAGTCGTGTCCGGCGCTCCCGGCTGAACACGCTCGGCGTTGATCTCTTCTCCGGCTCGAATCCGATCGACCCACTCCGCGGCTCGGCCCTTGGAGATCATCCAGTCCTCCCGCACATCCATCACTCGCGGATCTCCGAGGTAGCGGTTGCGATCCGCGAAGGCAGCTTTCATTGCAAGCGAGACCGTGAGGATGAACTCCGGCGAGTTGTGACCCATAGCGGCCAGGTCGTAATGCTCCAGGATGTTGAGGATTGCGAGCAGGGTGGGCCCGCCGTGTGGGGCGGGCGCGGAATGAACGTCGTAGCCGCGATACGTCCCTTTTACCGCTGATACGTCCAGCGCTTGATACCCGGCGAGATCCCCTGCAGTCACCCAACTTCCATGGCGTTCCAGATCGGCCGCGAGTTCCTGGCCCAATTCTCCCCGGTAGAATTCGTCCGCGCCGCCCTCGGCGACTCGCTCGAGAGTTCTGCCGTAATCGGGGTTACGAAGAATTTCGTGAGCTTCCAGCGTGGAGCCGTCCGGCTTGAGGTAAATCCGTTCCGCCTCGGGGGATGCGTGCAGTTTTTCGAAGGCGCTCGAGCCCTCGTAAAACATGGGCCGCTCTTTCCAGCGGGCGGCCAGATGAGCCCCCACCTGCCAGCCGGTGTGAGCGAGCTCGATCGCCGGTGTGAGCAGAGATCGCCAGGGTTGCGAGCCCCAGCGCCGGTGCATCAGCTCAAGACCGAGCGCCGTACCGGGGGTGCAGACGGACAGATATCCGTCGTCGTTCACTTTCCCCTCAAGGAAGTAGCCCCAGCCGCCGGGATTCGGCTGGATGACGATGTTCTCCCACATTTCCGGCCACGTGCGAGACCCGGCGAATGCGGCCGCGTCCATTGCGATGGACTCGCCGGGCGCATCGGCTCGATGTGCGGTCAGTAACGCATAGCCTCCGATGCCGCAGGAGTGAGGGTCCACCAGAAATTGCACTGCTGCGGCTGCAATGGCCGCGTCGAAGGCGTTTCCGCCCGCCGCCAGGACAAGTGCGCCGGTTTCGACGGCGGCGGGCTGAGGGGCACAAATCATTCCGGGCATCGCACAACTCCGTGCGCCCCCGGGTGGAAGGAGTCGAACCAGGGGGCGCCTTCAGAGTTGGACGGATGTCGACGCGCTACCTGCGGCTGGGGGCTGCGACCGCTTTCTCGTGCGGGTAGCGGTTGAGCGGAATCTCACGGTCCACTTTGAGGATGTCGAGAGTTCGCTCCACCCGGGAGCCCGCGCGTACTGCCACCGACAGTTGCACTCCGCGACTGGCGTGCTGCTCATGAAACTGCTGGAGCCATCGAACACCGTCGCTGTCGATGAACTCGGCCGCGCCGAGATCAAGCGCTACCGCGGTGCAACCCGACGCCAGGCTCTCTTCCAGGCGTTGGCCGATCACCGGCACGGCTTCCCGGTTTACGGGACCGTACACCCGGGCCTGACAGGTTTGTCCCACCCGAATGACGGCTACGGGGCCATGTGGATGTGAACTGGAGATTGCCATTAGGATCCTTTCTAGCCTTCCGCCCAATCCCCAGCGGGTGAGTCCCCGAAGTTTACGATCGGGCTGAGCGCGGCGTGCATCCGTTCTCTATATTGCTTGAGGCCATAGCCTAGATCGAATAGTTTTCCTAAGTCCTCCGTTGCGAAGCTCTGATCGGCCGTTGATAGAGCGGATTCGTCGCGGTGGGGAGCTAGAGCCACTCCTCCGGGTTCTGCGAGGGGCTCGTCATCCGATGCCAGCAGGGTGGCGGCATGGGGGTGGATCAGGCCGCCGACCCACTCGGGCGGAGACACCGCTTCGTCGAGATCCGGCAACCAGGCCAAACCCTGGCGAACGGCCGTGCGGAATGGGGACGGTCGACCATCGTGAGTCATCGTTGCACACTCCAGCGGATCAGCGGAATGGAGTGGTGGAATCCAGGCGTTCCCCAATTCGGGTGGCCCGGACCTGAACGTGACCTGGGTAAGGTCGGCAGGCGCGACGACGCAAGGCGCCGAGGCTTCGAGCCACGCCGACGAGGTTAGCTGACGGGCTCGGGCTCGAAGAGACCCTGGGTTGCCGAAGCAACCGTTCGCCCCAAAAACTGGTTCCCCCGCTTCCCTTCCGGGAACTAGGCGTTTTGGTTTTAAGTTCGAGCTGAAACTAGCTCTGGAGATCTCTCTCCAGAGCTAGTTTACCGGCGTGCAGCTCAGAGTGTCCACTGCGCTTAGCGGCACTATTTGACACGGAAGGTCTTGATCGTCTCACCGCCTTCGAATGAGACCGAGTACTCCGTGCCGGCAGGGTTCAGCCGCGCTCGAACATAAGATCCCTTACAGTTTTCGTCCGAATTGGCGATGTGGGCGGCGTCTGTGTTGTCGCCGGCGCCGGAGGTAACGTTGCGATGGAGTTGAAAGATCCCTTCCAGGCTCTTCGACTTCTTGAGTGTGGCAAACGTAGCCGGGGCTCCACCCTTCTTGGGGCCGTTGCAGATCACGGCGCAAACCGGTTGAATCGCCTGAACCAGCGCCGGATTGCCGCTCTGGGGCGCCCCGTGATGCGTGACCTGCCAGAGGTCGATCTGACCCACTCGATTGGAGGGGCAGGCGAGCTTGTGTTCGATGTTCCAGGTCAAGTCGCCGCAGTTCAGAAAGTCGAACTTCCCGTACTTCAGCCGGACCGCCAGGCTCTGCATGTTGTCGGAAGTGTCTGGAACAGGCGCCGTGGGATGTTGGGCGCAGTGCTGTGCGCCGTCAGCGGCGCCTTCGCCGATGACGCGGGTGTTTGCGGCAACGACCTTTAGCTCGAGGGGCATCCCCGCGACTCGCAGTGGGATGGAAGCGCCGGCGTTGAGCCTGGTGGACTTACCACCGGAAGCCGTGCGGTAGGCCGCGATCATGGCTGGGAAGCCCTTCGGATCGTCCGCGAAGGCCTCCGGGATGCCGTGATCCCAGAAGTGCTTGATCGGAACTCGACGAGCGAGAGCGTCGATGCCGCCGTAATGATCGGTATGCCAGTGGCTCGCGATGAAGTGATCGATCTGGGTGAGACCGGCATCCTTCACGGCCTTCTCGATTCGCTTCTGGTCGCGTTCGTCGGGCCGGGGCCAACCGCAATCCATCAAGATACTCTCCCCGGCGGGAGTCACGGTCAGGGTGGCGGCGCCGCCCTCCACATCGATGAAGTAGAAATCGAGCGGCCGTCTCGTGCGGGACGTATTCTGTGCGGCGGCGGCGATGGCCACGCAGGCCAGCGCGCCTCCCACCATTCTCCAACCCAAACGGATGTTCATCTGAGGACACCTCCACCCATGAATTCGACGCGACGCTACCCGGAACCCCTCCGCCTCGCTAAACTCTTGTTGACATGAATCCCACCAGCCTCACCACCCGTCAGCGCGCCCATCTGCGCGGCCTGGCGCAGCCACTTCGTCCTCAGCTCCATATCGGCCACGCCGGTCTGTCCGATGCCATTGTCGTCTCGCTGGAGGAGCTGTTGAAGCGGCGAGAACTGGTGAAGGGGCGAGTTCTGACTAACTCCGAGGAGAGCCCCGAGGAGGTCGCCGAACGATTGGCGGATTCGGTGAAGGGGTTGCTGGTTGGCGTTGTGGGCAACACGTTTGTCATCTACCGCGCTAATCCGAAGTTGAAGGAGCCGATCGAGCTCCCGGTGTCTGAGGCCGCTCGCCCCCGACCCCGCACAATCACCCCGCCCCGAGCCCCTTCGGCTCCTCGTCCACAGCGACCGGGAGGTTCCAAATGAGCTTTCGAGTCGGCGTCACCCGTGATTTTGTGAATCCTGACGGCTCTGTGAGCTGTGGTGACATCGGTCTTGGCACATTCGACGGAGTTTCCGGGCTGGAGTGGGAGTTTCTTCCTGAGAACCACACGGTTCTCCCTCGAAGCGTGGCCGACGACTACGATGCCATCCTGCTCCTGGGTCCTCGTGCCGCCGGAGAGTCGGTGGAAGGGGCCAGCCGGCTTAAGATCCTGGCCCGATTCGGTGTGGGTTACGACAACGTGGATATTCCGGCCTGCAGCCGAAATGGTGTGCTGGTTTCCATCACGCCGGATGGTGTCCGTCGTCCGGTCGCTGCTTCGATGGTGCTCTACATCCTCGCTCTGGCTCACCGGATGATTGACAAGGATCGGCTGATTCGGGCCGGACGTTGGAACGATCGTCTCGGCTACATGGGAGTGGGACTCGTAGGTCGTACCGTGGGTCTGATTGGGTTCGGAAACATCGGGCGAGAGTTGAGCTGTCTGCTGCAGCCGTTTGAACCCAACATCATCGCGGCCGACCCGGTTGCCGACCCTGAGGCCGCCGCCAGGCTCGGTGTCGAGCTGGTGGCTCTGGATGACTTGCTCGCCCGGTCCGACTTTGTCTGTGTGTGCTGTTCCCTGTCTGCTGCTACCCACCATCTGATTGGTGAGCCCCAACTGTCGATGATGAAGCCCACGGCATTCCTCGTGAATGTGGCGCGCGGGCCGATCGTCGACCAGGCAGCTCTCACCGAGACGCTTCGGGAACGGAAGATCGCCGGGGCTGCGCTCGATGTGTTCGAGGTCGAGCCGATCGAAACTTCGGACCCGCTCCTTGCTATGGACAATGTCATCCTGGCGCCGCATGCCATCTGCTGGACCGACCAGTGCTTTGAGGGGAATGGGCGCAGCGCTTGCCGAAGCATCTTGGATGTGATGGCTCGGCGGGCGCCGACGCACCTGGTGGATCAAGCAGCACTGCTTCATCCTCGACTTGGGGCCTGGTTCAACACCTGAGCCGGCTGACCGGGCCCATCAGTGCTCGGGAGCGCTACGTTCCCTGCGAGCCTTGAACCATCACCCGGTGCGCGAGCAGCCTACTACCTAAAAAGAACGACCCGCGAACTCAAGAGCTCGCGGGTCGACACAACCGCCCTCCGGAGAGAAACTCTACGGCTCTCGGGCGGTCCAGACCTTTCGGAAGTAGTCGTCGAGAGTCACGTAGGTGATCATCTTGGCGTGCCCGTCAGCAAACACGGCGTTCGAGTAACCCACTTCGCCGCGGCCGAAGGTGAAGGTCATGCTTCCGCCTTTGGTGTGCCATCCCGGATTGCCGTCGGCGACGATCACCTTGTCGGCGGGGCGATCGAAGGTCGGCAGGGGCTTTCCACAGACGTCAGCCTTGATTCCGTTCGGAGGAAACGTGGCGCGTGTGGAGGACTGCGAAGCGCTGTCCATGATGCACCAGTACCAATACGTGGATCCCCATTGCGACGGGAAGCCGGCATCGAGGAACAGGTTGGCCGGTGCATTCGGGCACTTGAAGATGTTGCTGTTCTTCGTGTAGGGGTTCAGGACCGGCACGAGGTAGCGATCTTTGCCGTCGTTATTGAACCTGGTCCAGCCGGCTCGGTTCTGACAGCTCGCGGCGGAGCGGTACTGACCCCCGTAGGAGACCACGGGCATGGTCTCGTCGTAGTCTTGCGTGTACATGATGATGCCGGTTGCAATCTGCTTGCAGTTGCTGAGACAGGAGGACCGGCGGGCCGACTCACGAGCCTGCGCGAAAACCGGGAACAGGATGGAAGCCAAGATGGCGATGATGGCGATCACCACCAAAAGCTCGATGAGGGTGAAGCCTCGTCTAGATCGGATCATGAGAGTTCTCCGTGGGGCCTTCGGATCGACCCCTTGCTGGTATCTCTTCGTTCGGTCGCCAAGTTAATCCTTTGCGGCTTTTTTGAGCATCGAAGTGTCCGGGCCGGCGTCCAGATACTGCGGCGGGCGTCGAGGACTACTTGCGACCGTACCGTACCCAACTGAGTTGGGTGATCAACTGGTTGAGGGACGCGAAGCTGATCGACGCGTTCGTCGCGAAGCGGGGGCTGGAATTCGCAGGATACGTCGCCAGCGAGGCGTCGGCCACCAAGAACGTGTTGAAGTTCTTGGAGAGGTTTTCGTAGCCGGCGGTAGTCTTGCAGAAGCACATGTCGGTCGCATAGCCGGTGAGGAGGACGTGCCGAATCCCGTTCCGCGTGAGGAAGTCGCGCATCACGTCGTACCCCTCCGCGTCATAGATGACGATGTCGTCCGGGAACACGGTGACATCGCGAGTTACCGGAATCGGTAGATCCCAGAAGCCGGCGTTGTTGTACCGGGGGCCGGCATCCAGGCCGGGAAACTGCTTGAAGTAGTCCAGAACCGGTGTTTCCTCCGACAGTTCGAGGGAGGAGACCAGCGGCTGCCCGCGGTAGTCGAAGCTGTTCAGCTTCCGGTCGAGCTCCTTGCTTCCCCGCTCGCGATCTTCCGCGGTGGGCCGTCCGTGCACCGAGCGGTACAGCAGCTTTCGAATGGGATCTTCCTTCCCCGGGAGGCTGTACATCACGAACTTGACTTTGCCTCGAAGCGATTTGAGAAAGGGGTCAATCAGCTCTCGCGTGTGACGGGCGGCGAGGTGATTCTTGTCGGGGGTGCAGAAGTCTGCCACGCCATTGGGTTCCGGAGTGCGCCATCCCGAGCCGTCATCAATACCCCATGGATGCACCATCACCAGGGCGGTTTCGGATGCCTTGAAGCGGTTGGGGATCTCGATGATCCCTCTCGCATTGTAAGACCATCGCCAGGCTCGCACCGAGAGGTCTCCGTCCGGCTCATCCAGGATCGGTGGGGCCTCGAAGCGAGTCAACTCCCGGATGGGCTCGAAGAACTCAGGGTGGTCCGCGAGGAGCGGCTTCGGCTTTTCCAATCGGGTCAGCCGATTCTCATAGCGCCTCATCGTTGACTTCTCCTTCGACCAGCCGACGCCAACCACTCCGACCGAAAACAGCACAACGGCGCCCGCCGCAGCGACGGCGCTCCGCAAGAGACGAGCTCGACCCAACACATCCGACCTCCGGAATCCCGCCGCGACTGTCGTGCGGTGCAGACACGTTCGTCACTGAGGCGGAGCGGACCCTTCGTACGAAATCTTCACCGCCGGCGCAGAGCGTGGGGGGCCTCATCTCAGGGGTTTGAAGAAGCTGCCCCGAGTCGACAACATAGTTGCAACCGACCCATCCTTCGAGAGTCCAAACAACAAACACTTTTTGGAAGCTCCACGGGGAGACCGGCCGCCGATGATCCAACTCGAACACCATGGTCAGCCGCTGTGCGACGGTCTGCGCCGGCGCGAGTTCCTGCGGATCGGGGGTCTGGGTCCTCTGGGACTTGGGCTTCCCGCCTGGCTTGCCCGTCCGGCTCTCGCGGCCGGGGTTCCTTCCACCTTCGGCCGGGCCAAGCGGTGTATCCAGTTGTTCCTGTGGGGTGGTCCCGGCGCCCAGGAGACGTGGGATCTGAAGCCTGAGGCGCCCTCAGCTACCCGGGGCGACTTCAAGCCGATCCGGACGTCGGTGGATGGATTCGAAATCTGCGAGCACATGCCGATGCTTGCGAAGCGTGCGCACCAGTACGCGATCATTCGTAGCGCGACACACACCGGCACCAACCACGGCACGAGTAGTTATCACATGCTCACGGGTCACATCCATTACGACCCGGGCACTCTGCGCCGACCGGCCCGCAAGGATATGCCCAACTGGGCCATCAACGCCTCTCGGTTTCTCTCGCATCCCGCCAACCTGCCGGCCTGTGTCGCGATCCCGGACCCGATCTGGGATGGTGGGGTCACGGAGGTGCCGGGTCAGCGCCCTGGGATTCTCGGGCCCCGGTTTGAGCCGTTTCGAGTGACCGGAGATGTGACTCGGGAAGACTTCCGACCCGAGACGCTTCGAATGGGAGATGCCATCGACTCAGGCCGAATGAAGCGCCGAGCGGGGCTACTCGGCTCGATTGAGTCCCGCGGGCTTTCTCTCGGCCACGATGAGACGTCGCGGGAGTTGGGCGTCTACTACGAAAAGGCGCTGAACCTGCTGGCCAGTGACGCCGCGTATCGGGCATTCGACCTCTCCGCTGAAAGCAAGGCCACTCGGGACCGGTACGGCAGACACTGGTTCGGCCAGAGCCTGCTGCTTGCCAGACGACTCTCCGAAGCGGGGGTTCCGCTGGTCACGGTGTACTGGAACACGCCAGCGCTCACCGTGGATGAGAGTTGGGACACGCATGACAACCAGCACCGGAGAATGAAGGACTCGATCCTACCACCGTTCGATCGGGGACTCTCGGCGCTCCTGGACGAGCTCTCCGAGCGGGGGCTGCTGGACGATACGCTGGTCACGTGGTGGGGTGAGTTCGGTCGGACTCCGAAGATCAATCGCAATGGGGGACGGGATCACTGGGGCTTCTGCCAGTCCGTCGGTCTTGCGGGCGGTGGTGTCCGCGGCGGCACGGTGATGGGCTCGTCGACGGAAGATGGCGGCTATCCGGCCTCGGAGCCGGTCACTCCGGATGATCTAGCCGCGACGATGTTCCACCTGCTCGGGATCGACCATCAGCTGGACATGCTGGACCTGGAGCAGCGGCCGATCAAGCTGAGTGCGGGCGAGGTGGTTCGACGGATCCTCTAAACGGACCCGGCGGACGGCTCTTACAGCGAGTTTGGCGGCCGTCATCTACCAGACCGGGGATGCCGTGACGGTCCTCGACAGGGGTTCGGTCAGGGCGCCTTCGTAGAGCGTCATGCCGTAACGCTCAAACCAGTAGAGCGAGGCCCCACGGTACGCCTCTGCAAACCGGGGATCTTCTGCTCGAGGATTTCCCCTGCGTCTCAGTTCTCGATCGTGCTCTTCCCGCAGCAGCAATGGATTGCGTTGAACGTGATGGGCGCTGATGTAGAGGTAAGGGTTGGAGCGGACCAGCGCGTAGACGCGATCAGGAGTAGCCAGCAGCTCCACGAAGCCGGCGTAGTCCGAGCGGAGTGCGCCGGCGAGGTCGGCCGGGTCGAAAAACGGAGTGAACCGACCGGTCTCATCGGGTACGTGCACATGAATGGATCCAATGAAACGACCACCTCGAACCACGGCGTCGTACCGCGGGCGTACGGCGAGTTCCGGAGGGAACTCCAGTTCGCCGTCGACGAGGGTGACCGCCGTTCCGAGTTCCACTCCGGCCGGGGCGCTGATGAGGAGACGCTGGATCAGATCCGCTGCGTCGCGGAAGTCCAACTCCTTCGGGAGGTGCTTCGGATGACGGGCCGTCGGGTCCTCTGCGGCTCGTTGAAGCCAGGCGCGCGTGGCAATTCCGGACAGATGACTGAGCAACATGGCGAGTCGTGGTGAAAGGGGTTTTTGGGGTCAGCAGCTTTTCGACTTTCGAGAAACTGATGGCGCACCGGAGTATCATAGAGTACGTCAATTGCCGTGAGCCAGGGATTGTGCAAGGATGCGCCCCGCACGGATTGTGGGTGGACGTGCTCCACAGGGATTCATGGGCGAGTCGTTGGGAAGCGGTGGGCGGAGGGGCTGTCACGTTGGCTACCAATCGGAGACTTCTGCGGCACGGGGCCGCGTTGTCAGCGGTCATTTTGCTACAGTCTTTGCTGCCGTCTCCCCTCTCGGCAGTGATGGCCTGGGCGGGTCACGGAGACCCGACTCCGGAAGAGCAACTCACTCTCGAGTTGCTGAACTGGATTCGCGCCGATCCGCTCCTGGCGCAGAAGCGCGTCAAGATCGATCTTACGGCGAAGGGAAAGTTCACGCTGGCGCCGCGACAGCCGTTGGTGTTCAATGCCAAGCTGATTGAGGCTGCACGACTGCACAGCAAGGCGATGAATGACCAGCGCTTCTTTGCCCACCAGGATCCCCAGGGCCGAAACCCGGGGCAACGGGTCCGGCAATGCGGCTATATGTGGCGAGGATACTCGGAGAACCTCGCTGCGACCGTGCCGGCGCCACTCAAGGCGCTGGACAACCTCATCATCGACGAGGGGGTGGGGGACCTGGGCCACCGCATCAGCCTGCTTGGCCTCTCGGAGCAGGTGATCGGGCTCAACGAAGTGGGAATCGGAATCCATGCCGGGACGGGTCCTCTGAAGAAGTACTACACGATCGATCTGGCGACCGAAGGGGAATACATCGCCTTCATCCAGGGCGTCGTCTTCCGAGACACCAACAAGAGTGGCCGCTACGACGCAGGTGAAGGCATTCCCAACATCAAGGTTGAGATGTCGTCGGGCGGCGCAAGCACGGTCACCAGCAAGTCTGGGGGGTATGGTTTGCCGGTGGAGAACTCCGGGGACTTCACCCTCACGGCGTCGGGAGCCGGACTGCCGACGCCGGTTCAAAAGCAGGCGACGGTTAAGGACCTGAACGTCAAAGTCGACTTCGTGGTGGCCAAATAGCTCGGGAATGAGGGGGAGGCGACGTCTCCGACGACTCCCCCGGGTCTACTACAGACCGGCTCGGATCTCAAATCCGAGGTAAGGATTTCCGTTCTGCAGTTCACCCTTCAAGGTGAGTTGACGAAGCGGTCTCAGCCAGATTCCGGCGTTGAGACGGCGACTATCGAACTCGCCGATCAATGAGATCTTGCCAGGCAGGTCGGCTCTAACTGAGCTGAACGCTCCGCCAAATCGCCCTGTCCCCGCGCCGATGTTGAACTGCACTCGCTCAAACGGCTTGGGGATCGGGATCTGACCGAACGGCGTGAGGTTCTTCGTCAGCACCAGAAAGGCGCGTCGGCCCCATGGTCCGTTGTTGCCCACGTCCCACATTCCCACGGAGAGGCCCGGGGTCACCAGCCCGTCGGGGAGCACCTGAAACTGTCCGCCGATCTCTGCGCGGCGCTTGCCGTCCTCACGATCGTAATAGCGAAACAGAAGCTCGCCCAACCGCGTCGCGGGGAGGGTGATGGTGCCGTAGCCCTCGTTCGGACCATTGAATCGTCGACGGTAGCCGGCGGTCGGCGCCGTCGATCGGTCGGCGGTCGGGAGCTGGATCAACTCATCTGCGCTCGCCGACGTGGATGGGCTCAACAGAGCGCACAGCCCGAGAGAAACCGCAGCGCCGATGCGACGGACGGGTGGCGTGAGACGTTTCACAAATCGTTCCATTCTTCTCAAAGCTTCGTGAATCTGCTCCATGCCCGATGCATACGAGCAGCGCACGTGAGACTCACCCCCGGCGCCGAAGGCAGTCCCCGGCACCACTGCTACCCGCTCTTCGCGGAGGAGCTGCTCGGCGAACTCTTCCGATCCGAGGCCCGTGGACTCTACGGATGGAAAGGCGTAGAACGCCCCGGCCGGCATCTGACACTCCAAGCCAAGGTCGTTCAGCCCACGCACGATGACCCGACGGCGTTGATCGTACTGCGCCACCATCTCTTCCATCTCCGTTTCGCAGGAGCGGCACGCCTCTACGGCGGCGAGTTGGGATGTGATTGGGGCGGCGAGCATCGTGTACTGATGGATCTTGGTCATTGCTCCCACAAGATCCGCGGGGCCGGCGGCATAGGCAACCCGGAACCCGGTCATTGCAAAGGCTTTTGAGAATCCATTGAGCAGGATCGTGCGATTGAGCATGCCCGGCAGCGATGCCAGGCAGACATGCTGTCGATCGTAGGTTAACTCCGAGTAGATTTCGTCGGAGATCACCACCAGGTCCTGTTGCCGCGCGATCTGCGCGATTAGTTCCAGGTCCGCTTCGCTGAAGGTCGCGCCGGTCGGATTGTTGGGGAAGTTCAGGAGAATGGCGCGTGTGCGTTGCGTCACCGCCGCCTGAAGCGCCTCGGGTCGTACGCGGAAGCCGTCTTTCACATCGCACCGAACGGTAACCGGCACTCCGCCTGCCAGTCGTGTGGTGGGAGAGTAGGAGACGTAACAGGGTTCGGGGATGAGCACTTCATCACCGGGATTGAGAATCGCACGAAATGCCAGATCAAGTCCCTCGCTCACGCCAACCGTGATCAGGATCTCGTTTTCCGGGCGGTACTCCACCCCGCACCTGCGGGCCAGCAGCGCCGACACTTCTCTCCGAAGCTCGATCAGGCCCCAATTGGAGGTGTACTGGGTGTACCCTCGCTCCAGAGAGAAGATCGCGGCCTCGCGGGCGCGCCAGGGGGTGATGAAGTCCGGCTCGCCCACGCCGAGCGACACCACGTCATCCATCTGTGCGACGATGTCGAAAAACTTGCGGATGCCCGAGGGCGCCAGTTCATCCACAACGCGGGCCACGCGGCTCATGGCGTCACCGCCAATCGTCGATCTTCCGGCGTCTCCACGAGCACTTCACCGTCTTCTTTGTAACGGCGAAGCAGAAAGTGCGTCGCTGTGGATTGGACGCGATCGATCGTTGCGAGCTTTTCCGCCACGAACATCGCCACTTCCTTGAGGTCGGGACCCCGGATGACGACTTGCAGGTCGTACCCGCCGGACACGAGATACACCGCCAGCACCTCCGGAAAGCGATAGATGCGGGCGGCGACGTCGTCGAAGCCCACTTCCCGGGCCGGCGAGACCCGCACGTCGATGAACGCGAGGACCCCGTCTTCGCCGGCTCGCTCCCAATCCACGACGGTCTTGTACCGTCGGATGATCTTTCCACGCTCGCACTCCGCGATGATGTTTCGCACGTCGTCGGCGACGGCGCCGAGCCGAACCGCGATCTCATCTGCACTGGTGCGGGCGTCTCTCTCCAGAATCTGGAGCACACGCCGGGTTAGGGTTTCCATAAATACTCTCCAGGGAAGTATAACGGACCCTCGGAAACGAACGCCACCGGTGGGGGCGGTTGTCGCCCGGAGCACCTATGTCGCGGATCAGATTCGTCACCACTTCTGGGGAAGAAACAGCGCAACTGGCGTCCAGGCTCGGCGCCGTTCTGGAGCCCGGCGACTTGATCCTGCTGAGCGGTGAGATGGGCGCCGGCAAGACGGTCTTCGCTCAGGGTCTCTGCGTGCCGTTGGGTGTGAAAGAGCCGGTCAACAGCCCGACATTTAATCTGGTGCACGTCTACGCCGGCCGTTTGACGGTTCACCATCTGGATCTCTATCGGCTTCGGGGCGATGCCGAACTCGCCGATCTCGGTTGGGATGAAATTGTCGGTTCGAGAGGCATAACTCTGGTGGAGTGGCCCGAATGTGCAGCGATGTCCATGTCCCAACCCCACCTGGCGGTCCTGCTAACCGTTGGGTCCGACGACAGCCGTACGATAGAACTGCGGTCGGCAGCGCCGGCTTGGGTTCGCAGATGGGACGCGCTCAGAGACTGCGGAGTCGCGACCGAGGAGATGGATGCGATTTCTGGGGATTGACACCGCGGGTCCACTGGCTCAGTTGGCGTACTCGCCGTGCGACGGAGCCATGCTTCGCGAAGCATGGCTCCATGAGAACCACCTTTCTCGTGAGTTGGCGCCGAGAGTGGAGGCTTTGCTGGAACTCAACGGCGGGACCTTTTCGGCGGTGGACGCCCTGGCCGTGCATACCGGGCCTGGATCGTTTACCGGCCTTCGGATCGGTGTGACAATGGCCAAGTCGCTAGCGTGGAGCCGAAACATTCCGGTATTCGGCCTCTCGAGTTTGGAGTTACTGCTCGAAGCAGCCGAAGAGGGGATGATCGCGGCCGTCACTCCCGCCCACGCCGGCTACTACGGAGTTGTGCGAGGCGTTCGGGAGTCGGGTCGGCCGGCCCGCCGCCGTTCGGCGGAGATCGCCATCACCCGGGAAGAGTTGCTGGGATGGCTCGATCGTTCCTCCGATGGTGAGCAATGGGTGACCCATCCCAACACAGAGTGGCCGGAGTGCGTGTCTCGCCAACCGATTCGAGTTGAGATTGGAATAGATGTGCTGATCGACTCGGCAAGGGCGCGGATGGTGCTCGCCCCCCATGGGGACGGCGTACATGGGCTGGCTCCCAACTATCTCCGCCCCAGCACTGCGGAGGCGCGTCGGGCCGGTTGATGTCGGGTCTTGAGATTCGGGAGATGCGAGAGTCGGATGTCGAGGCGGTGGCGGCCCTGGACGATCGATGCTTTGAGGTTTCCTGGGGAATCGCGCTCTTTCAGTCCGAAGTGATCTCACCTGTGTCCGTGGCCCTGGTTGCGCTGCGAGACCGAAGGATTGTCGGCTATCTGTGCTCGACCCTGGTGATGGATGAGGCGCACATCGGAACCCTGGGGGTTGAGCCCAAACTCCAGGGGCTGGGAATTGGGGGCGAGTTGATGGCTGCGTTCCTCAACAACGCAGCCATGCTGGGATGCCGGCGGGTCACCCTTGAAGTCCGCGCCTCAAATCTCTCGGCACAACGCCTGTATCGCCGTCTCGGTTTCTTGCCGATCAGCATTCGCCGGCGCTACTACACAGACAACGATGAAGATGCCGTTGTCATGTGGATCGAGGACTTGCGGGCCCGAGCCGCGCAGCCCACCTCAAACTCCACACCCGGCGCCAACGTCTAGGCGAGTCTCGACGCCTCTCGCTCGAGATCTTGAAGCATCGCCCGGATGTACCCGAAGGCGAACGAGAACGCCTGCATTCCCCCGGCGTCGCCATCCACATGGGGGACATGGTCGGGCATGATCATCCCGTCAAATCCACACTCCTGGTACGCGCGCAGGCACTTCTTCAGGTCCACGTCGCCATCGTCCGGAAACGTTTCCTGAAAGTTGAGGAAGCCGCCCCTGATGTTACGGAGATGCACGTTGAAGATCTTCTTCCGCTCGCCGAAGTATCGAATGATATCGACGATCTCGGAGTTGGGCGTCTTGAGCATCTCGCAAACAGTCCCCTGGCAGAAGTTCAGACCGTGGTAGGGGCTTTCGCAGGTCGAGACAAAGCGCTTGAGTCCCTCGACCGTACCGAGAACGCACTCCACCCCCCGAAATCCCTTGCCGATCGGCATTCCCGGATCATTCGGGTGGCAGGCGATGCGCACGCGCGCCTTTTCCGCCGCCGGGACCACGCGCTCCAGGAAGTAGGTGATGCGCTCCCACATGAGCCGCTCGTCGACGCGCCCCGCTTCGGTGAGCGGTGGATCCTGCACTGCCTTGTCGTAGACGAAGGTGCTGTAGGTGGATCGTCCGCGCCCGGGAGTGCGCTCAGTTCGCACCACGCCGAGCAGGGTGAGGTTGTACTTGACGGCGGGAATGCCCGCTTCTCCGGCGGCACGGATCATGTCGCACAGAGTCGAGATCTCAGCGTCTCGCTGGGGATCCTTACCCAGCAGGATGTGGGGGTTCTCGGATCGGGTGATGTAGGAGGAGCTCAGGGGCAGCGGAACCATGTCCAACTGAATCCCATAAGACTCCACCTGTGATTTCAGCCGCTTGAGGCCGGCCGGGGTCCAATTCTCGTCCGGCACACGGCTGGGGAGGCCGGAGCAGATGTGGTTGACACCCAGCGAGGAAAGTAGGGTGAGCCACGCTGGAGAGTGCTGGTGTTGATGCCCGAGCTTGAGTTTCATCGGAGGTCGCTGTGCACCGGCACCCCGGGCGGTTGCCGGAGTGGATGTTGCCGCGGCGGTGACGCCCACAGCCTGCCCAATCAGTCGTCGTCGATCCATTGGTGTCCCTCCTGCTGCGCTGCGAGCGGGCCGCGACGCCTGCGCTACACTTCCACACTCAGCCAGTGCACACTCTTCTCATCGAGCTGAGCCATGGGAGGGATTTCGTACTTGCCCTCATGGATGTCGGTGAGGATGGTGCGCCCGTCCGCGAGGGAGCGGATATGCTGTCGGTCCCTCACGTGAACGGTTCGAGGTCCGAGATGGGTCTCGAGTTGCCACGTAATGAGTCCATGCCGTGCTTCTACTCTCAGAATTCGGGTCACTTTCGCCTTCAGGTAGTAGTAGTCAAGCTCCTCTTGAAGGGCCGCACGGCTTTGCGAATCGAGCTCGCGCATGTCCTGAATGACACCGATCTCTACGCCCTCGTCATCCTGTATCGAGATGTACCGTTCCGGCTGCGTGAGAGGCAGGCTTCGCAGGGCCCGAACAGGTCCGATCCGTTCCTCGATGCCGATCTGCACTTGCAAGCGACGACTGTCGTCGAGCACCAGGGTCGTCTTAGTGGGATCGAGGAGTCGGAGATCGCTGGGGTGCGCGGGAAGTTCGCTCATGGAATCTGCTAGCCTCCGACGCCGACCACGTCGGCGAGTTCTTTCTGGATGTCGACGAGCCGCCGGAAGAGCCCATCGGGTCGAGAGAGCAACTCTTGATGCGTTCCCATCTCGGCCAGGCGACCCTTCTCCAGCACGATGAGCTTGGTCGCGTTTTGAAGCGTGCTCAGTCGGTGAGCGATGGCGAAGGTGGTTCGACCGGCCACGAGGCGATCTATGGCTCCTCGAATGAGCGCCTCGGTCTCGGTGTCCACGGATGACGTCGCTTCATCCATGATCAGAATCCGAGGATCCTTCAGGATGGCGCGGGCGATCGAGATCCTCTGACGTTCTCCACCGGAGAGCCTGGTGCCGCGTTCGCCGACCATCGTGTCATAGGCATCCGGGAACCGCAGGATGAAGTCGTGGGCATTAGCTGCTTTCGCGGCGCGGATGATCAACTCCATCGGCGCGTCTGGGACGCCGTAGGCGATGTTCTCGGCGATGGTGCCGTGGAAGAGGAACGGTTCTTGAAGCACGATCCCGATCTGCCGGCGCAGCGAGCTGAGTCGGACATCTCGCACATCGTGCCCGTCCACCTTAACGGAGCCGCCGCTGACATCATAGAACCGGCAGATGAGGTTCACCGTGGTGCTCTTTCCCGCACCTGAGGGGCCCACCAGCCCCACCATTTCACCGGGCTCCACCTTGAAGGTGATCCCCTTCAACACCGGGCGACGCTCGTCGTAACCAAACGTCACGTTGTCGAACTCTACGGAGCCGTCGATCTTCTCCAACTGGATTGCGTTCTCGTCGTCCTCCATGTCCGGACGGGTATCCAGCACCTCGAACACTCGCTGCCCGGAAGTCGCCGCCTGCTGGATCTGCTGGCTCATGTTCGTGAGCTCTTGAAGTGGGGAGTAGAACTGGGCGACGAGGGCGATGAACATCACCAACACACCCACGCTCACGCCGGTCTGCTGGATCCCCGCTTGCTGCTGAAGCACCAGATAACCGCCGTAGCCCCAGATGGCGAGCGTGGAGAGCGCCATGATGATCTGCGTGCTGCGGCTGAAGCCGGCGAACACCCTTGCAGCCTGCACGCGAGCATCCATGTAGTGAAGGCTCTGGCGTTCGAATCTTTCGAACTCCCGATCTTCTTGCACGAACGCCTTCACCACCCGCACGCCGGGCAGCACGTTGGAGAGGAGCGCGAACATCCTCGATCGGCGTCGCCAGGCCCAATGCCAGATTGCATGAGTGCGCTTCATGAAGTAGCGGCTCATCACGCTGACGACGGGGGCGGGCAGCAATGCGAGGATCGCAAGCGGGACGTTTTCTTGAAGCATCATGACGGCGATCACCACCAGCGTAACCACGTTGATGACGGTGCGCTGCAGGGTGTCGGTCATAAAGCTCTGGAGCGTGGCCGTGTCACCGGTCACGCGGTCCATGATCCAGCCGGTTTCCTTCTGATCGTAGTAGCTGACTCCGAGTCTCTGCAGGTGGGTGTAGATGTCCAGGCGTAGGTCGTTGGTGACTTTCTCACCGAGCCAGGTCATCACAAATTGCTGTACGCCGCTGGCAATGGCCTGGGCCACGCGCACCACAGCGAGAATCACCACCAGCTTGATGAGGAGCTGTAACTGAGGTTGATATTGGGTGCCGCGACCCAACTGGAGCACTTCGTCGACCAGTTGCTGCTGGAGCACCGCCGGATAGATGGCGCAGAAGCGAAGAAACGCCGTGAGCAGGAACGTGTAAGTGATCGGCTTCCAGTACTGCTTGGATCGCTGGAGCAAGCGCCCGATCAACTCTCGCTTGTCCACGCAGTCCGGACACACCGTCATCCACCGACGCATCGGCTTTGAGCACTTGGGGCAGGGAACGGTCTTCTGCCTCAGGGCGTGCTCAAACGCTTCTCCGCCGTAGAACTCTTCTTGCTCCCGGTTCAGTTCGGGGAGAAGGCTCTTCAGGTGATCGACGGCCGCATCAATGCCGGGTTCTTTCGCCTCGGTGTAGCGCAGCAGGACGATCACACCCTCCGGCGTCGCCGCTTCCAGAAGGCTGCTGCCCAAACCGTCGCGACTGTTGAGCGTAATTACGTTCTTGAGGGGGAGTGAGGCCGAGACAACGAGCTTTGTCGGCGGCCCCGTCAAAGTCAGGATCCTCCGAGTGGTGCCGACCAGCCAGGACTGCCCAAAGGTTCCCGGCAAGACCATGTCGGACTCGGCTCCCGCTGTAACTTCCTCATCCGGCTCCAGGTGTGCCCGAAGCAGAACCAGCAAGTCGCCGGCGAGTTGGATTGGGTCGAGGACTACGTCCTCCGTCCGGGAAATCGGTCCCGGCTTGTTCTGGTCCTTCGCCATATCTTCCTCTCCGGCATCCACCCGGGAGTCTCGGCGCGATGGGGTCCCAAAACCACGCTGCGGACAGATCGGTCGGTCAGTCGGCCGAAAACGTCTCGCGCGTTCGCGCTTCGACCCTGGAACAATCGCCAGCCATCTCGATCGGTGGATGGCGACGGGAAGCCGGGCCCCTTGAGTACAGCCATACTGTACTCTGCAACGAATCAGTTTTCGGTGATCAGGGCTGAGATCTTCAACAAATACGGGCGCTTTGCGAGGCTCCCCGGCGCGCCGGCTAATCGAAGTCCTGATCTCCTCGCCGCCGGCTGAGCGCCGAGAGGTCAACGTCTCCATCCAGGACCCGACCTGCCAGCCAACCGACGGCGCCCACGGCCAGAACGAACACAGCCTTGATAACGCCGTACTGCAGAACCAGCCAGCCGAACAGGAGGCCCGCCACGGCTCCAAGGTGACTCAGGCGGATCTGATTCATTGGACTCGTCTCCGACTCAGTTCGTGGGTCCGCACCCGACAGTGGATATCGATTCGCGTCTCGGCTTCGGCTTGACCGATGTGGTTCTGGATTGCGGCGGCAAGCCGGCCACGCACTTCATCCTGGAGCTCTGGTACGCTGGACTCGGGGAGCACCTCAATCCGACACCGGAACTGGACGCTTCCGCGGCGGTTGATAGCGCGAGCCAGGACGCGGTGGACGCCGGGGATCGGACCGATCACCTGTTCCGCCAATCGTCGAAGCCCTTCCACGGAAACCGATGTCTGACCCTTGGGGCCCCGGTCGAGTAGCAAACTGTCCTCGACATCGGGACGTGAGAACTGCACGTAGAGAAGCCCCAGCCCCAACAGCGCCATGCCGATACTGGAGCCGATGACGACCGCCGACTGCGCCGTCATCTGCCCCTGAATCCAGACGATTGCTGATTGAGACCAGGGAATCCCCTGGAGCTCGCTGGTATTCAGTCCGCCTGAAGCCGCTGCGAGCACGATGACGCCGGCAACGACCAGAGCAAACCCCTCCAGACACACCAGGGTTCGGTTGAATTGGTTCATCAGAGCACAGGCATCTAGTCGGGGTAGGTGGGTGAGGCGCCGTTGAGCGCCTCACCCGGAGCAGCGTCTACTCCACCCGCTTCGCGGGAGCTTCGGCGGCGACTTCGTCGGGCGCGAAGTACAGGTCGAGCACCGACACATTGACTTCCTTGACGGTCAGTCCAGTGAGGCCCTCGACCCGGGCGATGATGTTCTGCCGAACGTTTCCGGCCAGCTCAGGAATCGGCACCCCGTAGTCAGCACAGAGGCGGACATCAATGATGGCCTCCCTGGAACCCACCTCCACCGAGATACCGGTGTCGCGTGACTGCTGCCGAGCGACAGCCCGAACCATGCCGGCCATCGTCTGGGTCAAGCCGGTCGCGACCAACTCCCGAACGCCCTCGACCTCTCGGGCAGCCAATCCTGCGATCTTGGAAACAACGCCATCACTGATGACGGTTTTCCCCCGATCCGACTGAAGCGTGGTGCCAGATTCGGGGAGGGCCGGTACGTTTTCCGTGTCCGCCATGGGTTTAGTCTTCTTTCTCGCGAGCCGTGCGGGTCTCAAAGGCTGTCTCTGTGCACAGACACGGCGCTCACTGCCGCTTTGTGCACCCGGCGGCAGTAAGTCAGGAACTTCCATCCACCGTAATGAGGTACTGTTCGCGACAACCACCCCGGGACACCTGCACAATGCCAATACTTTCAGGTCCTAGCAAAAACTGATCGGTGAAACTACGGTTGGCTGCTATCGTTCTTTACCGATGGGCGATCGCTCCAGTGTGACCTCCAGTGGGTTCAGCATGGCCGCAGGACTGGTTGCGGCGCTCACGTGTACGGGATCGTTGACGTGGTGGTAAAGCGCCCGCACCCGAACGGTGCGGGATCTGGGAAGCCAGGTAAGCCGGCACTCACCTCGGGCGTCCACCACGATGCTGCCCTCCATCCCTCCCCGCCCCCCGGCAAGTTGGGGGGAGCCGAATGCAATCGCGCGCCCGCCGGGAGCGCCCTCCACCAGGTGTGCCCAGCCCTCGGCTCGCGCTTGCCTGGGTCCTGCGGCGGCGTAGTCTTGCTGGGCGCCCCGATTCGCGGCAGCGGGTGGAGCCTGCAGCGCCCACTTCCCATCGCGTTGGACGGCCAGCACGCTGCGCTCCGTGCCCCGAAGCATTCCATACACCCAGCTCCCCACCCCATAGTCGTAAAGAGCCGTGGCGCCTTCAACTCGATAGGGCGCCGAGAGTTCGACCACCAGGGGCTCCGATCGCTTCTGCCGGGTCTGAAACTCCAGATCGAACCAGCTCTTGGAGTTCGGTTGCCGCAGCGTGATCCGGAAGGGGGACCGGACCTCGCCGTCCTGCCAGGAGCCGATGAGCTCGATCTCGACATGCACCGGGCCGGGGGAAATCAGGCGGGCGCTGGAGATTCCCAGATTGAGGTTCTCATGCGGCAGGGCGCCGGGTCGGAAAAGTCGCAGTCTCACGGGCTCGCGAAGGAACTCGCGATCGCCATATCGGATCGAGGTGATCAGATCCGATCCCTGGTTGCCGATCCGATATGTGTTTCTCACCACGAACTCGCGGGCTGTGCTCTCCGCTGCCGGCCTTGCGGGGGGCGAGGGGGCGCTGCGTCTGACAAGTCGGAAGCGCTGGCTCTGGAACGGCCCCGGGGAAAGGTTCAGGCTGATGCGGGCGCCGCGAACCGAGCCGTCGGGCCAGAAGGATTGGCCCTCTATCTGAACGCCAGGCGTGTCTCGTTCGCCTTCCTGCAGACCGATCTCCGCCGCCGACCGAAACTCGCCGCGAGGAAGCGTCACATCCGCCAGGACGGGATACCCAAATCGGCGGAGTCCGATCGTCTCACGAACGATCAGCTCCAGCTTCGAATCGTCCGACCGGACCGGCACAATGAGAGTGCTCGCCGCGAGAGCGATGAGGCCTGCCGACAGTCCCCATCGGGAGATCGGTGGGACCGATAGAGCAACGCGGGGCAGAAAACGAAAAGGGGCCTCGGCCCCCGGTGTGTCTCCCTTCACCCCGGCAGCACGAAGCCCCTCGATACGATAGTCGCAACCGCAACGAACGGGCATCATTCTTTTGGTTACTCTTGTTGACCACATGGTTGGGGCTCCGATGTCCAAAGGATGATTACTGCGTAGCCGAGCGGTCAGAGTCCGCTCGGCCTTTTGATAGTCGGGGTTCCGCCGCGTGGCGGTGCAATGGCGCCGACTTTCGACCCAAGGATCCCCCGCTCCGCCGCAAGAAGCAACTGGGCGCACCGAACCAGCCAATATGCTCGCTCGGTGCGCCCGCGATGTCGGTTTCGATGCCGGGGATCAGGCGCTCAGGAGTTGACGCAGCACGTAGGGCAGGATCCCCCCGTGCAGGTAGTACTCCACCTCAATCGGAGTGTCGATCCGAAGAGTCACCTCTGTCTCTACCGTCGATCCGTCCGGTCGATGTGCAACCAGCGCCAATTTCATCTGAGGTCGGATACCGGCTGCAAGTCCCACGAAGTCAAGCGTTTCATTCCCGGTCAATCCAAGGGAGTTCGCCGACACTCCGTCCGGGAACTGGCAGGGTAGGACGCCCATGCCGACGAGATTGCTGCGGTGAATTCGCTCGAAACTCTCCGCTACCACGGCCCTGACCCCGAGCAGACGGGTACCCTTTGCAGCCCAATCTCGAGAGCTTCCGGTGCCATACTCCTGGCCCGCCAGCACGATCAACGAGGCGCCTTCGGCCTGGTATCGAGCAGACGCGTCGAAGATCGACATCTGCTCGCCGCTGGGCTGGTGGACGGTAACTCCCCCCTCGATACCGGGAACCATGAGGTTCTTGATCCGGACGTTGGCGAAGGTGCCACGGGTCATGACGCGGTCATTGCCCCGTCGAGAGCCATAGCTGTTGAAGTCGACCGGCTGCACCCCCTGCTCCACCAGGTAGGTTCCGGCGGGGGAGGACGCTTTGATGGAGCCGGCTGGAGAGATGTGGTCTGTGGTCACAGAGTTGCCGAAGATGGCCAATGGACGTGCGGAGACCACATCGGACGCCGTTCCGGAATCCATTGTGAATCCCTCGAAGTATGGAGGCTCCTGGATGTATGTCGACCACCGATCCCACTCATAAACAGTTCCGATGCTGCTTGGAACTTGCTGCCACAGCGGGTTCTGTTCGGTGAAGTCTCGATACAGCTTCCGGTACGTCTCCGGATCATTCGCGGACCCGAGCACGGCGCCGATCTCTTCCGCCGACGGCCAGATGTCGGCGAGGTAAACCGGCTGGCCATCTAACCCCGTTCCCAGCGGCTCGGTGGTCAGGTCGATGTCCACACGGCCCGCAAGCGCGAACGCCACCACGAGCGGGGGACTCATGAGGAAGTTC
>SXGS01720812.1_pt1 | contig 43100 bp, 36 predicted proteins | sample 3174681 | NCBI WGS metagenome assembly SXGS01 (sample SAMN11356861, study PRJNA531348) | freshwater metagenome | isolation source: freshwater sample F1-80 | place: China: Fuxian Lake, Yuxi | collected 2017-12-25 | reverse complement strand
GGACATCGGCGTGGCGAGGCCACGCGCGCACGGGCAGGCGAGGATCAGCACGGATACGGCGTTGATGAGGGCGTAGGCCATCGGCGGCTCGGGGCCCGCCAGCGCCCACACGGCGAAGGTGAGGACCGCGCACAGGATGACCGCCGGGACGAAGTAGGACGACACGACGTCCACGAGCTTCTGGATGGGCGCCCGGCTGCGTTGCGCCTCGGCGACCATCGCCACGATGCGCGAGAGCAAGGTCTCGGCCCCCACCTTCTCGGCCCTCATCACGAGCCCTCCGGTGCCGTTGACGGTCGCGCCGATGACCTTGTCTCCAGGGGACTTCTCGACGGGGATGGGCTCGCCCGTGACCATGGACTCGTCGTCGTGGCTGCCGCCTTCGATCACCTCCCCGTCGACGGGGATCTTCTCGCCGGGGCGGACGCGCAGCCGATCGCCGCGATGCACCTGGTCAAGCGGCACGTCAGCCTCGGTCCCGTCGTCCCGGACGAGCCGCGCGGTCCTGGCCGCCATCCCGAGCAGCTTCTTGATCGCCGCGCTCGTCTGGCTTCGCGCCCGCAGCTCAAGCACCTGCCCGAGCAGGATCAACGTCACGATCACGCCCGCCGCCTCGAAGTACACGGCGACCTCCCCGCCGTGGCCTCGGAAGGACGCGGGGAAGATCCCCGGCGTCAAGATCGCGACGAGGCTGTAGAGGTAGGCCACGCTGACCCCAAGCCCGATCAGCGTGAACATGTTGGGGCTCATGTTCTTCACCGACCTCAGAGCCCGCACATAGAAGGGCCAGGCCGACCACAGGCACACGGGCGTCGCCAACGCGAACTCGACGATCGCGCGCGATCGGCCAGGGAGCACGCTCGAGATGGGCCGGCTCGGGAGCATGTCGAGCATCGCGATCGCGACCAGCGGCGCAGAGAGCGCGGCCGCGAACCAGAACCGGCGCGTCATGTCGCGCAGCTCCGGGTTGCCCTCTGCGTCTTCAGCGCTCATCGCCCTCGCCTCCAGCGCCATGCCGCACTTCGGGCAGTCTCCAGGCGCGTCGCGGACCACCTCGGGATGCATCGGGCAGGTCCACTCGGTCCTCGTCTCGACCGCAGCGCCCCCCCTGGGCTCCAGCGCCATGCCGCACTTCGGACAATCGCCCGGGCCGGCCTCTTCGACCTCCGGGTGCATCGGGCAGGTGAAGGCCACGCCGACAGCCGCCGCAGGCGGGCCGGGCCGCTCCTCTTTGTGGAGGTGGCGCGCCGGGTCGGCGGCGAACTTCTCAAGGCATCGAGCCGAGCAGAAGACGTAATCCTCTCCGCCGTGCTCATGTCGGCGCTGGCTGTCCTCGGAGACGCTCATCCCGCAAACCGGATCGCGGCGGGTCGCCCCTCGATCAGGATCGGGGTCGCCGTGGCCGTGCTCCGGCTCGTGAGCGCGCTCATGTTCGTGGTGGCCCATCGGGATCCTCGTCAGCATTTGCAGTTCTCGTCTCTGGGCTCACCATGGCGCGTCCTCGTGGTCTTCTGCGCCATGCAGATACCCGGTGGGGGTATATTTAGCGCCGAGAACGGATCTGTCAAGCCTCCATCATCCGGCGTCGGAGGCCAGTCCGCATGGGCCGTGTCCTCTGCGGCGACGAAGGGGAGCGCGGCGCGCTCGGCCTGTCCTGCGCCCGCGCCGCCCTGCGCCCGCCGCGCTCTGGCTGGCACGTGGGTTGCTCTCCCTTCCCCTGAGGTCGCCCGACGGGCGGCCCAGGATGGCGCAGCGGGGAGGCCCGAGCTTGCGCTGGAGCGTCTGGCCGCCGCGTGCTGGCGGCGAGCGGGCTCCAGGCCGATCCTCGGCGCCCATCCGAAGGTCGAGGCTCCAGGGGGCGCCGTGTCGCGCAGAGAATGCGCATGGCGCAAAAGCGCGCATTCGTTGCGCGATTGTCGGGTTGGAGGTGGTCGTGAAACGCTGTCATGCAATCATCTTTTCATGTGTCCTCGCGTTGGGGCTGTTGGGAGCGTCGTCGGCCCTTTCGGCGCCGTGGGAGAAGATCGGGAAGACCGGAGGGATCTCGCTCTACAGCCAGGCGCGCCAGGGCAGCGGGGTTCGCGCGTACCGGGGGGTCATCGAGCTGCCCAGATCGCCGGATGAGGTCGCGGCCATCATCACGGACTTCGATCAATACAAGGCCTTCATGCCGAACGTGGTGGAGTCGCGGGTGGTGTCGAGGCAAGCCGAAGAGGGTGATCGCCAGCGGGTCCACTATTACATCCGCCTGGAGATCCCCGCCCTTGACGATCGCGACTTCGTGGTGCTGGCCGACATCGCCTCGAAGCTCACGGCGGAGGGCAGCACCTGGGCGATCGCCTACCGCGCTGTTTCGCACCCCAAGGTGCCGGCCTTGCCGGATGTCGTGCGCCTGTCGAGGATCACGGGGGTCTGGCTCCTTCAGCCGGCCAGGGGGGGGCAGGCCACCCGCTTGACCTACGAACTTCACACCGAGTTCGGGGGCTCCGTGCCGGACTTCATGGTCGACGACCAGGCTGGAGATGCGCTCCTGGACATCCTCGAAAGGCTCGCCGAGCGCTGCCATGAGCGCCACGGCGCGTCTGTCAAGCAGGAGCGCCTTGGGCTTCGTTGACGTCGTTTTCTCCATCCCTTAAAGTCCCGCCGCGTCCGCTCGTGTGATTTTAAGCTCCCGAGCGCATCAAGGAGCGTCTGTCGCGAGGCTCCTGTGTGCCGAATGGCGGTGAACTCGAAACAGGGGATAGGAGACAGTATGGCCGGAAAGTTGATGGTCTTCAGTGGTTTGGCGCTGGTTGCGGGCGGGTCGCTGCTTGCGGGCTGCGGTTCGTCCAACGCGGGCTCCCAGGTCAAGCCCGACGAGCTGTCGGGGAGCGCGGCGCTGGGCGGCGGCGGGTGCGGCACGGCGGGTGTGTCGACGCCGCTGGTGGTGGACATGCCGGATCGGGCCTTCCTCGAAGGGGCGATGCAGGACGGCGTGGTCTTCCTCAACTACGACTGCAAGGTGCTGACGGTGCTGCCGGACTGCACGCTGCCGGGCGATTACGCCTACCGGGGGCTGAGCCGCCAGGAGGAGATCGTGGCGCTGGAGAACCAGGACGAGGTCAGCGCCAACATGCCCTTCTCGAGCGGGTCGGCGGCGGGGAAGCTGGAGTCCGGCAATGTGTTGAACATCGGCCTGGTGTCGATCGGGCGGCGCTCGACGGCGGCGCAGGTGGCCCGCGACCAGCTCGTCGGGGCTCAGTGCGCGCAGGCGACGCACTACCTCAAGCAGGCCGTCCTTGGCGCCTTCGCGATGAAGACGGCCGAGCGCGGCGCGGTCTCCGGGGCGGTGGACGTCTTCGCGGTGGCCTCGGCCGGGGCCAGCAGCACGAGCACCAACTCGCGCGACCGCAAGGACGGCGATCTGGAGGCTTGCCGGACCGCCAAGTCTTCGGACGATGGCCCGCCTGAGCAGTGCCAGGCGATCCTGCGCCTGATGCTCACCCCGATCCCCAACGCGCTGCCGGTCAAGGCCAAGGGCGAGGAGGTCGAGGAGGACGCTGGCGACGGCGACGACAAGGGGGTTGGCGAGGCGGAGGTGTGTGCCAAGGGGCTGGTCTTCGTCGACGGCAAGTGCGGGCTGCGCAAGGCCGGCCAGCCGACGGTCTGCGAGCCGACCAACTCGGACGACTGCCTCAAGCAGTGCGAGGCCGGCAATGCGAAGAGCTGCCACTTCTACGGGCTGCTGCTCTACGGCAACCTGTGCAAGGACCCGAGCAAGAAGGCCCATTGCGACAAGGTGAACGAGGACGGCAACGAGGCCGCGATGGGGGCCGACGAGCGCAAGTCGTTGGATTTCTTCAAGAAGGCTTGTGAAGCTGGCCTCGCCGAGGGCTGCTACGAGTTCGGCTCCAGCGGCGAGTCGTTCTGGAAGGAGGACGAGGAGCTGCTCAAGCAGGGCGTGGCGTCCTACGACAAGGCGTGCGAGATGGGGCTGGCCGACGCATGCTCCTCGATCGCCTTCAACCGGCTCGGCGGCCGCTCCGGGGTGGCCGAGGACACCTTCAAGGGCCTGTCGGATCTGGATCGGGCCTGCAAGCTGGGCGACACCTACTCCTGCCTGGAGCTGGGCGGCTTCTACTTCACGGGCAAGCACGTCTCGAAGGACCCCCAGCGGGGCTACAACTTCCTGAAGCAGTTCTGCGATCAGGGCAACACCGATGTCTGCCTGGAGCTCGGCCAGCAGCTGCTGGGCACCTACATCGGCAGCGATCTGAATCGGCCGACCGTCCCGGCCGCCATGACCGACGCCGAGAAGCTCGGCCGCGACACGCTGGACAAGGGCTGCAAGAAGAACGACCCCTACTCCTGCGGCGAGCTCGGCCGCGTCCTCTACGTCGCCAAGGAGTATGAGCAGGCCAGGCTCTACCTGGAGGCCTCGCTGTCCCACAGCAAGAACAGCGACTTCGACGAGAGCGAGATCCTGCTCGGGGACATGTTCTTCGAGGGGAAGGGCGTGCCGGCCAACAAGTCCCAGGGCGTCACCTACTGGATCAGCTCCGAGGACGACGACCGGCTCCTGAAGGCCGCCGGCATCCTGGAGTCTGGCAAGGGCGTGATCAAGGACGCCGAGAAGGCCGGTGTGGCGCTGGGCCTCTTCTGCGAGTCCACCTCCAAGAAGAAGGAGTGCCTCAAGGTCAAGTCCCTCAACGTCGAGGCCTTCAAGAAGGCCATGGCCAGCGTCTGCGACGAGGACTACGTCTGGGCCTGCGAAGAGCACAAGGGCCTCGACCTCGAAGGCCACAAGGCCTACCTCAAGGAGTCCTGCGGCGAGGAGTTCGATCCCGACGACTTCTTCTGCCAGCGCCTCCAGAGCCTCCAGTAGCCGGCGCTCGGCCTCAAGGGCTCCAGCCGTTGTTCGACACCACGATCATCACCAGCATCTTGATGCTGTCTCCGAAGTACTCCTCGGCGGGGGCGGCCGCGATGGCCGCCCACAGCGCGTCGAGCCACGCCTGATCGCTCTCCCCCGGCACCATCGCGGCCAGGGCCAGCGGCGCGGTGAAGGCCATCGACGGCCCCTCTCCGAAGGCGCGCCCATCCAGCCGATAGCCTGAGCGCAGTCGGCCGGGCCTGTCGCCCGTCTCCTCCCTGAACCACCGCGTCAGGACGCTCACCGCCCGCTGTGCGCGGGCGTCGCCGCCGAAGAGCGCGTGCATCCCCAGGCGCCAGGGCACGCGGCAGGCGTTCCAGCCGTAGTGGCCGTCGTGGCGGCCCTCAAGCCAGTCCGCCGGGGCGGGGGCGGGCCGATCGGTGGTGGCGTCGACCACGAAGTCGGGCACAAGCCCAGTGCCCGGGGCGTGCTCGGCCTGCAGGTGCTCCACGATCCGGTAGGCCCGGTCTGCGACCTCCCCCCAGCGCGCCTCGCCGGTGGCGGCGCCAAAGGCCGCGAAGTGCCCTGTCATGAGATCGGAGGTGCGAGTGCCCGTGTACCACTGCGTGCCTCGCCCCACCCAGTCCCCGAGGAGGACGCTGTTGGCCGGGTGGATCTCGGCCTCCAGGATCGCGCGGATCATGGCCTGGCCCTCGGCCGCGTAGTCGATGGCGCCATCGCTGCCCCACTGGCGGTTGGCCTTCAGCAGCGCGTAGGCGATGTCCAGATCGCCGTCGGTGGCCGCGTCGGCTCCGTCGATGTCGCGGCAGCGCGCGTCCTGGGCCCAGGCCATGAGCCCGGGCGTGATGTTGCTCGGGTGGGCGCGCGCGTATCTGTACAGCCCGTCAAAGGTGGCCCGCGCGTCGGGATCGTAGCCCTCCATCATCACCGCGATGAGCATCCCGTAGCCCTGACCCTCCGAGACCGTGAAGGCCTCGGTCGCTGGCGCCGAGCGGACGCGCAGCTCGCCCTCCGCGCACCCCGGCGCGAGGTAGCGCGCCTTCCAGATCTCGTAGAAGGCGGCCGTCTCGCGGTCGAGCTCCTCCTGAGGCAGGCCCACCCGGAGGGCGTCGGCGATCGGGCGACCCCGGTGAGCGCCAAAGGGGAAGCGCGGCCCTGGATCCGGGTCCGGGGATGCGTCGTCGGAGACAGGGGTGTCGTCCGAGACGGGCGCGTCCTCGGAGATCGGCAGATCGTCGGAGAGCAGGGTGTCGTCCGGGGCAGCGTCGAGGTCGATCTCTGCGTCAAGGGCCAGATCCCCCTCGGACGCCACGTCCAGATCGACTCCGCCGCCGTCCGCTGTGTCTCCCCGATCCTCGCGACCTTCCCCTCCGCGATCGACGGGCGCTTCGCAGCCCCCGCATCCGAGGGTCATCCCCAGCAACCACGCCAAAACGATCAGCGGCCTCGCCTGCGCCCCCCCGTCTTGCCTCCTGGCGCGCGCGCTTCGCGGTTCTTCGGAGGCCCAGGTGCGCGAGCCTCCCTGGCGCACCGTCGGCGCCGCTGGTGTGAATCGAGGGCCTGGTGCGTGTCCACGTCGCTTGACAGCTTTCATCTCAACCCCTGTCCAGGATCACAAGCGGACCCTTGTTCGATGGCATGACTTCGAGGCTCAAAGGTCCCAGGACACCTCGATGCTGGCCTCGTGGGAAGGGGACTCTTCGGGGAGAAGATGGCCTCGACCGGACCTCATGGCAAGCCCGCTCACTCTCGTCGATCCCGGTCGGGAGTAGGAGCTCATTCTCGCGCACCTGTCGCACCTCTCGCATCTCGGGCGCCTCGGGCGCCTTGGACGCCGTGGGCGCCAGCGATGAAAATGTTGTTCCATCGTGTGATGGAATATGCTATGACCCTGCGCCGTGCCTTGGGCCGACCGGCCAGGGGCCTCGTCTGGGAGCGAGCGCGGGGCGCCTCTCCGTGGGGCTGGCTGTGTCGCGGTGTCCTTCAGTAAGTTGTGAAGAGGCCAGGATCGACGCCTGGTGGTGCGGCTGCGGCGATCGCAGTCTTGAACATATGCGGAGCGGAACATGAGGAAAAACCACTGGATGTTCGTGAGGTTGGGCGTCGCTGTCCTGCTCGCGTGGACCTTGCCGGCCTGCTCGGATGAGGGCGGGGACGATGGCGCTCCGAGCGCGGAGCCTGAGGGGAACCCCGACGGGGACATCAACCCCGGCCTCGATGCGGGGGATGGGGACGGGGACGTCCTTGAGCCCACCCCGGACGCCTCCCCGGAGCCCGACGACGCGCCGGACGCCTCCCCGGAGTCCGACGCCTCCGAGCCTGAGCCGGAGGGTGAGCCCGATGCGCCGGACGCCTCCCTGGATCCCGACGTCTCCGAGCCTGAGCCGGAGGCCGAGCCCGACGGAGCCTGCGAGAACGACGCCGATGAGGCGGCCCTGCGAACCCACCAGGCCACGCTGACGGACAAGATCACCGGCTGCGTGTTTGCATGCCTGGGACAAATGCCCGAATGTGTGACCGCGTGCATGGTTCGCGATGTGGGCCTCAGTCAGCCCTGCGCCGGCTGCTTTGCCCAGACGGTCGCCTGCACCCTGACCCAGTGCGCTGCGGTCTGCCTGAACCCCATGAGCCCTGCCTGCGCCGACTGCCAGGCCATGCATTGCAACGCCGCCTTCGAGGCCTGCTCAGGCATCGCACCTGCCCGTTGAGGAGGAATCCGGATGAACAAGACCCCTTTGCTCCTTGGCGCTCTCCTGGCCCTCGTCTCCTGCGCAGACGAGGACGCGCTCCCGCAGCCTGACTCGCCCGAGGCGGCCTTCGTGCCGGAGGGTTACACCGAGGAGGACGGGGCGAGCTTCCCTGACTTTGATCGCGTCGATGGCCGCATCGACGGGACCTACGCGCTGGACTGTGCGGACACCCTGGGGGTGCACGCCTTCGCCTGCGCCGAGCAGCTCTTCTGGCAGGCCGTGCAGTTCGAGCCCCAGGCTCGTCTTGAGGCGCACGTCACGCTCAGCGCGCTCATCGATCGCCTCGAAGCCACCGAGGGATCCTTGGACTCGCATCGCCTCGCGCTGCTGCACTGGCGCAAGGCCCAGCTCACCCTGATGCTGGTCTCCGAGCACGAGGAGCGCAGCACGCTCGCCTCGGCGCTGGACGCCCTTCAGCGCGCCCACGCCCTTGAGCCCGATCACGTCCCCATCCAGAGCTGGCTCGACACCTTCGAGGTGACCGTGGCCGTCGCAGGGGCTCAGGCCGTCGGCATGCCGGTCGATCCCGCCTTTGGTGTGGACGACAAGCTGCGGATCACCGAGGAGAACGCCGCCGAGGACTTCACGGCCTTCTACAACTTCATCATCACCGCTTCCGCCATGCCCGCCGCCTCGGGCTGGCCCGATGCCGCCGCTGATCTGGTCGAGAGCCTCAGCGACGAGTACAGCGGCGCAGGGGCCGGCTTCAACGTCGCCCTGCGCGCCCCCTTCGTCGCCCAGGGCGTCCACATCACCTATGGGGAGGTGCTCGCCCGGGCCGGTCGCAAGGAGCAGGCGCTGGCGCAGCTTGAAACCGCTCTGGCGATGCCCGGCTCCGACGTGTGGCCCTACCGATCCCACGCCCAGGACATGGTCGATCAGATCGACGCCATGATCGGAGAATTCGAGGCCCTCGGCCCCGACCAGGGGGCCTTCTTCAAGCTCAGGATCCTGGGCGACATGGGCTGCTCCATGTGCCACATGCCCGAAGGCCAGCCGCCCGTCCCGCGCTGATCCCTGCGGGCCTCCCCGGCCCGGACCTGCCCCTGTTCCATCCTCGAAGCGATCCTCGGACGCGGCGGTGTGAGCGCGCCGCGTGCGCCGCGAGAGCCTGGCGCCGTGCGCCGCGTGCGTCCATGCGAGCAGGCAGGGCAATCGAGTTCTGACGAATCTCTCGATGGCGACGGGCTCGCTGAGCACCCCGGCCGCCCCAGGCTCGCGCCCGGGGCTACAGGGAAGGGACGCCCCTGCGGGGCTGACGACGGGGTCGATGCCTTCGTGGGCCCTGCCACAGAGCGCGGCGGACACGATGGGTTGAGGGTCTGGTGGGCTTGAGGGCCACGCTGCCACGCAACTTGGCGCCCCGCCGAGAGCCCCGAAGGGGCGTGCCTGACCTGTAGCCCCGGGCGCCAGCCTGGGGCGGCGGCCTCTCGATCGCAGCGGGCTTGACCTCCCAGGCCAGAACCGTGCCAGTTAGAACTCGATTGCCCTGTGCGAGCAGGGCGAGGCGCTGGACAGCGGGCTGTCCAGTGTTCTAGAGGTGGAGGCCTGGAGGCCAGGCTCGGCGAGCCGCTGGTGACCCGTGGGCTCCGGGAGGTGGGCTCATGACGATGGATATGGCCTCGATCGCGGTGGCGAGCGTCTTCGTGCTCTTCGTCGCGCTGGAGATCCTGCTGGGGCGTTTTCTGCATCGGGAGGCGGCTCGTCGGAGCGACGTGATCCTGGATGTGGGCAGCAACATCCTGGTCCCTTTGGTCATCTTGCCGCTGGTGCTGACGGCGTCCCACGGGCTGGCCGAGGCGATGTTCCCGGGCAGCGAAGGGATGCTGTCGGGCTGGCCGTGGTGGGCGATGTTCGGCGTGCTGCTCGTCGCCGACGACATGACGCAGTACTGGTGGCACAGGCTGTCCCACACCTCCTGGCTGTACCCCTTGCACCGGGCCCACCACTCGGCGGGGTACATGTCGGTGCGGATCGTGTATCGCAACAACCTGATTTATTACGCGATGATGCCTGGCATCTGGCTCTCCGGGATCCTGGTGTACTGGGGTTTCCTGCCGGTGTACCTGGTGTATCTGGTGTTGAAGATGGCGGTGGTCATCAGCGCGCACTCCAGCGTGCCTTGGGACGAGAGGCTGTTGCAGTGGCGGTGGTCGCGGCCGTTGATGTGGGTGGTCGAGCGGCTCATCTCCACGCCCACGACGCACGCGGCGCACCACGGCCTGCACGAGGCGGATGGCGCGACGTTCTATAAGGGCAACTTCGGCAACTTCCTCTTCCTCTGGGACGTGATCTTCGGGACGGCGAAGATTACGCGGCGTCGCCCCGAGTCCTTCGGGATCGAGGAGATGGCGCCCGCGACGTGGTTCGAGGAGCTGGTGTGGCCGCTGCGGCAGCTGCGCGCCGGGTTCAGTCGAAGCTTGCGGCGAGGGCGGGAGCCGTCGTGAGGCGGCGCGGCCTGGGCGGAGGCTGGGATCAGGTGGACTCGAACAAGACCCGCTCGACGAGCCTCTTGAGGCGCTTTTGAGACTTCCCTGGGAGATCGCGCGGATCGAGGGCCAGCAGCCAGATCGTCAGGTCGTCGAGATCCACCGTGTGAGGCGGCGGGCCGCCGTCGAGGATGTGGGCCATGGGGCCGGGGCCCTCGCGATCTTCATCGATCGCCGTGCGGCAGAAGTCCAGGCGCGCGGGTGGAGGTTCCGACTCAAGCGTCCCGCGCGCGGCGCTCAAGAACAACTCCAGGGGCAAGGGCACGAGCCCGGATTCGGCGAAGGCGCCCGAGAGCGCCCCGCGGGTGGCCTGAGCGTGCCACCCGTAGGTCACATGGTGCGCCCCATCCTGGCCTTCTTGAAGGGGGACGACGAGTTCGAAGCCCACCATGCGCCGGAGCACGCGGACCACGATCTTCAGCAGGTCAAAGGTCGGCGTGAGCCACTCCTCCGGTTCGTCCTCCTCGGGGGGCAGATCCACGTTCATGTCGCCCCGGTGCAGATAGAAGATGGCCTCATCGAGCGCCTCCGGGACGCCCATGGCCCGCGCCATCCACGTCAGCAAGGTGTGGTCGGACAGCGCAAAGAGGATCGCCGAGGGCGGCAGCGCTCCTTCTGGCGCATCCTCCTCGCCCTCGTCGCCCTGCCGCGACAAGGAGACCGTCGTGGACCAGCTGTCGTCGGGCTGGTAGAGGTTGAAGGCAGCGTCGCTCAGCGCCGCCGCGCCCAGCATGACGGCGACGAGGTGGCGCGGGCTGTCCTCCTCAAGGGCCTTGAAGGCGCGCTTGAGATCCTTGGGGGGGTTGTACCAGGGATAGTCGTCCAGCGCCCCTCGCCCGAGGGCCTCCCAGGTGACGGGCGCCTTGAGCGGCCCGTTGAGCCACGCCAGCAGCGCGTCGCGCTGCTCCTGGCCGACCTCCCACGCGAACTCCAGCGAGACGCTGAGCTCGCTCAGCCCCTCATCCCCCTCGTCCTCCCGCCCGACCAGCGCGCGCAGCGTGGCCCCGTGCGCCTCGACGTGCTCCGCGATCGTCCCCAGCAGGGCGCTCACGTCCACATCCAGCGGCACCACCAGCGACTCGCCCGAGCTGTCCACCTCCAGATCGAAGTCCAGCGGCGACCAGGGCAGGCCGCGCTTGATCGCGGCGCGCTGCGCCCGACCGAGGAACTCCAGGTCCCCCAGGTCGATATCCCCGTTGTAGATCCTGGGGACCACCGTCAGCCGCCCCAGGCCGCTTGAGCTCGCGGCCTCGACCACGTCGCCGTACTTGTACTCCACGTCGCCCGGCCCGGACGTATACCACCCCATCTGCTCCCCCCCTCAAACGACCCCGAAGGACGCCGAGGCGCCCAGGACGAGGTCTTGTTCCTGCCAGGATCTGGCTTCAACGGGGCGCCGCCGCCCTCCGTCGAAACAGGCCGAGCATGAAGCCAAAGAGCCCCACCCCGAGCGCGCCGAGGCCGCCCACACCGCCCAGCCAGGCGGCCTTGTTCGTGTGGGGGCGCCCGCAGACTGTGTACCACTCGTCGCCCTCGCCTGGAAGCTGCCCGACGCAGTCAAAGGTGTAATCCTCCTCGTAATCCTCAGCGCACACGAACTTGAAGCGCGTGGCGCCGGTGATGTCGGTGGCCTCGACGTGGCAGGGCCCGTAGGTCTGGTGCAGGCTCGCGCTGCGGTGCGCCTCGGGGACCGACAGCGCCACGATCGCCAGCAGCGCGCCGTAGTAGACCGCGATGGCGCAGGCCAGCGGGCGGTCCCAGACCCTCTCTGCGACTCGCCGCGCCCCGCGCGCACCCCAGAGGATCAGGCCCAGGTAGATGAGCGCGACCCCCGCCAGCGTCCGCGGCCCCGGGACGCCCCCGTCGAGCTGCTGGAGCGCGGTCATCTGGAGGACCATCAGGAAGGAGCTCAGCAGCGCGATCCTCAACAGCCCGAGCGCGAAGCCGCGCCTCGACACCTCGGGGTCCTTGTCCACGGTCCAGCGGACGAGCCACGCGAAGGTGGCCGCGAAGGTGATGACCCACACGCTGCTGCCGATCGGCGCGCCCAGGATCCGCGCCGCAATGGGCGCGTCGGTGTCGTGCCAGGTCCACCACAGGAATTTGGCCCCGACGATGTCGTAGGGCGCGTAGAAGACGATGGCCGCCAGGCCCGTCAAGGCCGCGCCCGACCACCGGTTCAAGCCCAGCCGCCACGCCGCCACCGTCGGCAAGTACATGAAGCAGACGTACACGCACGGGATGTAGAGCGGCAGGCGAGGCGTGAGCATGACGGTCGCCTGCGCCTGCCAGAAGTTGTCCACCAGCGGCAGCGCCATGAAGATCATGTCGTTGGCCGTCCCGGCGATGATGGCCGCCACCCAGGCGAAGACGTGCGCGCGCCCATTGCGCCGCGCGTGCCACAGCGCCAGCCCGGCCAGCGCGATGAAGAGCAACTCGCCGACCAGAAACGAGGGCATGTCGGCCCATTGCTCCGCCGGGCTCTTGAAGACCCGCCACGGCAGGTCCGCGGGCAGCTGCCACGGCAGCGTCGACATCATCATGGGTATCGCACGAAGTCGGGCGTCTCGGCCTCCTCGCCCTCAGCCTCCCCACGCCCCCCGAAAACGTCCTTGCCGTAGCTGCGCTTCTGGCGGCGCAGCGTGCCGTGGATCTTGTCCCAGATCATCAAGTGTTGCCCGAAGTTACAGTGGAATTGAGTGTGGTGATCGTCGTGGTACATCGACGGCCCCTGCCAGGGCAGCTTGCTCACCAGGCGCACCCCCGAGTGGTCGACGACGTTGAAGACCAGGATGTAGACCAGCACCGCGCCGATGACCCCCGCGTGAAAGGGGATGAAGAAGAGCGGCAGGAACGAGGAGGTCTGCAAGGCCAGCAGCTCCAGCGGGTGCACGGCCACCGTGACGTAGGGGCTCGTAGCGACGTAGCGGTGGTGGTGGCGGTGGATGTTCTTGAACAACCACTTGTGGTGCAGCGCCCTGTGGACGTAGTAGGCGCCGGCGTCGTTGAGGACGAAGAGCAGCGGGACGGAGGCGATCAACCACGGCCACCCGTACTCGTCCACGTCCGTGTAGATCGCCGTCGGCATCCCCTCGGTCATCGCGTAGATGAGGACGCCCGTGACGAGCCCCCCGAGCGTCATGTTGAAGTTCGTCAGCAGGAAGGCGGATCGGGCCAGCCTTGGCGTCAAGAAGCGCTTGTCCTGGATCTTCCAGGACTCGGGATTGTCCTTGCGCAGCACGTAGTAGCGCAGGTGGTAGTAGCCCGCGACGAGGTTGAAGATCACGAGGCCGCCCAGGACGGCGCCCACCACATACAGACCCAAGCGTGTCCAATCGACGAGGTCAATCATACACATGACACTACATGTATGATCCGCGAAGCGCAAGCGGCAGGAACAAAACCCCCCTTCGAGGCCGAGGGGGTCAACAAGGCCCGGTGAGCCGGGCCTCGATGGCGGGTGTCAGCCAGCCCAGCAGGAAGGCGCGCAGCGCCTCTTCGCTTCGCGGCTCGCCGGGGTCGGTGAGGAGGGAGAGCAGCAGCCTCAAGAGCAGCTCGGCCAGCTCATCGAGAGCTTCGGGCGAGAGGTGGGGCTCGCCCTTGGACAGGACGACCAGCTCATCCTGGACGAAGGCCAGGCGCATCATCACCGAGACGCTCAGCTGGCCGCTCAACGAGCTGAGCGACGTGAGGTGAGGGTCTGCGGGGATCTCCCGGACGCAGAAGACCACGCACTCCACGACGCGCTCGGCGAAGGTCGGCCGCTTGAGCGCGGCGGCGCGCATGCGCTCGTGGAGGCCGCCGCTGGACAGCACGGCGGCGGAGTGGAAGAGGTCGTCTGCGTTGGAGAAGTAGCGGTAGACGGTCTGCCGGGTGACGCCGGCGGCCAGCGCCACGTCCGAGAGCCCCGCCCTGGCGGGGCCGAGGCGCTCGATGCACTCCCTGGCGATGTCCAGCAGGAGCCGTCGGGCCTCGGCGGCCGACGAGGGCGGGTTTCCGTTCCATGCTTTGCGGCGCGACATCACCCTCTCCAGGAGGCCAACTCGGGCAGGAGGATACCCCCAACGGGTTGCACTGCTTCAAAGGACCGCCCCCGAGCGCTGGATGTCCTTGAGCGCCGCAATCAGGCCTCCTGCACGAAGCGCCGGGTCCAGGCCCCGTGCAGCGTCGCCAGATCGTCGTTGTCCAGCGCCTTGCCCCGGAAGCCCTTGAGGGTGTCCAGCGCCAGCCCCTCCTGGTACTTGTCCACGTACCCCTGGATCGTGCCGCGCGGCGTCCCCGTCAGCGCGTTGATCTCCGCCACCCCGCGGCCCTGCTGGTGGAGCGCGATCACCAGGTGCAGCTTCCCCTTCTTGATCCAGCGCGGCTCCGTCAGGAAGCGGTAGGGGCGCATGATGTACGACGGCATCTCCTCGTGCTGCCAGGCCCGCTTCAAGGTCAGCCCCACCCGCGCCGTGGACCACATGGGCAGCGCAGGCAGCGAGGCCGGGACAAGCCGGAGCGGCCCGCCTTCCTCCCAGACCTTGCGCTCGCCGTGCGCCGCGTCCAGCGCCGCCACATTGGCCATCCCCGTCCTGGCCAGCATGTGATCCACGCACAGACAGGACCCGTTGACCTCCTCGCCGTCAGGCCCCGACATGCTGCGGATCAAGATCCCGCCCACCACCCCCTCAGGGCCAAAGGTGATGTCCAGCCCCTTGAAGCTCCCGCCGCGGTAGCTCCCCTGATCGCGGTGGAAGTACCAGCGCCCCGTCGTCTGCTGGACGGGATCGCCGTGCGCGAAGGGGTCTGGGTGATCGCCGCCGTTGTAATAGAACTCGATCTCCCGAAGCCGGTAGGGGCGCCCCCCGATGAGGAGCGCTGACTCCTGCAGGATCCGCCGCGAGATGTCCTCGAACCACGCCGCCCCCACCTCATCCGATCCGGCCAACACCCCAAAGTGCTCGCTCACCTCGACCTCCCAACGCTCGCTCCATGGCCTGGGAAAACCCCCCAGCCCGCCCGACGATCCCTCTCACCGGGCGATCGTATCATTATATCACGCGCGCGATCTGAAGGCGCTTCGAAGATGCTCCCGCACGGCTTCCGAGGCTGATTTTGAGACCTTCCCGGCAGCACGCCGATGGCCTCCCATCGCCGTCCCTCCAGGCTCAAAAGTCCATCCGAAGCCCAGCGCCCCACGCCTCGCCGAAGAGCGGGATGAGGCGGATGTCGTCGCCCAGCGAGAGCCCAGGGGGCTCGGGATCGTCGGGCACGGAGGCAAAGGCCAGGACGAGGAGCGAGACCATGAGGGTCCCTATGATTGTAAAGCCCCAGCCGTAGCTCAACGTTCTGTTGTAGTTCAACTCCTCATCATCCTGCTCCTCCGCGGTCAAGGATGGATCGGGGTTGTCAGCGGGATCGCCGGTCGAGTAGGCCACCGCCAGCAGCGTGATCCCCCCGCCCAGCGCCACGACGACCGAGGCGATGATCATGATGGGCATCATGATCGAGTCGCCGCCCCCTGCGGGCTCCGGAGCGGCCTCGGGGGTGGGCGCTTCTTGTTCTCCTTCGTCGGCCTCGTCGGAGGCGCTCTGCTCTTGAGCCTCTGGCCCGGCGACCTGTTCAGCCTCTGTCGCGGCGACCTGTTCAGCCTCTGGCGCGGCGAGGGCGTTCAATGGGAATACGAGCATGAAGATGAGGAGACATACGATTGAAGAGGTGAAGGTCGTTTGCATGGCGCTCCCGTCGTCGTCTGTCTCTCCTGGAGTGGCGCGGGGCCTGGAGCGCGCGCCTGGAGAGCTTGCATTGGGGGGAGTCTACCACTTGAAGGCGCTTTCGCCAGGGGATGTTGTCCAGCGAGCGGGTCGATCGCCCCGTGTCTGCGTGACACCCGACTGCCGCCTGTTGTATCTTCGCCTGATGGGTTGGAACCGCGACATAGAGGCCATCCTGGACGGCCTGCCTTATCTGGGTGTGGGGATCTCGGGCGAGTATGGCGTGCGGCCGAGCATCGACCCGAGCGCGTTTGCGGCCGAGCACCCGGGCCTGATCCACGTTGTGGAGTTCGGGTCGGACACGGATCGGGGGGTGGACTCGGTGATCCTCAACTGGGCGGCGCAGGGCGGGGCCGTCACCTACCACTTCCTGGACGTGAACTTCGAAGAGCTGGAGGACGTGGACCTGGAGTGGATGGAGGCCACGGCGGGGTTTGCGCGGCGGCTGCGTTCGCCGTGGCTCTGCGGCGACTGTGGCATCTGGCACTTCGGGCCGCGGGATCGCGGCCACGGCCTGCTCTTGCCGCCGGTGTTGACCCGGGACTCGGCGCTGCGCACGGCGGAGAGCATCGCGAGGCTTCAGGAGCACACGGGGCTGCCGGTGTTGCCCGAGAACCCGCCCTCGCTCTATTTCCTGGGTGATCTTCATATCTTGGACTACTTCGCGCTGGTGACGGAGGAGGCCGGGTGCGGCTTCTTGCTGGACGCGGCGCACCTGGCCATCTTCCAGCATGGGCAGGGCCTTGACCCGCTGACGGGCCTCGACGGCTTTCCGCTGGATCGGATCGTGGAGATGCACGTCGCGGGCGGCGGCGAGGCGGTGACGCCGGACGGGTATGGGTACATCGAGGATGATCATCGGGCGCAGCTGCACCCGAGCACGGGGGCCATCACGGCCCACGTCGTGCCGCGGGCCTCTCGGTTGAAGGCCTTGATGTACGAGTGCGAGCACAACGAGGCGAGCGCCGTGGTGGACACCTTCGAGCAGCTCAACGTGCTCTTTCCGCCTCCACCTGCGGGCCGATCGTGAGCGGTCAGGGCGGCCTGGGCGAGGCCCTGTTCGTGGATCGGGGGTCCTTTGATCCGCAGCCGCCGCGCGATGGCTTCGTGGCCATGCAGCGCACTGTCGTGCGGATGTTGTTCGATCCGGCCTTTGTCGACGCGGTCTACGACAGCGCGGGGGAGGCGCTAAAGGGCCTGGATCTGGCGCCGGAGCTGGTGGCGCAGCTCCTGGGCCAGGATCGGCGCTTGTGGAACGCGGATCGGCTGAGGCGCGCCCGCGCGCTCAAGATCCTGTATGAGGAGTTCAAGACCTCGTGCACGCTGACCCTGGCCGAGAGGCGCAAGCTGGCGCTCCTGGATGGGTTCTTCTCATCGCCCAGGTTTCACGAGGCGGTTCACTTCCGCGGGTACATGGCGCTGGCCTTTGCCAGCCATCTGGAGGACGTGGGCCCGGGATCGCCGCACTTCCGGGCGGCCCTGGCGCTGGAGTCTGCAATGGCGAGGAGCCGGCGGCTCTTTCGGGACGCTCGCCGGGGTCTGGACCACGCCGCGCGGCGGTCGGGGCCGGGGATGTGGACCTCCATGCCTGGGGTGGTGGTGGTGGCGCTGCCGCAGGGCACCATGGCGCTCGTCCAGCACGTGGAGCAGTACCTCTTTCGGCTTGAGCAGGTGCCGGGGCTGGCGCTGTGCGACGACGCCCCCAGGCCGGAGCCCCTGCCGCCCTTGTCCGAGCAGGCCGACGTCTGGCTTCTGGAGCCCCGCGCGGGGGGCAAGGTCGACGTGAGCGAGATCTCCGCGGCCTTTGGCGCCATCATCCAGACCTGCGAGGCGGGGGCTGACCTGGCCGCGCTGCGGCGGGCGCTGGAGCCTCTTGACGCGGCCCAGCACGCCGAGGATTACGTCGCCCAGCTCGTCGAGGCCGAGGTGCTCTCAACATCCACGGGAGCGCGCCGCTGATCGTGGCCGCGCCCGTCTTCCTCAACCCTCCCTGAGCTTCGCACCAGGACATCACCGCCACCCACCCCCCTCCACCCCCCCCCACACCCACAACCCGGAGATCCCCTTGCCCCACGCCCTCGCCCGACCCCCATACCTCACCCCTCTCTCTTCCAGGTCATGGATCTGGCTCCTCGCAGCGACCCTCCTCGTCAGCTGCGCCGCCGATCCCGCCTCGACCACAACCGCACCGACCACCCCCGACGCAGGCAGCCCCGATCCCGATGAGGGCGACGTTGCCTTGATGGATGACCTCGGCGCCGACGCCGATCCCGAACCCCTGCCCCCCGACGCCGAACCCAACCCCGAACCCAACCCCGAGCCCAACCCTGAACCCAACCCCGAGCCCAACCCCGAAGGTCAACCCGAGCCCAACCCTGAGCCGAATCCCGAGCCCAACCCCGATCCAGAGCCTTCGCCCGAACCCGAACCTGAACAAGGCCCCATGATCTACGTCGGCCAGGGATCGCCCTACGCGCCAGGCGCCCTTCAGGTGCAGCTGCACCAGATCCCGGCCGGCCTCGATGGCGCCCCGGTGGCCATGGAGATCCACGCCCCCACCGATCCTGCGGGCCGATATGCCGTCGTGGTCTTCCAGCACGGCTTCCTGATGGCCAACCGCTTCTACCGCCAGCTCGCCGAGCGCATCGCCAGCCACGGCTTCGTCGTGGTCGCCCCCCAGATGTACCCCGCCGACAGCATCCCCATCGGCAAGCCCACCTGGCAGCAGGAGGTGGCCACCGCCTCGGCCAACCTCGCCTGGATCCAGACCCACCTCGCCGAGGCGCTGGCCCTTGATCTCGACCCGGAGCGCCTTGGGCTGGTCGGCCACTCGCGCGGCGGCAAGGTGGCCTGGGGGCTTCTGGAGGCCGACCCCGCCGCCGCCCTGGCCGTGGCCGGGCTCGACCCCGTCGACGGCGAGCTCGGCGGCGGCCGCCTCATCACCGGCGCCTTCGCCTTCACCGGACCCTCCCTGATCGTCGGCACGGGGCTCGGCGAGGTCGCCGGCGGCCCCTTCTCACCGGCCTGCGCGCCCATCGGCGACAACCACGCCCAGTTCTTCGCGGCCAGCGCCGCGCCGAGCTGGCACGTCACCGCGACGGACCACGGCCACAACGACCTGCTCGACGACGCCCCCCAGGGCTGCTTCCTGGTCTGCGACGTCTGCCCCGGACTGGAGCGGCCCGGCTTCCGCGACCTCACCGGCGGGCTCGTGGTGGCGCTGATGCGCGCGATCCTCCAAGGCGACGAGGCTGCCCTCGATACGCTGGAGGACGAGGCCAACGCTCCCGTCAACGTCCTGATCGAGCGGCGCTAAGATCCTCATTTCGACAGATCGAAGCGCCTCGCTTCATGGAAAGGAAGCCTGACAGCCATGATCACCGCGATCACCGCGCCGCTTGCCTGAGCGGCAGCGCGGCGCAGGCCAGCGGCGCCAGGCGCGCGGGGCCTGGTGTGTCCGCCAACAGCGCCGGGATGAGAGGGGAGAGTCTAACCGTGGTTGAGGACCGCCATCACCACGCGGGCCATGTCGCCCATGAAGATCGGCTCGTCCTCGGCCAACTCGCAGATCACCTCCCCGCCTTCGATGCTGACGCGGCCCCCTTGGACGACGATGTCAAAGATGGCGGTGCGCAGCATTTCATTGCCCAGAAACGCCGCCGTCGCCTCCTTGTCCTCCGTGTCGATGTAGACCGCCGCGTCGAAGGTCGGGTCGTCGATCTGAAGCTCCTTCTTGAAGATCTTGACGATCTGCTTGCCCAGGCCCTCCTTGCCAAGGACGACCTTCAAGACGGTGGGCTCGGGCAGCGCCCAATGGTAGCGCGCCCCGAAGGTGACGCTGCTGTGAAGGGGGATGCCGTTGATGTTGAAGGACGACGTGGAGCTTGTGTCCACGCGCTTGAAGGTCACGCCTGCATCTTCGACTGCGGCCATCAGGTGCTCAGATTCGTGCTCGGTGCTCATCCTGGGTGTTCTCCATGTTGCGGGTGATTGGACACAAGGGCTCTCAGTCCTTGGCCTTGGGGTTGGGTTTGGTGGACAGCGGGGGGCTGGGCGCGAACCCGAAGGTCGTTCGGATGTCGATGTGTTTGACGATCGGCGGTCTTCCGACGAGGACCAGCTCCACAGGCTCATTGATCTTACCGACCTCCAGCGAGAAGAGCTGGCCACTCCAACTCGACCCGGCTGGCTTTCCTTCGAACTTCTTGTCTCCGACCACGAGGATGAGCCGCTCCAGGATGAGATCGCTCTTGAACCGTATCGTCGAGGCCTCGGATTCGTAGCCATACTCCGTCTGCTCGACCTTGTGTCCGTCCACCTCCACGGGCTGAGCCAGGCCGAGCGTGGTGTTGGGGAGCTTGAGCGTGACGCGGTCTTTGCCCGGCACCCTCACAGCGATCTTTCCCACCAGCGTCAGCGACTGGGCGCCGGGCTCAGGCACCGCGTGAACGGTCACGCTCACGCGCAGCACGGGTCCTTGCTCCGATATGCTGAAGGAGTACGGGTCGAAGTCTGCCGGTGTCATCTGGCTGCCGCTCCATTGAGCGCGCACCGCATCGACCCGGGCCTTGCTGACGGCGAGCAGATCGCGGCCCTTGTCGTCCACGAGGCTCACCACGGTCGAGGCCGCCGGGTCGAAGCCATGGACCATCAGTTTCCCGAAGTCGATCTCCAGCCCAAGGACCAGCTGGCCGGAGTCGCCGGGAAAGAAGGTCTTATCGGGGCTCTCCACCTTCACATGGTGCAGCCTGGACGCGCCCTGTCCCAGAGCGATGGAGGGGATGGCACAAAAGGCGAGCACCAATGCAATGGAAATTACGCTTGATCGCATCTTGAGTCTCCTTTGGTTTCCTCGCCGGGAAGACGCCTGAACCGCCTCGCTGGCGAGAGGCGAGGTTCATTGAGCATCGACGCGCGTCAGGACGACCCCGTCGATCTTCATGCGTGTGTGGGCGTCGTCGGTGTAGGGCGGCTTGTCGATGACGAAGGTCGTCGAGATCCCGAAGACGCTCACCGTGAAGTTCTCCTTGGAGAAGGTCTTGATGGGACCGTTCACGCTCGTCGTCGAGGCTCCCTTCCGCCGCTCGTACTCCACCCCGTAGGTCGGGGTGATCGTCAGAGCGACGATGCTTTGTCTTGCACTCCCGACCGCCAGGAGGCGCTGGCCTTGAGCCTGGGTCTGGGCCCTGTTGAGCCTGTTCATCATGGCGACCCTCACAGGCCGACGAGCTCCCAGTCGATGATGAACCCGATGTGCAGGCCCAGGCCGCCCTGGCTCGGCGCGACGCCGACCGTGATGGACGGTCGGGTCGGGTCCACGAAGCGGCTGCTGCGCTGGGCGTCGCGGGCGATGCGCCGGAGGAGGGCGCGGTTGTATCGATCGGCGTAGAAGCGGCCGTCGGACTCGCTCAGGCCGTGGCGATGGACGTCGTCGAGTTCAACCCCGCCGAAAGCCAGACCCAGGCTCGTCCCCAGCAGCCCGCCGACCGCTCCGAGGAGAATGAAGGGGAACCCCACCCCGAGCTCGCCGCTCTCCTCGCCCTCAATGCCCAGCGCCAATCCGGTCGCGAAGAGCCCCCCTGCGGCAGGCAGCGAGCCGATCCCGACCCAAAGCAGCCCGGGCGTCCCCGGCCCCCGGCCCTCAAGCTCGTCCGAGCCCGTCTCGGCCGTGTAGCGCTCGATGAACACGTCCTCCGTGATCGGGCCTCGGACGTCGCAGAACGACCACTCCGTCTTCACCCTGTCGGAGCACACCTCCACGCGGTGCTTCTCGTACATCTCCTTGTACTTTTCGGCGGTTGAGGAGAGGTCGACCTCCGACGACGGGACGCCGAGCACGCCGAGGGCCGCCGGCGACGCGCCCGCCTGCGTCACCCGGATGATCGCCGCCACCCAGCCCTTCACCTTGCGGCGCGTGAGCACCTTGAGCTTGACCGAACCTTCGCCGCTGGCGAACCAGGCATCGACTTCGGCCGAGCCGCGCGTCTCCTCGGCCGAGGCGTACTCGCCGCTCCCGTAGACCAGGCCGCTCACGTAGCCGAAGCCGCAGCTCGCCGCCTTGCAGCACTCGAGGTACTCCACCGTGTCGCGCTGCACGATCTGGCGCTCCGTCGAGAGCTTGTAGACGAGGTGCGTGGCGCGCTCGGCGTCGGCGCGGAAGCCATAGAGGCCGAGCGTCGCCCCGGCCTGGGCGCCCAGCGAGACCTCCTCTGCGCCCTCGAACTCAGCGGCCGACGTGCTCTCCTGCGCGGGCGCGAGCTTGCCCGCGCATGGGTTGGGCTGGGCCAGCTCGTCGAGCGACCGCCCCGGCTCGGGCGGCGCGGGGAGCACGCGGCCGATGAGCGACGGGTCGTCGCTGGGCAGCGGAACGAGGATGTACGAAGGGCCAAGCGGCGACGCCATGGGCTCGGTGGGCGCACGCAGCGATGTCGACGTGGTGCTGCAAGCGGACATGGCGACCGCAAGCGCGATCGCCGCCAGGATCTTAGGCCACGTTTTGATCGTCATCCGAAGCTCCCTCACCCCGGCCATCTCGCTCTACGTCCGCCCATCATGCTCCCCTTCAAGCCCCTGCTCAAGGGGAAACAGGTTCGGGAGATGGATGACGACGGGCTTGCTTTTCCGACGGCTTGCGAGGCAGGGAGTGGGGTGGGGACTGGAGTTGCGCAGGCGGGAGTCGAACCCGCGGTCTTCGGCTTGTCGCGCCGACGAGTTTGCCGCTGCTCTACTGCGCAGTCGAGATGGCCGGATTCGAACCGGCGATCCCCCGGTTATCAGCCGAGTGCTCTACCGCTGAGCCACATCTCGATCGTGGCCTCTTTCGTCGGCCACGACGCCCACTGAAGCAGGGAGGATGCCAAGGCTCAAGGGGGCATGTTAAGGTTGGCCGATCCCGTCGTGGCCGGTGTTGTCGGGCTGAAGGTGGCGGTGAGACGGCGCGCCCTTGTCGCAAGGGATTAGACGGGCGTATAGGGGTTGAGCGGCAGATATCGATCGTCGTCGCGAGGGGTCTCTGGAGGGCTTGCGAGGGGGGGAGCGGATGGGGCAAGAGAGTGAGCTTCTGGCGTGCGCGCTGGCCTCGCCGGATCGGGTGGCGGTCCACGATCGGGCCGGGTGGCTGGCGCTCTTCGCCGAGGACGCCGTGGTCGAGGATCCTGTCGGCGCGGCGCCGAACCGGCGAGGGCAGGGGGGGCGTGGCGGTCGCGACGAGCTGGAGTGCTTCTACGACACCTTCATCGCGCCGAACGCGATCCGCTTCGAGCCGCACCTTGACGTCGTGGCGGGGTGTGAGGTCGCCCGGGACGTGACGATCCACACGCGGATGGCCTCGGGCTTTGAGCTGGCGGTGCCGGCGCTGCTGCTCTACCGGCTGCGGGTGGGGGTCGGCGGCGAGGTCTCGATCGTGAGGCTGGCGGCGCACTGGCAGCTCCCGGTGTTGTCGCTCAAGACGATGATGGGGGGGTGGAGGGGGCTCAAGACCATGATCTCCTTGACGGCCAGGATGTTGAGCAACCAGGGCGTCGGCGGGTCGCTGGGCTACATGCAGGGGATGATCCGGGGGATGTCGGGGCGGCGCCGGGCGAGGGTGCGGGGCTTTCTGGAGGCGACATTGGGGGGCGACGTGGTCGCGCTGGGGGAGCAGTTTGGCGGGGGGGAGATCCGGATCGAGCATCCGGTCGATCGGGTCGTGGAGGCGGCGCGGTGGCTCGGCGAGGTGGAGGGGCTGGAGCTGGACCGGGTGACGCCGGCGGGGTGGACGGTGGCGTGCCGCTTCGCGCTGCGGCGGGCGGGCGAGCAGGAGCGGGGCCTTGTCTTCTTCGAGCTTGATCCGGGGTCGCGGCGGCTGGCGCGGGTCCGCTTTTTCGTCACCAGATGAAGGGGATGAGGATCTTGCGCTCGGCGGGGTAGTCCTCGAAGCGCTCGCGGTACCATCGGTGGGTGGCCGCGGCGCGGGGGATGAGGTTGGCGCAGCTGATCAGGAGGACGAAGAGCGAGCCCAGGGACCAGGTGCACAGGGCGAAGCCGGCCCAGGCGACAAGCTCGGTCAGGTAGCTCGGGTTTGAGACCCATCGAAAGAGGCCGCCCTTCGGGATACGGTAGACCTTCTGGCCTTCGGCGATCTCGGCGTGGGTGCGCAGGCCCCGGAGGATGGCGTCGGAGTGGATGTTGCCCAGCAGCGCCCCGTAGTAGACGACGAGGCCGATGAGGAACCTGGGGTCGGTCAGCCAGGCCGAGGTGTAGTGGCTGCCGAGGTCGGCGATGTAGGCCGCGTTGAGGTAGCCGTGCAGCGCCGTCACCAGCCACCCGGAGGCGACGACCATCAGGCTGAAGCTCGATCGTGATCCGGCGGGCGTGCGGATGAGGAAGGGGAAGGCGAAGCCGCGGTTGCCGTAGTGGATCAGCCACATGGCCAGGAAGATGAGGGGGACGGTCTGGAGGCTGTTGCGGCCGAGGAAGAAGACGACGACGAAGGTCAGGGTCGCTGGCAGCTCCATCAGGAACCACCCGAGCCGGGGGTTCAGGCTCAGGCCGTAGCGCCCCGAGGCGAAGCGGCCGTAGGGCGCCACGACGAAGGCCGACGAGAGCGCCACGATCAGCACCAGCCCGAAGGCCAGGGCCAGGATCGTGTCGTAGGTCTGCTCGCCCGTGTACCAGCTCATCGTCAAGCCTCCGCCTCGCGTCGGTGCTGCCCATCGCGCCCATCCTGCCCGCTTCGGGCCGAGCATCGATGGCGCCCTTCGCGCCCATCATACCTGCCTCGGGTCGAGCACACACGCCTTGGGAGGCTGGTCGCCCGGCCCGGCTGAGGCCGCCGCCCTGCGCTGACCCACGGGGCGGCGAAGGGACGCAGATCACAAATTCAGGAACAATAGTCTTTTGGACATGGAGGGTGCCGAGCGCGCCCCTTGACGCGATCCCCTCATCTGGGGGCTTGATCCCGGATTTTACGGCGTTGAAGGTCAGGTCTGGAATTTTTTCGCCAGGTTGGAGTTTTTTCTCTCCCTCTGGGTGAATGGATCCCAACCTGGCCCGTCAGAACGGGCGAACTGCGTTGCCACACCCCACTTCCTTGGCCTGGCTTCAACGCAATAATGGGGTGTGGCAGCGAAGTTTTAATTTGCTGATTTAATGATGATTCTTATTTAAGCCTTTGCGCCGACCGCAGAGGCTTTGCTCTTTCTTGCCCAGGATCTCCCAGCCCGCCCCTCCCCGACGCCCCACGCTCCTCGCACCGCCCCCCACAAGGGGGGACGGGCTCGTCGGGTGGGGCTAGAATTTCAGGGTGGGCTGCGCCCTGTCGGTCGCAGGCCTGCGCACGACCGATGTCGACACCTGGGCAGCGCCCCTGATGACCCTGCCCCATACCCGTCCAGCGCTCCCCTGAACCCGCCCAGCCTGCCTTGCGATCCGCCCTCACCCGCGCGCTGGCCTGCGCCCATCGGGCGCAGCCCCCACTGCGCTTGTAGCCCCACCCGACGAGCCCGTCCCCCTTGTGGGGGGCGGTGCGAGGAGCGTGGGGCGGTGCCAGGAGCGTGGGGCCTGGAGCCTTCACCGAGCGAACCCTCCCTGCGCCAGGGTTGCTTTACTTATTGATAGTGTCGGATATTATTGAGCAAAATCAATGGCTTGATCTGGAGATCGCCATGCCCGCTCAACCCTCCACCCTCCTGACCCTCTCCTTCATTGCCCTCGCGCTGGCCCTCGGCGCCGGCTTCGTCGCGGCCGTCCGCGCCGCCGGACCCGCCGACGAGCCGCCCCACGTCCGCGCCCGCTGGACCCTCGGCGCGGCCGCCGCCACCCTCGCCTGGCTGGCCCTGACGGGCGCGCTCGCCCAGGCCGGGCTGTTCGCCTTTGGCGCGATGCCGCCCCCGCTGCTCGCGCTGATGGGCGGCGTCTTCATCGCCCTCACCGCGCTCACCGTCGGCCCGGTCGGCCGCAGGCTCGCCCTCGGCCTGCCCATGGCCGCGCTCGTCGGCTTCCAGGCCTTCCGCATCCTCGTCGAGCTGCTCCTGCACCGCGCCCACGTCGAGGGCCTCATCCCCATCCAGATGAGCTACCTCGGCTACAACTTCGACGTCTTGAGCGGCCTGACCGCCCTGATCCTCATCCCGCTCATCGCCAGCGGCCGAGCCCCTCGCTGGCTCATCGGGGCCTGGAACGCCCTCGGCCTCGCCCTCCTGCTCACCATCGTCACCATCTCGATCCTCTCGGCCCCCGTCCCCTTCCGCGCCTTCCACGAGGGGCCGGCCAACGTCTTCGTCACCTTCTTCCCCTTCGTCTGGCTGCCCACCGTGCTCGTCGCCGCGGCGCTCCTTGGCCACATGCTCGTGCTCAGGAGGCTCCTGCACGACCGGCGCGCCCACGCCCACAGGGCGCTGACCCCCTCGCTGGCCGAGCCCCGCGCCTGAGCGCCGAGCCGCCGGAGCACCGCATGGACGCGTTGAGAAGCCCCATCATCGCCCACCTCGAAGAGCGCCGTCAGGCCGTCAGCACCGCCGAGCTGGCCCTGGAGGCCGAACCCATCGACTCCGGCTGGATGGCCTGGGCGGGACCCGGCTCGTGGGCCAACCAGGCCTGCGGCCTTGGCCTCGGCGGCCCCGTCTCGGACGGCGATCTCGACCGCCTCGTCGACTTCTACCTCGCCCGCGGCGCCGAGCCCCGGCTTGAGGTCTGCGCCTATGCCCACCCCAGCCTCCTCGAAGGGCTGGCTCGCCGCGGCTTTGTCCTCAGAGAGTTCGAGAGCGTCCTGGCCCGCGCGGCGCCTGTCGACCTCGACCCCGCCGCGCTGCTTGTCCACGGCTGGCCCGAGGGCCTCCAGCTCGTCGAGGTCGATCCCGGCGACGCCGAGGCGGTCAAGACCTTCATCGACGTCTCCACCAGCGGCTTCCGGCCCGCCGGCGAGCCCATCACCGAGGTCTTCTTCAACACCACCCTCAAGATGGTCGAGCACCCTCGCTGTGACAGCGTCCTGGCCCTGGTCGACGGCGAGGTTGTTGGAGGGGCCGCGATGGAGAGCGCGGGGGAGGTGGGCTGCCTCTTCGGCGCCAGCGTCCTGCCAGACTTCAGGCGCCGAGGGATCCAGGCCGCGCTCATCGCGTGGCGCCTGTGTCGAGGCGCGCGCCGTGGGTGCCGCTGGATCGCGATCCACGCCGCCCCTGGCCTCCCCACCGAGCGCAACGCCCTGCGCCTCGGCTTCTTCCTGGCCTACACCAAGGTCGTCATGACCTTGCCCCGACCCGACCTCACGCCTTCGACCTGAGCGATCGCTGAAGGCGACAACGACGCAAGGGGGCTCTACCTGAGCGGTCGCTGAAGGCGACAGTGAAGGAAGGGGGGCTACAGGAGGTTGAGCTGCTGGGCCTCGTGGGCCTCCTCGACACAGAGCGGATCGTCGACGTCGACGAAGTTGACCCGCGAAGAGGCCACCCGGACGGCCAGCGTGTGGGGATCGGGGGGGTGCATCATGGACAGCAGGCGGTCGTTGCTCGTCTCGCGGGCCAGCCACGCCGGCACGTCCCTCCAGGTCAGCAGCAAGGGCATCCGCGCGCTGGCCCTGTCGACCAGCGCGTTCGAGGGGCAGGTCACCAGGCAGAAGGCGCTCTGCCCGTGCTCCGTCAAGCCGCAGATCCCCGCGCCCCACAAGAGCTCACCGCCCCGGCTGTGGAACCAGAGCGGCGCTGAGTCGATCGAGTCGCCAATCCACTTATAGAAGCCGTCCAGCGGCACCACGCAGCGATCCACGCTGCGCGCGCGGCCACGGCTGATCCGCTCGCATCCCAGCGCGTCGATCAAGCGCCCCTCGTGCCCAGGCAACCCCCAGCGCGACGACTCCATCTGCACGGCCTCGGCCCCGCCCGCGCCACCCCGGACGCCCTCGGCGAGGACCCTGGCCGCCCGGCGCTCGCCGCGCACGACCCAGTGGTGCTGCCCCGGCGCGATGTTGTAGCGCGGCCTGAAGGCGTCCCAGTCGCCCGTCGCCCGCGCCAGCATCGCGCCAAAGATCGAGGTCGTCAGTGTCAGTCTTTCGCCCATGACGGATCCTGCTCCTTTATTCAGGTTCTTGAAGGATGATGATGAAAATTTGAGCAGGTGTCAAGGGAGCAATGACGCTTTGTTGTTGTGGTCGGCGCGCGACAGAGCGCAAAGTGTCGCGGGCCTTGGTCAGGAGGTTGGAATGAGCGGATCAGAGAGCCAGGAGAGTCCTTCCATCTGCGCGCGGCTGGTGGCGAAGGGCGTGATCGTCCACGCGCCGGCCGCGACGGTCTTCGAGGGGATCGACCCGGACAGGGTCGAGGCCGGCGTGGAGATCTTCCCGGGGTGCGTGATCCGGGGGAGCCGGACGATCCTGGGGGCGGGTTGCAAGCTGGGGCACTCGGGCGGGGGGCTCTACGAGGACGTGGTGGTGGGCCGCGGCGCCGAGCTCTACGGCGGGGTGTTCAAGGACGCGGTCTTCCTGGACGGCGTCGTGGTGCGCGGCAATGCGGAGATGCGCGGCGGCACGGTGATGGAGGAGGGCAGCGAGGTGGCCCACCACGTTGGGCTCAAGATGACGATCTTGATGCCTTCGGTGGTCGTCGGCAGCCTGGTCAACTTCTGCGACGCGCTGGTGGCCGGCGGGACGAGCCGTGAGGACCACACGGAGGTGGGCAGCTGCCTTGCGCTCTACAACTTCACGCCCTGGGGGGACAAGTTCGCCTCGATGTTCGGTGACGCGGTGGGGGTCTTCTTGAGGTCGCCGCGGATCTTCATCGGGGGTCAGACGCAGATCGTCAGCCCGGTCAAGGTCGGCTATGGCGCCGTGATCCCGGCGGGCTGCGCGGTGCGGCGCAGCGTGCCTGCCGGTCGGATGGTTGGAGAGACCCCTGTGCGCGTCGACCAGCGCTTTGACTCCGTCCTGATGGGGGGGCTGGGGCCGAAGTTCGATCTGACCCGCGAGTACGTCGGCAACCTGCGGGCGCTGCTGGCCTGGTACGAGCAGGTGCGGGCGCCCTTCGCGCAGGGCGACGCGCTGCTGGTGGCGGCCTACGAGGAGGCCTCGCGCCAGATCCAGGCGGGGGTGGTCGAGCGCGTCAAGCGCCTCGACAAGCTCGCCGCGCGCATCCCCGCCTCGATGGACGCCCACCGGCGCGCGCTGGAGGGGGTGTCCTACGAGGAGGACGCCCTGATCCACGAGCGGCGCCTGGTCGAGCACGAGTCCATCCTCGGCCGCTGGCTCGGGTGGCGTCAGCGGATGCTTCAAGGCGCCCCGCCTGGAGACCCGCGGCTCCTGGCGATCGGCGCGAGGATGGCCGACGCGAGGCGGGCGCGCCCTGATCTGGGGTACGTGGAGGCGGTCGGCGCGCTCGACGACGCGCTGGTCGAGGCTGGTTCTGCGGCGCTGCGCGAGATCGTCGAGGTGACGGTCGCGCCCTGAGGGGAGGTCGAGGTGGTCGGCGGATCAAGGCGAGTGGGGCTGGTGACGTGCGCGGCGCTCCTGGAACGGGATCTGGACCGAGAGCTGCTGCGGCGCGCGCTGGTTGAGGCGGGCGTCGAGGCGCGGTGGCTGGTCTGGAGTGATGCAGGCGTGGACTGGGCGTCCTGGGACCTGTGCGTGGTGCGCTCGACGTGGGACTACTACAGGGCTCCCGAGGCCTTCCTGGCCTGGGTGGCGAGGGCCGGGAGCCTGACCCGGCTCTTCAACGACCCTGGAATCATCGCCTGGAACGCCCACAAGGGCTACCTCAAGGAGATCGAGGCCATGGGGGTCCCGACCGTGCCGACCTTCTGGGTCCAGGCCGGGCAGGAGGCGCGGATCGAGGCGGCGGCCTCGGCGCTTGGGGCCGAGGCGCTGGTCATCAAGCCGGCCGTGTCGGCGGGGTCGTTCCAGACCCGGCGCTTCGGGCCAGGGGAGGCCGCCGAGGCCCAGGCCTTCTTGACGGCGCTGTCGGCCGAGCGTGACGTCATGGTGCAGCCCTACATGGCCTCGGTCGATGGCCACGGGGAGCGCTGCCTGATCTGGATCGACGGCAAGCTCACCCACGCGATCCGCAAGACCCCGCGCTTCTCCAACGACGACGAGCGCGTCTCCGAGGCCATCGAGCCGACCCCGCAGGAGCGGGCCTTCGCCTCGGCCGCGCTCGGAGAGGTCGCCGAAGGGCTCCTCTACGCTCGCGTGGACACGGTCCTGGACGACACGGGGCAGCTGCGGCTCGCCGAGCTGGAGCTCATCGAGCCCTCGCTCTTCCTGCGCCAGCACCCCGAGGCCCTCGACAGGCTCGTCGCCGGCATCGTCCGGCGGCTCGCCTGAGCCCTCTCGTGCTCATGTTCGCCCTTGTTCGCTCAGCGAAGGCTCCAGGCCCTTCGACGGACGCCCCACGCGAGGATCGCCCCACGCGAGGATCGCCCCACGCGAGGATCGCCCCACGCGAGGATCGCCCCACGCGAGGATCGCCCCACGCGAGGATCGCCCCACGCTCCTCGCACCGCCCCCTCCGGGGACGGGCTCGTCGGGTGGGGCTAGAATTTCAGGGCGGGCTGCGCCCTGTCGGTCGCAGGCCAGCGGGCGGTCCAGGTCGACACCAGGGGAGTAAAACCCCCAATTCATAGGCCCACTTCGACGCGGTGATCCGCCCGTACGATCCTCTGTCGACCGCCGCCGGCCTGCGCCCACCGGGCGCAGCCCACCCGCGCTTCCAGCCCCACCCGACGAGCCCGTCCCCCCTTGTGGGGGGCGGTGCGAGGAGCGTGGGGCGGTGCGTGGGGCGTGGGGGCGTCGGGGTCTTCGCTGAGCAAACCTGCTGTTCGCCCTGGGCGGAAAATTACGGTTGTGTTGAGCGCTTCAACCGGCTACAGTGTGGTCTGGTTCAAATTTATAGAGATATGGAGCCCTGCCATGGACAACCACGCTGGAGCGGATCTTCGAGGCGTCCTTGACCCCTCTCGCGGCGCGATCGCGTTCTATGAGGAGGGCGTGCATTTCTTGAGGCAGGGCGATCCGACGCAGGCGATCGCGTCCTTCTCGATGGCGTTGGAGTTGGACAGCAAGCCGGTGCGCTACCACGTCGGGCACGTGTGGGCGTCGTGGTCGGGCAATGCGGTGCGGTCTGAGATCTGCCGTCGACGGCTGTTGAGCCTCATGGAGCGGGTCGAAGAGGACGACGCGGCGCTCAAGGGTCAGATCCACGGGCTCCTGGGTCGCTTTGAGGCGGCGATGAACAACAAGGCCGAGGCGCGCGCCTATTACAAGTCGGCCGCCGCCTTTGATCCGGACTGGGAGGCCGACCTGCCTGAGCCCGCTCGCTCGGGCGAGGAAGGCTCGTCGCTGGCCCCCGAGGCGTCGGCCTCCTCGTCGTTCCTGGCCCGGCTCATATCCAGATTCAGCAAGAAATAGAACCCCTTACGACATCCATGGGCGAAGGGCGCCGGTTCAGGGCAGCGCGAAGTCGATGATCACCGGGCGGTGGTCTGCGGCCTCCTCTCCGACCCCGCAGCCGGGCAGCGCGCTGAACTTCTGGAGGGGCGCTCCGCCGCCGGGATCGTCGACGCCGTTGTCCCGGCAGGAGTCGTAGACCTCGCCGTCGAGGATTTCGAGCCCCCTTGTATAGATGAAGTCGATGCGGCGGCCGGAGGGGATGCGCGTGGCGTGGTCGGTGGAGTCCTCCATCGTGGCGTCGAGGAGCGAGAGCCCGAGGTCGGTCAGGGGCTTGAAGGGCTCGTAGCGGATGGGGTAGCGCAGATCCTGGCCGAGGTGGAAGCCGCCGGGCAGGCCCTCGGGAGGGCGCGAGAAGATCTGACCGAGGTCGGGGCTGTCGACCTCCTCGTTGAAGTCGCCCACGGCGAGGATGGCGTCGGTGGGGTGGTCGCGTCGGTGGGCGGCGATGATCTGGCCCAGGCGCAGGGCCTCGACGGCGCGCCGCAGCTTGTCGGCCTCGGTGAAGCCGGACTTGAGGTGGACGACGAAGATCGCCAGGCGCGCGCCGCGGGCGCTCTCGGCCCGGATCTGGACGATGTCGCGGCCGGTCTCGTTGGCGAGGTCGTCGGTGGAGATGTCGTCCGAGGAGCGCGAGGCGGACTCGATGAAGCGGAGCCTGCCGATGCAGGCGTTGGTCAGGCCGCCGGCCATGCCGGTCGAGATGACCCCCTGGAAGACGTGGTCGTAGCCGAGGAGGCTGGCGATGCGGGCCAGCGGCGAGAACTCCTCCTCCTCGATCTCTTGAAAGCAGACCACGTCGGCGGAGATCCGCCGCAAGACGGCCAGAGCGGCGTTGAACTGGCGCGTCCCGACGCGGCCGAGGACTTGCACGTTCCAGGTCACCACGCGGAGGGTCGACGCGTCGCAGGCCGGCAGGGCAAGGCAGCCTGAGTCGCCGCAGTCCTCGCGGCCGTCGGAGTCGTTGTCGCGGCCGTCGGTGCAGGTGTCGTGGTGGTCCTCCCGGGTGCAGCGGGCCGTCGAGAGGCAGCCGAAGTCGACGCAGTCGATGAAGCCGTCGCCGTCGTTGTCCAGGCCGTCATTGCAGGCCGCGTCGCTGTCTTCCGGGGCGCTGCACGCGGTCAGGGCCGTGCAGTCCGTGTCCTGGCAGTCGGTGAGGTTGTCGAGGTCGTTGTCGATGCCGTCCGAGCACAGGCTGGGGTCGTCCTCGGCCAGCGTGCAGGGGGCGGTGTCCTCGCAGTCGAAGTCGACGCAGTCGGTGAAGCCGTCGCCGTCGTTGTCGATGCCGTCGGCGCAGGTGTCGTCCCGGTCTTCGGGCAGGGTGCAGGGCAGCACGTCGTCGCAGTCGAAGTCGGCGCAGTCGAGGTGGTCGTCGCCGTCGTTGTCGATCCCGTCCGTGCAGCGCGACGGGCCAGACTCGAGGCTGGGCGGCGCGTCGGGCTCGACGCCCTGGTCCTGGCCTTCCGGTTCGCCCGCGTCGTCGCCTGCGTCGACGCTGACCAGGATCACGTCGGGTTCGGCGGTGTCTTCGGCGCCGACGTCCTGGGCGCCGGCGTCGCGCCCGTCGGGCTCGAAGACCTCGGGCGGCGCGAGGGCGTCCTGTCGGGAGTCTGCGATGCATGCGAGCGCGAGCCACGCCGTCGCCGCGATCATCAGCGCCAGGGGTGCGATCTTGTGGGGGTGGGTCGGCGCCATGGGGCCTCTGCGGTCATGGGGCGCTGAGCGCGTCGACGCGCTGCGCTTCAATGCTTGAGGTAACATGGCGAGGTTTGAGGCGAATTGCCAGCGCCAGGGTGTCGTCGGCGGGAGTGACGGGAGCGACGGGATCGCCGAGGAGGCGAGGGGGGGCGGCGCGTCAAGGGCGGCGACCACGTCAACGGCTCGCCGCGCTGGCCGATCGCTCCGTGCCCGTCAACGGAGTTGATCGGCGATGGCCCTGCTCATCCCTTCTGCGCGCTCGCGGTGCGGGCCGGTGTCGGTGTAGAATGGGGCTGTTGTACAAGGGTGAGCTTCGATTGGGGGCGCGCGAGCTGCGATGAAGAGAGGGGGGAGATGGGGAGCAGAGGCGGTGAACGAGGCGGGCTGGTCTGGGCGCGGCTCGGGGTCTTCATGGTCGTGGCGGTGGCTCTCGGGCAGGGTTGCACCAGCCCGCCGCCTCCGGCGCCGGTGATCGACCCGGTGGCGCTGGAGCGGAGCGCCGCGGCGACGCTGGATCAATTTCACGCTGCGGCCGCCAAGGCCGACGGGGAGACCTATTTTGGCCTCTTCGCCGAGGGTGGGGTCTTTCTCGGGACCGACCGCACCGAGCGCTGGAGCGTGGAGAAGTTTCGCGCCTACGCCGAGCCGCACTTCAGCGCAGGGCGCGGGTGGACCTACACTTCGAAGGAGCGGCACATCAAGCTCTCGGCCGATGGGGAGGTGGCGTGGTTTGACGAGCGTCTGGACCACGCGGACTTTGGCGAGCTGCGGGGCTCGGGCGTCCTCATTCGCAAGGGTGGGGCGTGGAGCGTGGCCCAGTACGTCTTGAGCTTCCCGGTCCCCAACGACGTCGCCAGACAGGTCATCGACATCATCAAGGCGGCCCCTCCCATCAACCCCCCGTCCCCCTGAGGCGCTCGGCGGCCTCGCGATTCAGGAATGAAGTTCTGAAAGCGGGCCGGATCGATGGTCGGGATGTTGTTGAGATCATTGACGATCGGCGAGCCTGGGTCATACGGAACCACGCTCAAGCCACTTACATTTTGGGCCACCTGGATGCCCAGGATGAAAGTGGTTCAAACGTGCTTCCGTATCACTGGCGCAGGATCACGCTGTCGGTGGAGAGGTTGATGCAGACGCGGGCGCTGGTGACCTGATCGGGGAGGGTTTCGACGGTCTGAAGCTCGCAGGTCAGCCCCGAGGGGCAGCCGTTGTCATTGCAGCAGGGTTCGACGCAGACGCCCAGATCGTCCGCGCAGAAGTTGCTGCGGCACTGATCGCTGCGGTTGCAGGCGGCGCCGGCCTGTCGGCTGCCCTGGCCCTGGAGGTCGGCGACGCACATGGGGCTGGTGTCGGTCAGGGCGCGGGCGCACTGCCGGCCCGTGGTGCAGACCATGGCGCCGGGGCAGTCGGCGTTGGAGATGCAGGCCGGCGCGTCGGGATCGGGCAGGGCGAAGCCGGTGGCCGCCTGCTGGCCGGCCAGCGAGCAGGTGAAGCCGTTGGGGCAGTCCCCGTCGGCGCAGCAGGCCTCGGTGCACCGCCGCGCGCCGCCGAGGTCGGCGCACAGGCCGTGGTCGCACTGGGCGTCGGTGGTGCAGGTCGCGCCGACGAGCCCGGCGCCCAGCGCCGAGCTGGGCCAGCAGCGGCCGTCGAGGCCGGGTTGCAGGATTCGGCAGACCACCCCTGGGGCCTGGCAGTAGGCGTCGCTGCCGCAGTAGTCCAGGCAGATGCGCCCGTTGGGGCCGGTGAAGACACGCTCGCAGCGGTTGCTGCGGCATTGCTCGTCGCCGCTGCACACCGCGCCGCCTCGGAGGGCGCCGGGAGGGTCGGTGGTCCGGGCGCACCCGTGGACGTTGGCCGATCGCAGCAGGTCGTAGAAGCAGGTCTCATTTTGAGCGCAGCCGTCGCCGAGCGGGCCGGTCTCGGAGGTGTTGCACAGCGCCGTGCAGATGAACTCTCCGGAGGGTTGTCCGGCGCGGTTGATGAGTTGTCCGCAGATCAGATCCTCGCCGCAGAGGTCGGGGTCGTCGCCGAAGTTCAGGTTGCCGTCGTGGTTGCAGGGGTCGCTGACGGCGCAGTTCTGGACGGTGAAGAGGTTGCAGTCGTTGTCGAGGCCGTCGCAGATCTCTTCGGCCAGCGGGGAGATGGCGCCGTCGTCGGGGTCGCAGTCGCCCTGGCACTGGCTGACCCCGTCGCCGTCGGTGTCGTTCGGGTCGCAGGGCGCGCAGCCCTCGTCGACGTAACCATTGCAGTTGTCGTCGATCCCATTGCCTCGGCCGTCGCCGCCGCAGCTCTCGGGCCGGCCCGGGTTGACGGCGGGGGCGAGGTCGTCGCAGTCGAGCAGGAGGGGATCGCGGGCGCAGATCGAGAAGTTGTCCCCGTCGCGGTCGAAGTCCTCGTCGATGAGGCCGTCGCAGTCGTTGTCGACCCCGTCGCAGCGCTCGGGGGCGCCGGGGAGGATGCCGCCGTTGGTGTCGTCGCAGTCGTCGCACTGGTTGCTGCCGTCGAAGTCCGCGTCGATGTTGCGGTTGCATTGCTGGCAGCCCTCGTCGATCTGGCCGTCGCAGTCCTCGTCGAGCCCGTTGGCGCAGACCTCGGCGGCGCCGGGGTGGACGGAGGGCTGCGTGTCGTCGCAGTCGGTGTTCAAGGGCGACTGTCCGGGCTGGAGCGCCCCGCAGCGGCTCTGGACGGGGCCGGCCCCGAAGCCGTCGCGATCGCGGTCGGCATAGAAGGTCTGGCGCAGGCCCTCGTCGACCTGGCCGTTGCAGTTGTTGTCGAGGCCGTCGCAGACCTCGGCGGCCACCGGCCCGCACTCGCCGCAGGCGTTGAGCAGCCCCTCGTCGGCGCCGCCGTCGCAGTCGTTGTCGAGGCCGTCGCACACCTCCGCCGAGGGCTGGGGGGCGCTGCAGGCGCCGAAGGCGCCGCGCTGGCAGGTCTCGACGCCCTGGCCGCACACCGACGAGCACGCCCTCGTCAGGCCCTCATCGGTGGCCGCGTCGCAGTCGTTGTCGAGGTTGTCGCACACCTCTGCGGAGGGCTGCGCTCCTGCGCAGACCTCCGCGCCCAGGACGCACCGCCGCACGCCGGTCGCGCAGACGCCGGGCCGCCCCGTCGAGCAGGCCTGCCCCTGGCCCGTGAAGGTCTCGTCGGTCTGGCCGTCGCAGTCGTTGTCGATCCCGTCGCACGCCTCGATGGGGACGGCGCCGCAGCGCCCGCAGGCGTTGAGCAGGCCCTCGTCGGTGGCCGCGTCGCAGTCGTTGTCGAGGCTGTCGCAGGTCACCTCGGGGTCTTCGAAGCGCGGGTCGAGGGTCAGGCAGGCGTAGCCCTGGACCCCCAGGCACCTGGGGCGAGTCCCGGCGCAGATGCCGGCCTGGGGGCAGGAGATCTGGGCTGGCGCGGGGTCGTCGTCGATCTGGCCATTGCAGTTGTTGTCGATCCCGTCGCAGACCTCGGCTGCGGCGGGGTTCCTGGCGCGGTTGGCGTCGTCGCAGTCGGTGTTGAGCGGGGACTGGCCCGGGCCAGGCGGCCCGCACCTGAAGCGCCGCGGGCCGGCCCCGAAGCCGTCCCCGTCCCGATCCTCGAACCAGGCCGTCGCCAGCCCCTCGGCGATGTCGTCGAGCCCGTCGCAGTCGTTGTCTTCGAAGCCTGGGTCGCAGAACTCCGGCACGGGCCCCTGTCCGTCGCAGGCGCCGTACTCTCCGGAGGCGCAGATCTGGGCGCCGATCGCGCAGGCGCCCTGGTCGGTCCCGCAGGGCAGGCGGTCGCCGTCGCGGCACACGCAGCCCTCGTCGGCGCGCCCGTCGCAGTCGTTGTCGAGGCCGTCGCACAGGTCAACCCGCGACTCGTCGTCGGTCGGCGCGATCCCCGTCCGCCCGCTGCAGGCGCCAAAGACGCCGCCCTGGCAGATCTCGACGCCGCGGGTGCAGACCCCCGTGTTCGTCCCGCAGGCCCTCGACAGGTCCTCGTCGGTCTGGCCGTCGCAGTCGTTGTCCAGGCCGTCGCAGAGCGTCTCGCCCTCGGGCTCGTAGGCCGGGTGCGTCACGAGGCAGGCCCAGCCCCTCGGGCCGAGGCAGGAGGGCTCGGTCCCGGCGCAGACCCCTCGGCCCTCGCAGGTGATGGTGGCCTCGGCCAGCCCTGGGTCCGCGCCATCGATCTGGTCATCGCAGTCGTTGTCGATCCCGTCGCACACCTCATCGGCGCCCGGGTGTCGCGCCTCGTCGCCGTCGTCGCAGTCGCCGTCGCGCTGGACATGCCGCGGCGAGGGCGCGGCGCAGGCCAGGGTTGCCGAGTCGCTCGCGCCGAAGCTGTCGCCGTCGCCGTCCAGATACCACGTCTCGGTCAGGCCCTCGTCGGTCAAGCCGTCGCAGTCGTTGTCGAGGCCGTCGCAGGAGAGCTCCTGCTCCGGCTCGTGCTCGCCCGGCGGGTAGGCGCACTGCCACCCGAGGGCCCCCGAGCAGACGACGCCGGCGCCCGAGCAGACGCCCTGATCCAGGCAGTCCACCTCCTCATCCAGGCTCAGGTCCGGGTCGACCTGATCGATCTGGCCGTCGCAGTCCTCGTCGTCGCCGTCGCAGACCTCCAGCGCCTCCGGGTTGATGGCCGGGTCGGCGTCGTCGCAGTCGCCCGGCTGTCGCGTGAAGCCCTCGTCGATCTCGCACCCCTCCAAGGTGATCCCCTCGTCCCCGAAGCTGTCCTCGTCCCGGTCCCTGTAGAAGACCTCGCGGACGTTCTCGTCGATGATGCCGTCGCAGTCGTTGTCCCTGTGATCGCACAGCTCGTCCTGGGGTTGGACGCCGCCCTCGCAGGCGCCCCACTGGAGCCCCTGGCAGAGCTGCTGCCCGTAGAGGCACTCCCCGAGCTTGCTCCCGCAGGGGCGAGTCTGGCCCTCCAGGCAGACGCACTCCCCGTCGATGCACTGCTCCGAAGCCCCACAGGTGGGGTGACAAGGATCCTGACACTGAGGCCCCACGCAGGGCTCATCCTCGCCGATGGCGTCCTCCGTGGCGTTCCCGGCGTCGTCCTCCTCCCCCCCTGCGTCTGCGCTCGGCTCGCAGATCCCGCGATCCAGATCGCAGGTGAAGCCGTTGAAGCACTGCGCGTCCGAGTTGCAGATCTGCCCCACCGCACCTGTCCCGGGAGGGTCATCGCATCCCCACGCCAGGCCCAGCCACGCGGCACACACCATGAAACGCCATCCCCTCAGTGCCATGTCGCCCCTCGTTGGACTCAATCTTTGATGCGCTGCGTCCCCGCCGTCGCTGTCCACGGCTGGGGTCCTGGTCCAATCGTAGCGGACTTTCGACGACGCGTCTTCATTACGTTGGTCGAGGCCGCCTTGAGGCGGCCCGTGGCGTTCATCCCCAAGGCCGAGGGCCGATCAGGCACCCTCTTCGACTCCGATGAGGGGCACATCGAGATCGTGAAATGAAGTTCTGAAAGCGGGCTGGATCGGTGGTCGGGATGTTGTTGAGATCATTGACGAAGGTGTTGCGCGGGCCGGGCTCGGGGGTGAGGCCGCTGATCGCGCAGGGAGACCGAGTTGTTCGGTTCGATGGTCGGCGGCCCGGCCGCCCCAGGCTCGCGCCCGGCGCTACAGGTCAGGGACGCCCCTTCGGGGCTCTCGACAGGGCGTCAACCTGCCGGCGTCGTGTCCCAGACAACAACCGGCATCCTCAACACGGGCCTCGGAGACGAGGGACACGCCCCACACCTGATGACACCCCGTCACCAGCCCCGAAGGGGCGTCTCTGGACAAATGCTAGCCCCAGGCGCGAGGCTGGGGGGCTCGGCGGAGGGACCATGATCCCACTCATCGGAGCCCACCCGTCATGATCGACGTGCCCTTCGCCCGATCCCCTCGGCGGAGGGACCGCGTGCCCGCCCATCGAAGCCGACTTGAAGAGAACTACTGGCCGAAGTGGACCTTGAGGCCGCCGATGTAATCGGGGGGGATGAGGGCCATGTTGCGGCTCAGATCCTGGGGCGGGACGCTGAAGGGCGCCCCGCGCAGCAGCTCGGCGAAGAAGACCTGGATCATCAACGAGCTGTAGTCGAACCCGGCGCACTTGTGCCCTTCGATGATGCTGCCGGCGCCCTGGGGGTGGAAGGCGGCGGGGTGCCGCTTGTGCTCGGCGCGCCCTTCGGCGAAGCGATCGGGATCGAAGGTTTCAGGCGCGTCGTAGGGCGCGGCGGGGTCGTTGTGGCCGCTGTAGATGCCGAGCAGGACGGCGGCGCCCTGGGGGATGGTGTGGCCCTCGACCTCGAAGTCGCGCTGCGCCATGCCGAAGATGATCGGGACGACCTTCGAGGTGCGCTTGAGCTCGTCGGCGAAGTGCGCCAGCCCCGGCGCCTCGACGTAGGCGCGGGGGCCGGGCTCGTCGGGGAGGGCCTCGGCGGCGGCCTTGAGGCGCGCCAGCAGCTCGGGCTCCTGGGTCAGGCGCACGAGGCCGTCGGCGAAGACCGACCAGGTGATGAAGCCGGCCAGGACCATATGGTGCAGCTCCCCGATGGCCCAGCGCGCCTCCAGGCGCTCGCCCTCGATCTCCGAGGACATCATCCGCGACAGGCCGTCCTTGCCCGGCGACTGCCGCCGCGCGTTGGCCAGCGCCTCGTACCTTGCGAAGACGACACGCTGGATCGAGAGCGCGCGGCGCAGCGCCGTCCCAGGCAGCGGGAAGGGCACCCCGCCGAAGGCCGCGCCCGTGGCCTCGACCAGCTCGACGAGCTGCGCCGCCAGCGCCTCCTCCTGGACCCCCATCAGGTTCTCGGCCGCGATCCGCGCCGTCAGCAGCTTGAGCTCAGGCTGGAGGACGACCTGCCCGGCCCCATTCCAGCGCGCCACGGCCTCCCGCATCAAGCGCCGCAGCCCGGGCAGGTAATCGGCCAGCGCCCCCGGCGTCATCGCCGCCATGATGTGGCCCTTGCGCCTCCGGTGCTCCTCGCCGTCGAGCTGGTTGACCGCGCCGACGCTGAAGAGCCGCGCGACGTTGGGCGGCAGCGACCCCGCGCGGGCGACGTTGGCCGGGTCCGAGAAGGCGGCGGCGGCCTCCGGCCCGACCAGCACGTAGGTCTTTCGAAAGAGCACGTTGGTGATGAAGACGGCCCCGTGCTCCCGATGTCGCTGGGACACGAAGGCGAAGCTGTCCTTCGCAAAGGCGGGCGTCTCCCCAAGAATCGGCAGCCCCGTCCTGCCCGGCGTTGTCTTCTCCATCCAGTTTGATCTCCTTCCTGCCCGTGGTCGTCGAGGCGTAGGCCTCTTCTGTCGGTGTGTCAATGGAGACATACGGCCAAGGGAGCGCCGCGGATCATTACAGTCGGCGAGGGCGCCTCTTCTGGCGGTGTGGCGGCGTGCGCCGGAATTGTGGACATCGGAGTGCGTCGAGGGCAAGGTGTGGGGATGGAAGGACAACCAGGAGGGGACAATGAACAAGTATCTTGTCGAACTGATTGGGACTTTTTTTCTCGTGTTGACGATCGGGTGCACGGTGCTGGGCGGCGTTTCGGGGGTGATCGCGCCGCTGGCCATCGGGTCGATGTTGATGGTCATGGTGTACGCGGGGGGGGCACATCTCGGGCGCTCACTACAACCCGGCGGTGACGCTGGCGGTCTTCCTGCGCGGCAAGTGTGACGCCAAGGACGTGCCGCTCTACATGGGCGCGCAGATCGTCGGCGGCGTGCTGGCGGCGCTGGCGGCCCAGTTCGTGGTCGGCAAGAGCGGCACGCCCGGGACCCTGGCGGTGGGGCCCGCGCTGGTGGCCGAGTTCCTCTTCACCTTCGCGCTCTGCTACGTCGTGCTCAACGCGGCCACGGCCAGGGCCAACGCCGACAACTCCTTCTACGGGCTGGCGATCGGGTTTACGGTCATGGCCAGCGCCTTCGCGGTCGGCCACGTCTCCGGCGGCGCCTTCAACCCGGCCGTGGCCGTGGCCGTCTCCGTCATGGGCCTGAGCGACTGGTCCAACATCTGGATCTTCCTCGTGGCCGACTTCGCCGCTGGCGCCGCCGCCGCCGGGGCCTTCAAGGTCTGCAGCCCCGACGACGCCTCCCCCGACAAGGCCGCCTGACCTCGCCCTTCTCCTGCCCGCTGAACTTCGCGTCCACCCAAGCCGCGCCCGTCTGATCCCCGCCAACGTGTCGAATCTTCGAAGGATCTTCGAGACCCCTTCGAAGGCGATCGCGTCGAACTGTCTTCAGATCGTCCGCGTCGGGCGGCGCTGGCCCTCAGCCCTCCGTGTCGTCGTGGAGGGCGTCGGCGAAGTCGTCGAGGGTCTCTGTCGACAGGCCGTTGTCGCGGCAGATCCGGGCGTAGAGGTGCGCGGAGCGCCGTGGGCGTCGTTCGCCGGTGTCGCGGTCGAGTTCGAAGAGGCCGAAGGGGGTGCTCCAGCCCTCGGCCCATTCGAAGTTGTCGACGAGGGTCCAGAAGAAGTAGCCGCGGACGTCGGCGCCCAGGGCGATGGCGTCGGCGACGGCGCGGACGTGCTGGACGATGAAGGAGGGGCGCCGGTCGTCGCCGTCTTCGAAGAGGCCGTTCTCGGTGACGAAGAGGGGCTTGCCGAGCTTGCCCAGGCGCAGGAGCTGGAGGGTGAGGCCGCGGGGGCAGGGTTGTCCCCAGTCGGTCCAGTCGGTGCGGGTGGTGGGGGACTGGGCGTGTCGGCTGATGGGGGTGTCGGCCATGAGCGCGAAGCGGCTGGCGAAGCGGCCGTAGTAGTTCAGGCCGAGGAAGTCGAAGGCGCCGGCGAGCCCGCGGACGCGGGTGGGGGTCCTGGCCAGGGGGAAGGGCAGGGTGCCGGTCTTGAGGGCGCGCAGCATGAGGTCGTTGAAGGCGTGGTCTTCGAGGCGCGCGGCGAGGCGGTCGAGGGGGTGTCGGGGGCGATGGGCCTCGAAGAGGGGCATGTTGAAGACGAGGCCGACGGGGGCGTCCGGGCGGCGCTGTCGGATGGCGTCGCGGGCGCGGGCGTGCGCCATGATCATGCGGGCCATGGCGGCGAACATGAGGTCGGGGCGCCCGAGGCCGGGGGGCCAGAGGCGGGCGCCGTAGCCAGCCAGAGCCAGGACGCCGGGCTCGTTGAAGGTGATCCAGCGGTCGACGAGGTCGCCGAGGCGGTCGGCGCAGAAGCGGGCGTAGGATTCGAAGCGGGCCGGCAGGCGGCGCCAGGTCCAGGCGCCGGCGTCGGCGGCCCAGAGGGGGAGGGTGAAGTGGTTCAGGGCGACCATGGTGGAGAGGCCGAGGCGGCGCGCCTCGGTGAGGATGGCTCTGTAGCGGTCGACGGCGGCCTCGTCGAAGCGGCCGGGGTGAGGTTCGATCCGGCTCCACTCGACGCCGAGGCGGTGTGCGCTCTGGTGGTGGGCGGCGGCCAGGGCGAGGTCGGCCTCGGCGGCGCCGGCCCACCAGCCGGCGGCGTCGCCGGAGCGCGAGGCGTCGCGGATGCGGCCGGGCTGCTGCTCCCAGCGCCACCAGTCGTTGTTGGCGTTGTTGCCTTCGACCTGGTGGGGTGAGGTGGAGGTGCCCCAGAGGAAGCCCGCGGGGAAGCGCAGCTCGGTCACGGGGTTCAAACCTCGATGAGGGAGTCTTTGTAGAAGGCGTCGAGGATCGCCTTGTGGCGGGCCTCGACGACGCTGCGCTTGACCTTCATGGTGGGCGTCAGCTCGCCGGATTCGATCGAGAGGTCGTGATCGAGGACGTGGATGGCCTTGATGGTCTGGTAGGAGGGCAGCATGGCGTTGACGGCCTTGACGACGTCGAAGAGGAGGTCGTGGACCAGGGGTTCGGCGGCCAGCTCGGCGTAGGAGCGCGCGGCGAGCCCCTTATCGGCGGCCCACTTCGCGGTGGCCTCGGGGTCGAAGGTGACCAGGGCGACGCAGAAGTTTCGGCGGTCGCCGTGCATGACGACCTGGCTGATGTAGGGGCTCTGGGCCTTGATGAGGTTCTCGGCGTGCTTCAGTACAAAAAAATGTTACAGGCAAGGCGGAATATATTCGATCCGCAGATTTGAAAGTGATCTCCAGCGCCGGCTATCGAAGTATCCCCGATTGCAGATTTGTTTCCGGTTTTGATAGTGAGGCCAAACTGCTTTCGGATTGCGCGACTATCCTGCACGGCCAGAATGCTGGCGACAACTCGCTCT
>SXGS01731182.1_pt1 | contig 43113 bp, 28 predicted proteins | sample 3174681 | NCBI WGS metagenome assembly SXGS01 (sample SAMN11356861, study PRJNA531348) | freshwater metagenome | isolation source: freshwater sample F1-80 | place: China: Fuxian Lake, Yuxi | collected 2017-12-25 | reverse complement strand
GGGGATTTGTGCCTGTTGTATTTTTGCACATCGGCATCGAAATGATGGGACTTCGCATTGGATGGTTCAGCATTTACATGATCGTTATTGCGCTGATGGTGTGGTTTCCCCAATGGCCCCACATGCCTTCGCTGAAGCTACGTTGGGCATTTCCAATTTCTCTTATTTTTTTAATCGCTGTATTTCTGATGTCGTCTGTGCAGCACGACTATGATCGTTATATCGCAGGCGAGCAGCGCAGGCGCGATGATTTAAAGTAATCAGGGGGTAATGCGATTAAGCGCCACAAGTTGTATCGAAACGGGTTCTGCAAGATCTAAATCAAACAACGTAAACGAATCATGCCAGACCGCATCCCAGGAAAATATCTTCTTGCGGTAACAATATTCAAAAGGCCAAATCCCCGCACATATACGTGCTTTGATATTGCCCGATAGCATGTCAAGATCCCCTGTTCCCGTAACATTGAATGAAAGCAAAAGATCTGTCAGCTTTGCATCTTCGTTGTTTATTAAATCAAGATTTGCACTGACAGGCAGTGAAAAATCCACAATCACAATATCCGTACGGATGGCCACACTCGCAAGATGCGCCACGCTGACAGCCCCCTCAAGAAATGCCGTCGCTTGGGCAAAAGGTGCAAGTGTGCCATCAAAATGTTTTTCAGGGAGATAATTGGGAAAGTCCTTAAGGGTAATATCAAATTGTGCTGAAAACTCAGCACCCACACTTCCCCCAACACCCCCGGTGATGATCAACGAGAGCCCCGCAAAAATAGGTATTTCCTGTGAAAACTGAAACGATACGAGTTCTTCCTCAAACGTATCCACCGAAAAGTTAAATTCAGGGATCGTTCCTGGGGGAAGATCCACCTCAGGATCATAATCGTCGGGCTGGTAATCCTCAGGATCTAAATGAACCCCATCATCATCATCAAGAAGACTCACCATATCCGTCGAAAAATTAATCAAATCAAAATGCACCACACGCAAATAGGGAACATCAACACCTTTGTCGTAATCCGCAAGTAATCCCGCTTCGATCAATGGGATCTCATGGCCAAAAGCCAGCGCACTCACATCGAAACCGCCATCAAACCCGATGCTAGAATGTCCCACACTTGGCTGCCCCTCAGGCGAAACATAGTCCCCCACATCCACATCGATGTGATAACTTAAATTCACGCCAAAATCGTTGGAACCCACTTGGCTGCTATCAGAAGCTTCCCATGCTGTTCCGTTTTTGACCTCATCGGGAAGCTCCTCAATCAAACGTTTAATTTCAGTAAACGATGCTTCCAATGTTTGGTAATTTTGTAATATCGCGTGATTGCGCACGTAGGCGGCGTCTACACTTCGAAACCAACTTGTATAATTTCCAAAATCATCGCCCGTATAGGTCTTACAAAGTTCGTATGCCTCTTCTTTTTCTTTGACAAAAAGACCCTTCACTTCTTCAATAAAGAATCGTGGTGACCAATCGGCCACGGAAGGTTTCTCTAAATTTAAATAGCCTTTGAGCTCCGCCGCACCCAAAAGTTTATCAACCGCTGTTGCGGCGTTGCGCGTTTCATCCACAACAACCGCCCAGCACCCACCACCACCGCCAATACCATGACTCGCTGCAAAAGCCTGAAGTTCACGGTCGCGTTCTGCAAAATCCCAATTGTAACCAGGGTCACGCCACTCAAAAAATTTATCAGCATAATCATTGGGATATGGATAAGGCAAAAGCCACTTTTCGTGATAGCATGCACAGCTCAGACAGCAGTGATCATGCAAGCAATACGGATAGCGTTCCCCTTGCGCAATAGGCCCCGATCCGTCGGCCAATATTCGATGCAGACGATTGCGCGCCGCAAGAAATTGTGGAAGCTCATAGGTTGTAAAATGATCAAAAGCGCTGAGTGGAACTTGATAGTCACTAAAATATTGTCCCATGTCGCGGTGAAAACGCCAACCATGGGTGTATCGGAAATCATCAAATCGATGACCATTCAAACGAAAACTACGGTCCTGCACCATACGCATCAGATTGCGGTAGGGAAATTCGAATTCACCCTCGTAAAAGAAAGGTGGGATCAGCACCGAAAAGAAAATATTTTTAAAGTAATGATGACCATTGCTCTGCCCCGGAAGATAATGATCAATACGACCACCCCCATAGCGGGAAAAACGATTGCCTAAAAAATCGCGAGGGCCATTGAATCGATTGCTCAGGATACGTGTCCCTATGGATGCGTGTTGATCTTCGGGTCCATAAATCAAGTTCCAAATAGCCCAATCATCACCCCCCAAAAGCGCAGCCTCTTCCATAAATTTACTGTGATCGTAAAAACGTTGGAACACATACTCTGAACAATCGTTGATTTGCTGTGTTCCGCGACTCCCTCTCCAACGATCATCACGGTTTCGGATCCTCCTACGAACATTCGCCGCATCATTTTGCGAAACACCCGATTGAACACGGCTTTGTCCAGCCTGTGATCCTGTCCCACCCGTGGCATGCAATTCGGACCGATCAAAATCTGCATCGGCGTCCCATACAAAAGGATGGTATGTTGGAAATCCTTCGCGCCGTTCCATCAACGGACGACCATCAAGTTTGTACAACGCTGAAAATTCTTCAAAATTCCGCGCATAAACTCCGTTGGGTGAACCTTGATCGAAAGGCAAAGGTTCTTCATGGCAATTCATGGCATATTCTTCTTGCTGCACATGGTTGCCCGCATATTGGGCATGGCCACCGCCTGCGCCTAAATCCACTTCCACTTGAAAACCCGAATCGTCAACAAGACAATCAGCTCCCTGATCAAAATCCCAACTCCCATCCATATTCATACCGCCTACCGCGCAATCCCCTCCCTCGCTTTCACCTTCTTCCACGGGCCCCGGTTCACACACGCGCTGTGTGAGAGGTGCTTCACGGTAGGGACTGCGCTTAGGTAAATCCCGTATGGCATTGCGGATCAAATTTTTACATTTGTTGGGCTGCTCACCACGTGGCTCATAATTAGGCGCAGGAGAGCCAGGGCTAAAACGTTGCCCGCATGCCGACGCCATGAAATCCAAGTCCAAACAATGCAGAACCGTTATTTCGTTATCCGGTGGGCATACCTCATGGGGTGGCGAAGCCGGTGACCAGTGCCCCACAAAATCAATATCCAAATCAATGTCAATTTGTTCTTCGTCGTTGTTGCCGGCACTCCCAAAATCGAAACCATCATTGTTATTGTCCATACCGAGATCATTATGGCCACCCACGTCAACCACGGGTGCACCTGCAAATAACGGAACAGGCAACGGTGCAGCATCGGCATCGGGTTCATCATGATTCACTGCAACAGGCGGCTTAGGCGTTGCATTCAATGCATGGCACAACGAATCTTTGCCACAAGCTTGTTTGGCAGGACAATCGTTGTCCTCCGTGCATTGACGCTGTGCTGCAAGCGGCGACGCCACACAATGCTGATCCACACAAAACTGCCCAAAGCGGCAACCGAAATTGTTGTTGCATTCCGCCAGAGCGTGCCCTGGGGGTGGTGGATTGTTTGAAGGCGTGCACGTATAACTTGTTTTCGCAGCAGGCGAAGATGCTTCTGATCTTAAACAGGCAAGGCATTCTGCATCGACCGCTGCAAAAGCGCCCGGTGGATTTTCTATCGACGTAAATAGCAAATCTGTATAATTTTTAGGTTCAGTGCCTCGTGCAGGATAACCGGCAGGCATCGAATACACACGCGCATGACCACGTGGGGTCATGGCAATCGACCCTGCACCTGGCGTTGCAAATACCGTCGGTTGGTTTGTGCCTGGCGCCACACAACGATAACCAATGGAAGTCCCGTTCAGCGTATTTGCAAGCGGGCAACATGATGATGGAATGAATAAACTCCAATATTTATTGGCATTTTCCGTGAGGCTTTCATTGATGCCCAATGGTGTTTTATCCACCACCAAACGCATATTGCTGTAATTGTATTCATCCAGCTGAACGACCCATGGCGATTGCCCGTACAAATGGCCACTCACAACAAAATAATTTGTTGCCTCAATGTCGGTTGTGGAGCCTGGTTTATATTGGGCGTTGGCGACCACAATCGCCGTTTCCGTTTCAAAGTCATTCCTCGTGGGAACACAACCAATGGGTGAAACACCCGTCTCGCAATACACTGTGCAATCAAGTTGCGTGAGAGATGTTTTTTTTGTGATAGGAATGCGTACCCCATGGACATGGGGATCATTCAATGCAGAGGCCACCGTGCGTGCCGCAATCGCAGACGTCGTTATGCTAAAATCACCATCCGGCGCATCGTTGTTCCAAAACTGGCCACATTTCACGGCATTGTTAAATGCTTCCAGGGGGATCACCGTCATGTGAAATCCCGGCCCCTTGTCCACTGTATCCGAAAATCCAGAAAATATGGATGAGCCGGATGCCGCGTTGATCCCGTAATCATCAGCTGCATACGCCGTCAACGGAAGAAGAAGTCCTAACACCAACGCACACAGTGCTTTCATTGCATGGACCCCCACTGTCATGGCTGAATATTCTGCGTCACCTGTTCATGCAGCTTACGCATACGCGATACATAATTTCCGGGAGGCATGGGACGCGTTTTCCAATCGCTGAGGATCTGAGCCACGATTGTTGGCTGCTTCAATTGCCAATCGCTCAATAAATTGAGCACCGCTCCATAGGCCCCAGTAGCAAACGAATCGTTCATGATCGCACGATGGATCAATTCAAAATGTGCGGTTGTGAGTTCGTAATTGGAGAGCGTCACCAAGGCTTGGCGCTGTACCGAAGGCGCAGGGTCCACCATTAAGTTGAGTAAAATATTTTCACTGTCGGTGTGTTGCAAATCGCGCAATGCCGACGCCACTGAGCGACGTACCGAAACATCAGCATCAATGCTTTTGGCGATGATCACATCACGGCATTCAGGAAGCGCCGCATTGCCAAGAGCGCGCACCATCACTGAGGCTTGGGGGCCCTGCGCCGTATTCAATTGCGACATTAAAGATTGCACATGCGCAGCCGCTTCTGCTCCATGCCCATTTTGCGCCAAACGCCGACTTAATGCCCCAACGCTCAATGCCGATGCAGAACGCACATTGCCGTTTGGATCGGCCATGTTTTTTGCAATCACATCCACCATGTGAGGCGATGGATTGGGGATAAGCGTTGCGTGCTGGGTGATGCTCGCCGCCATCATCACATTGTTTTCGCGTGTATGCGCAATCACATGCTCAAGCGCCGTTTGTGATTGGGACGTCCCCGCATTGGCAAGAAGATCCACCGCCATACCCACATGAGCTGGCATTTTTTCATGCTCAACAATAAATTTTTCAACATCGCTTGCAAGTTCCGGCTGCTGACGCAACAGCCCCACAGCACGCCGAAACCACACGTTGCCCTCTTGCTTGCGATGGCTCCCCGTGTACAGCATCACTCCCGAAAACATTTCTGCGGGCGTAAGGCCTCCAACCTGACGCGCCAAACGCTCATCGGGCGATTCTTCGTTGGTAATACTTTGCGCAAGATTTTTGGTGCTTAAGGCATGGGCGAGAAGTGCCACTACAGCATTTTTTGGCGTTTGTGATAAACCAGCAACCTGCCAAACCACATGTCCCTCAACCGCCAATAACTTTTCACCTTTGGCATTCTTTGCATCGAGCTTACGTGTGGCATCAAAACGAGCCAAACGCCCTTTTTCAAAAGTCATGTCCGACTGGCCGTTATTCACAATGGTATGGATCTGATCACCCAGAGAAACCCGCAATTCCGCCGATGGCGCATAGGTTTTATGAAGTGTCCCTTGTTCCACACTTGGTTTGTCTTCCCATGCATACAATGCCGTAAGCTTACCCATAGGGACATGTTCGTATTGGTTCCAACGCGTGCGCACATCCACATGAAATTGGCTTTCAGACAACAGAGAGTGCATCAGTGCTGAAAATAACGGCGATGATTCTTGCGTGTAACCCACATCGATCACGTCGCCACTGTTGTTCATGCGCACTTTGGCAACGCGATCCTGCAATACACGCGGAACATCCTTGAGCGATGCCGCCGTCATCCCAAGCATGGTGATCGACAATGCCCGTACATCGCCTATATGCAGTGCCAATGTGCTCTCTTGCGCATCATGCTGGATCACATCAACCACGAGTTCACCAGAAAATTTTATTTCGTTTTCACCGGCATTGTTTTTTGTCGTACTGCTCGGTTTAAGGAACGACACAAACGTTTTAGACGTGAATTCAACCGAATAGGTGATACGATCGCCTACAACAAATCGAAGCGCCATGGGTTTTTCAACAGAATCACCCTCTTTGTTCCATCGTTGCCATGCGACAAACATCACAACAACGGCCAAAGCGGACACAATACACCATGTTGTTTTTTTCATGGGATCCCATCAATGGTCAATTTAACATTCCCGCCCAATTCATCGTAGGCATCCACCACCACAAGATAAGTTCCCGCCGCCAAAGCATTGAGTTCCAAGCGTGAGGTGAAATTACGTCGCGGGGTCACATCATCGTTGCAAGCCACAGCGGCCGGGAGAAGCTCACCGTTGCAAGCATTGGCATCCAAACGAAGTACATACAAAATCGTGTCAAACGTTGTACCGTCATTGTCCGTGGAAATAGTCACATTGCGCGCTGTCCCAAGCGTAAACGTGGCGACGACCTCTGGAGCACCCCCAATGAGACGAGCACCTGTGCAACTGGCCGGTGGATCCCATAGGCTTGGACCTTGCGTACCCAACGGTTCTGACAAGTCGGTGATTGCACTCCCACATGCTGCTTTACGTAAATCATCCACAGGTACGCACACGTGAGCGCTTGAACATCGAGTGCCTGCCTCACATTGATCAAACCCATGGTCACTGCATGCATCACCTGTCTCAACAATTTCAAGCGGTGCCAGCGTCACTGTTCTTGCGACATTTAGCCCCGAAGTATCCGTCAGCGTGATCACAATTTTCGTTGCAGCAAAAGAAAGCGCACTGACGTTAAACGGAATAAAAAAATTGCCATCACCCTCTTCACGCCCTGCAACCGAATAAACGAGATAGCCAGGATCGCCCACTTTATTGCCGTTGGGTGAATCAAGAATCCCTGACGCACCATCAAAAAACTCAAATTTCACTGTTGCAATATCTTTTTCGGTATCGTGTCCTTCGAGCAACACAAAATCACCTTCAGGCTGGCGAAGATAAGCGGCCTTGGTGATTGTGGGTGCGCTACCCGACGCACAATGGTCCGAAATGCAGGTAAGATTAGAGCCGCATACATTAAACCGCCTGCCCACATCGCAACTGGCACCTGAATTCAACGGTTCAGGAAAATTCATCAAATTTCTCGTGAGCAAATTACTCATAACCCCCGTTGCGTCTTTTAACCTCACACTGACGCCCGTAACATCGACCAATGACGATGCATTCACTTGGAATAAAAGTTCCGTGGTATTCGCCGCATGTTGCACAGGAACATTCACAAACGCTCCACCGTTCACCGTCGCGCCAATAAAATCGATCCGTGCTGAAACAACATCGCGATCAGTATCAGCTCCACGAACCACAATACGTTTTCCACGCGTACTGTCCGCATCAAAAAATCCGACCTCACTTAATATGGGCGCATGGCCATCAACGCACACTGGGCTTTGCCCCGTACAGCGCAAACCGGTGTCACAAACGTTGATCAATTCGAATGGGTCGCATGAATTATTTCTTGAAATATGGAGCGAATAAACTGCACTTTGATTTGAAAGCGTCTCTGAACTCAAGCCCCCTGAATCCTTCACGGCCACATTGAATTTCGTCACATTGGGAAAACTCTTAAAATAGTTATACCCTACAAATGTTTTGGTGAACGGACCTGCCTGAACCATGGTTTCACGCAATGAAAATGTTCCATTGTTTTTTTCAGTGCCGTTGGCCTCCATACCCTGCATCACGATTGATGTGACATCGCCTTCAGCATCCGCACCCGATACAGAAATATATAAATCATTGCCTTCTCGCCCTGTGCGAAAAACTGTTGCAGTGGTTAAACTGGGCGCTGAGTTACTGGTACACTTGGGTTGTTCATTGGGATTCTGGGCACAACGAAGGTTCGTATCACACCTGTTTCTATCACCCTCCAGATCGCATGAAGCGCCGTTTACAAGCAGCGGTAAAAACGTCGCATTCAACGTAAAAGCACCTGTACCTGTCACGCTTGGAGGTGAATCAACAACCAGTGTGATGGTTTGATCTGCTGCCACCGTAATTTCGGACGTGTCCCCTGCATCAACACATGCATACGATTGCGCCGCGTTGCTGCATGCAGATTGCACCGAAAGCATCAGGGGATCTGCCGCAACCAAATGCAAAAACAAAATGCCCTTGGACGGTGCCGTGTACGAATACACCACCTCGCGACCCGTGCCGCCGCATCCTTCAAGATCGTTCGAGCGTTCTTTTAAATCGGCGTTGATCTGCGCAGCATCTTCGCCTGCAGACTCTGCAACCAAATAGTAATCAAGCGCTGTATCGCAACTGTTTTCCTGGATACACGTGGACGAACAACCATCGCCGCTGATTTTATTGTTGTCGTCACATGCTTCACTGGTATCTACGATACCATCACCGCACACAGCCTCATTTTCTGCACGCGGTGTTCCAGAATCATCACCTCCCCCACCGCATGCACCGAACGGGAATACGAGCAGCAAAGCAATCCAACAGTGAAATCGAGGGGAGCCATGATTTTTTGCCACAGCCCAATCTAGCGTAAATTATGACGCCACAAAAAAAACGTACCAAAATGGGTGATTTTGTCCCACATTTAATGACTTCCGCCGATAATGTTTGGGGCGAAAAACATGACTACAATTATAAATCCAGGCATAAGATCGCATGTGGAGCCAGAGAGTGCCAATCCTACTCAGCTCATCGCAAAATTTCTCGACGTCTTGCGGGAACAAGACAGCACAACACGTGCCTCGGGATCATCCCCCGCCACCATAAGACCCGAACCCTTGGCGCCTCTCTCAGATCTCCCTTTGCCTTTCGGTGTTCCTGCGCGCCCCAACGCACGCTGGCTTGCACCTGTTCAAGAACTTGGACGCGGTTCTTTTGGTGTGGTGATGCTCACACGTGACAAAAAAAACAGAATGCATGTTGCCGAAAAATTCATCGCACCACCCAAAAGTCCAAACGACCGTGATTGTTTTGTCAGAGAAACCCAGCGTGAGATGTCGGCCGCTTTATGGGAACACAAAAATCTCGTCAAAATCCTGTGGGCATCGTGGCCCACGGTCGATAATCCCAATGTGATCATTGGCATGGAATATTTGGCAGGCGGGACGCTCACAGAACGCATGGAGAGAAAGCAAGGACCATGGTCCCTTTCGGCCACCGTGCACATCATAGGGCAAGTGTTAAGCGCACTTGATTATTTGCAGCGCAAACATGGCATTGTACATCGTGATGTAAAACCTGAAAATATTTTATTTGCATCACACGCATTACAATCACTCAAATTGGGTGATTTCGGGACTGTCGTTCCCATCGAGCATCCCGACACAAAAGAAAGCATTGGAACGCCCGGTTATATCGCACCCGAAGTATTTAATGACAGCCATAGCATTGAGAAATGCGATGTGTGGGGGACAGGTGTTATTCTGCACCAATTGGCAACAGACGATCTCAGTATTGTGCGTTTCGGACGATCCAAGCGCCCCCCTCTCCCGGTTAATCTTCTTCTGCTTCAAAAATTTTCACGCGGCATAGATCCAACGCTGTTGCCATTTCCAGACGACAAAATAGCATTGCAAGTCATCGCCGAAAAGATGTTGCGATCCGATCCCATCAAGCGCTGGAGCATATCCCGGGCACACAAAGCTTTTCAGGATTTATCCAAACAAGAATCACCGCTGCGAGTTTTGCCTGCTTTGGTTCAGGCAAAACAAATCCAACGGCCTATGGGATTTGAAGGGAACAGGCACGGTGTCATCCCTGGTATTGGTGCACAGAAATAAGGGACGCATCAAAGCTCTGCCGAAAAAGATCACATTTCCCTATACTGCCCGCTTTTATTGACACTTTATCCCCGTGGGGATTCAAAATGTGGGTACACTTTACAGTCTTATGGGCAGCACTAAAGTAAATGGCATAGATGACGGCTCCTTCGTACATCGCCAGAAACACCCCGAACGATTGTCTGAAAAGGACGAGAATGGTGATTCTTCGTCTTCAGGCATCGGAACAGGCAGTGAGCCTTTCTCAGAATCCCTACCTATGTTTGCCGACCGACAGTTACCCGATGGCGTTCCAGCGCGACCCGATGCCCGGACTTTGAATCCCCTATCGGAACTTGGTCGAGGCACTTTCGGCGTGGTGATGCGCGTACGTGATGAATCGAACGGCCGCGACGTTGCCGAAAAATCCCTATTCCCTCCCAAACGAAGCAAAGACGAAACCACATTTGCGCAAGATGCAGAAAAAGAAATGCTTGCGATACATTGGCAACACCCACATATCGTACGTATTTTATGGGCCTCATGGCCAACCGTAAATAATCCCGATGTGGTCATCGGGATGGAGTATTTGGCAGGCGGCACCCTGGCAAAACGCATGAAAGATCACCCCGGTGCATGGTCACACGGAAGTACGGTGCGTATTGTCAAGCAGGTACTCAATGCACTCGACTATTTACAAAGAGAACATGGTATCGTGCATCGTGACATCAAGCCGGATAATATTCTATTTATTTCGCAAGGATCACGCGCACTTAAAATAGGCGATTTCGGAACGGCACTCGCAATAACCGATCGCGATGCACCTACCTTTGTAGGCACACCAGGACGCATCGCCCCCGAATTATTTGGGTATGCCGATGAAGACAAGGAACCGCCTTCATTCGAAAAATGCGACGTATGGAGCGTTGGTGTTCTTCTCCACGAATTGGCTACAGGCGAACGTGACCTGTCACGTTTTGGACAAGCAACGCATACAGCGCTTCCGTTCAATTTGATGCTGATTTTAAAGTTCCAGGGAGGAGCCAACCCCGAATTATTACAATTTTCGGATGACAAATCATCACTTCAATCGCCCGCAAAAAAGATGTTGCGGTCCGAGCCTACAACACGGTGGAGCATAAGAAGAGCGCACGCCGCATTCCAAGATCATTCAGAACCGAAACCTACAGAAAGCGAAAGAAAGCCTTTGGCATTGGCACCTGTTCAAAAATACAAACCACGACTTTCTGATACAGAGCCACCGAAAGGCGAAGGGCCTGCTATTCCAGCCATCAAGAAGCATGCAGTGCTCCCAGACATCCTTAAAAAATAATTGGGACATGTGCTACTTTGCCGCGTCATTTTTCTTCATGCGCATCCCATTTTTTTGCGTAGTCATTCGCCACAGGCCTCGCGTTGGGCGATTCTTCGCCTGGTCTTCGGATCGTGAATTCGCCGCCGCTTTTTTCCAAATCCACAAACGCTCTTTGCCATTCGATCGAACCATTCATGGGCTGGCCTCGCCGCTCTGCAATCTTACGTGACGCCAACACCGCATAGAGTTGAACGGTGAGGTGTAAATTCCCCCAGGGTGCCCTAGGAAATACCGCAGCCGACGTCCCCCACACATTGCCAATCACCCCATCACGACCATCGCGTAGATTAAAGTGTTCGTTAAAAACACTGTCGGGATCTTTGCTTGCTCGCGCATCGCCCATCCAATGAAATGCGGTGCCTAAGTTTTCGAACGTCCATGCATCCAGTGCCTTGTCATTTGTAACATCCACAGACGCCGGTGGTTCAACAATATTCCCCACCAGACCTTCTTTTTGAAGCGCTTTTATCAAACCGATACTTGTGCGCACACCATGGCGCAGAGCTGCACGATCACCATCGGTCATATCCGAATGCACAAGATCAAAACTATCACCAAGCCTCGGTCCTTTGATGCGAACTTGATAGCCCTGTTCTGTATCGGGATCGCTCACATTGGGCGTGAACACAACCACAGGATCGCTGCTATACGGTGGCCCTGAAATCGAAAAATGAAATTGCGTAGGCGATTGTTTTGAAGGATCGGCAATGTAACCCACCGCAGGCCAATCCATGGGACCACTCCATGGCACGTCCTCTTTCGCAAGCTCCGCTTGCACTGCAATTTCACTGTGATCGAAACCTTTTCCAACACGATCATTCACAATAACAGGTTTCACACCTGCCTCTTCAAGAATATCACGCGGCCCAACCCCTGAGCGCTGCAACAACTCTGGGAGGCGCAATGCACCATTCGCAAGAAGCACATCGCGATCCGGCCCCAGAGGAATGCGATAGGTTGTGTCATCTTTTTTTATAATCAGTGACGATGCAAACAATGGCGCATTCGTAAGTTTTCGCCACAACCGTGCAAAACCCGATCCCTCATCCGAGGACCACCCGATGCGTTCCACTTCCACGCCTGGGATCACCGTCACGTTTTTAGGTTTGAGATCATCATGCAAAAGCAACGCAGGGCACCAACGAAGTGCATCGCGTTTTTCTGGCAATGGGTATGCTCCCATCGATACCATACCCACAGTGTTAGGAATGACCGTTGCTGAAAAATCAATACCTGGTGTTGATTTCATGCCCGTATGCTTCACCATGGTCGCAAAACTTCGATCAAACCACGGAGAATCGCCAGGCATCATCGCAGGCGCCAAGGGCTCCATATTCAACACCACTTGCGTTGCGATTTTGAGATCGGTCACTGGCATGTCCAAACTTTTGGCAAACATCTCCAATTGTTCGCGTGCCATCATAAAGGCAATGGACGTATTGTGGCTCCCTGCGCCACCCACACCACGATGATAACTTGGCGTCACCGGATAGGGTTTGCCTTGTTCTGTAAACGCCGAAACAGCACCACCATTGCTGCCCCAATTGTAGAACCAAGCGCTCATGAATGGGTTTGCGTGTTCATACCCTTGGCCTGCATCAAGCACTGTGATTTTTTTCCCTGGCATCATGTGGCCGAGTTCATAACCCGCAAGCGCCCCCGATGAACCCGCGCCCACCACAATGACATCCGAGTTTGGTTGTAAAACAGGATATTTCTTAGATGAGTCATACAAGCCGGCAACAACCGCACCACCTATGCCAAACAAACCAAGCGCCTTTTGACATGATCGCACAAACATCGAGGGGTCCTCTCGCGTTCATGCGGCACGTGGTAGGTGGATCATAGCAAATTTTGTCGTCAGGTGTCACCTGGCACATCTTTGTTATGATTTGGAGCGCAGGCATCTTGCCCGCGTAAACAATGCACGGGCAGGATGCCCGCATTCCATTCCTACTGACAACCCATGATGTCGGTATAGCACTGTGCCGTAAGTCCCGTTGCGACAGTACATTTCTTCGTACACTCCACACATCCCGCCGACGCAGAACATCCATAGCCCGATAGTCCGCAGGATGACTTCGGTTGAAATCCACATGCACCATTGGTGCATGTGGCCTCTGCACAATCAGGATAAGGGGCTTGGGGACATGTCGTTGCATTTGAACATTGCGAAGATGTTGGCGTCACGCAAGCGCCCGTTGTCGGATCGCATGTCATGCCAAAGTCACAATTCATGACATGGCTGCAGGCTCCATTCATACAACTGTCCGTTGTGCATGACATGCCGTCATCACACGACGTAGAACACGTCGGCGTCGTGTTAGAACAGTCGCCCGTTTGCATATTGCAGGTCTGTGTTCCTGTGCACTTGGGCGTATAAGAACACGCTCCATTCACACATGATGCAACCGCACACGGATACGAAGAACACATGCTCGCTTGTACACATTGATTCGGCGTTGAGACCGTACATACACCGTTGATACATACGTTAGGCGCCAGGCATTGTGCACATGGATCGGGCGGAATACAATTACCAACCTGCGGATCGCACGTCTCGCCTGGCTGACATTTGTTCGTATACACACAACCATTCACAGCGTTGCATGAATCGTTGGTACATAAATTATTATCATTGCAGACGATCTGCGTATGCGAGCATGTGTTATTCGCACAACCATCGGTTGTACATACACTGTTATCATCACAATTTTCGATCTGATACAAAAAGTGCCAGTATGTACTGTACACATCGTACGGCGGATTTCCGTTCATCCAACTGATGCAATTGCATGTCCAGCTGTTGCACGTAATAGGTGCAATGGCGCATCCTGGACAATAATCGGCAAGACATACAGCATCGCATCCGCGACGGCACGTGGTCGCTCCCCAGGTTCCGCACCCATGGGTCGTGTTGCACCCATCGTAGCATCCATCATGCGCGCGACATCCTGCATGGGATCCACATACTTTGCGCATCCATGCATTACGTGCCCATTTGCCTGCGCTTTGTTGACAATAACCACCGTAACTTGTGGTGCAATTGTTGGTGGGGCAATCGGGGCCGCATGTGCCCGAACACATGGCACCGCACGGACGTAAACTGTGCAATCCATCGCCGACCTCATCATCAGCACCCTCACCATCAAAAGGTTGAAACATGCCGATCACAGGGACTGGAAAATCAGTATCCAATCCAACACTATGAGGTTCATCATCGATACTGATTTCCTCAGGGAGCGATTCACCTTCCTCAGGATGCTCGTCATCAACAAGCGTGCAAGAAGCACGCGACAACATCGCATCCAACTTGGGGACATCCGCATCGTACTTCACCAAAAGCTGCCACGGAAGCATCAGGGCCGCCATACGCAACTCGGGATTTTCTGTTGATGGGATCGTCATCGTAAAATCAAAGGCTGGATCTGTATCCGTAAATCCTTCGACCGCATCGGTACACATGGTATCACTCGGCTCAAAACATGCATTGTTCATCGTTTGCGTCTGATGCGTTTTTGCGGTCGTCTGCGCCTGCTCCCACGCATCACGTACCGCGCGCATTTGGACGATACCACAACCCACTGTCGAGACATTCGATCTTTCAAGACATGCCAATTCAACACCAAGAAGCGGCGCAATGTCATCCAACCCATGGGTGTCTATCAACGCACGTAATTTGGATTTTTCATTGTCGCTGAGTGCACCATTGCCGTCGAAGGTCACACCATCAAAGGTCAGTGTGCCCAAAGATTGAAGAGCACCACTCTCGGCAAACAACTTAACCTTCGCAAGTAACGTATGTTCACCCCACGCAAACATTGCCGTGCCCGTGGCCTCACCTGTTTGTGAGCTCAACGACGTCGTAAATGTTCCATCGACGTCATGCTTGGTTGTAAACGTGCCTTTGCATGCGTAAGGATCGCTCTCCAACAACGCATCAAAAGTAACCTGGGGTGTCGCTGAACGTGGTTTTCCTATGGATGACGTTGATGACGTGTCACACCCCGCCAATAGAAAAAATATCCCCAATTGAGCATATCGCAAACAATTCATGGGGATATTTTATATGCTTTTTTGTGTTGAACCAAAAAATGCTAGTGTACACTCATGAGCACATGACCATCGCATATCTCGGACCCTCGGGTACTTACAGTGAACTCGCCGCACAACAACTGAACCGCGGTTCAGCCATCCCCATGCCCACCATTCCTGCGGTGTTTCAGGCTGTGGCCGATGGCAAAGCAGCCCTCGGTGTGGTGCCCCTTGAAAACTTAATCCATGGACCTGTCACCGAAACCTTGGATACATTTTATCGATTTGCCGATGCCATCCGTATTGTCGATATGCGCATGGTCGATGTGGTCCACGCATTGGGATGTCTTAAACCCAACACACCTATTCATCGCATTTTTTCAAAAGACGTTGCCCTTCAACAATGTGGCCATTACCTTGATGCCCATTATCCAGCCGCCTTGCGGGTGGCAGCATCAAGCACAGCGCAGGCAGTAAGTCTTATTGCCGAACAAAAACTGACCGATGCCGCGGCCATCGCACGCACAGCGACATTGTGCGAAGCGGGTTTCACAATCCTTGCCGAAAATATTGGCGACGTTGCCCATAATCGCACACGCTTTGCGGTGATCGCCCGAGATGATGCCCAAAGTATCCCGACAGGCCGTGATAGCACGTTGCTTGTGATCCACCCCCATTCCGATCGCGTGGGACTTTTACGCGATATATTGCACATCATCAGCGATCGACATGGCATCAACTTGTGCAATATTCATTCACGCCCCGATACCCAAGGTGGGGTACGTTTTTACATCGAAGTAGAAGGCCATCGTGATGACCATGAATTAAGCGCCTGTTTGACCGATATCGAAGCTTTGCTTCACGGAACGGGCATCCGGGTGGCCATTTTTGGTTCATACCCACGCATCTCCTTTGCACCTTCGCACATTCAGACCATCGGCATCATTGGCGGTACAGGCCGCATGGGGCAATGGTTGAAAAGCCTCTTTGAAAAAGAGGGATGCCGTGTCTTGATTGCAGGAAGAAAAACAGAATTAACACCTGAACAATGTGCCGAACGATCAGATGCCGTTTTAATCAATGTTCCCATCACTGAAACGCACAATACCATCGCACGCATTGCGCCGCACATGCGCAAAGGCACATTGCTCGTCGACAATACATCGATCAAAGCAGATCCGGTGCGTGCCATGCTTGAATATGCACCCCAAGGCGTTGAAGTGCTCGGCATGCACACCGTGTTTGGTCCATCCACCCCTGATCTCAAAGATCAAAATGTGGTGTTTGTTCGCACCGATCGTTCGGGCGCATTGGCCGACCACTGGATCGCGATGTTCTACAAGCACGGTGCCCACATCACGCTTAGCAGCTGCGAAGAACACGACAAGCAAATGGCGTTTCATCAAAACCTTGAGCATTTCACCAAAGCGATTACTGCACACATTTTGCATACGCAATTCAATGGTGAGGACATGGATGCCTTTGCATCACCCAATTCCCGCGAAACTTTGCGTATTTTGCATCGTATGCTAGGTCAAGATCCCGAATTATTTGGACAGATCCAACAATTCAATGAACAAGGTCCTGCGATGATCACGGCTTTTGCTGAAATGGCCGCGAAAGTCGCCAAATCGATTGCCAAGGGCGATAGCAAAGCGTTTACGAATTGCCTGAAATTGTAGAGCGGCTGGGATCACGTAGCGGCGCAGCTTGCTGCGCCGCTACGTCATGATGAACTAACATTTTTTTTGCGCGAGCTATAGACCCCAACCGTCACATGCTACAATACCCCTATGCTTTTGCGCATTAAACCCATCCTCGCATGTTGCATCACATTGGTATTATCGGTCGCGGCATGCAAAACAACATCAGAGCGCCCTATTCCGCCCGATACCGACAGTGATGGTATTATCGATGAAATTGACAATTGCCCCAATACACCCAATCCCATCGTGTTCCCCGCAACAACACAAGGCGATCTTGATGGCGATGATATTGGCGATGTTTGTGATTCTAACGACGATGGTGATGATTTTAATGATGATGAAGACAATTGTCCGCGTGTAGATAACAATCAAGACGACACAGATCAAGATGGTGTTGGTAACGCTTGTGACAACTGCCCCAATGTAGACAATGGCCCTGCTCAGGAAAATGTCGCGAACGTTGGCAATCAACTCGATACCGACAACGACGGTACCGGCAACGCGTGCGACACCGACAGCGATGACGACGGTGTCAATGACTTCGAAAATGATGGAACAACCCGCAAAGACAATTGCCCTGAAGTCAGCAATCCCGAACAAGATCGTTCAGATGACGACCCATGGGGTGACGCATGCGACAATTGCCCATTGGTCTCAAACGAAAACCAAACAAATACAGATCTCGCCAATGATGGCGGTGACGCATGCGATTCTGACGATGACAATGACACCATCGCGGACACAGTCGATAACTGTCCATTGATTGCAAATCAAAATCAAATAAACACGGATCTTTCGAATGACGGCGGTGATGTATGCGATTCAGACGATGACAACGATACAGTCCTAGACACAACTGACAACTGTTCACTCATATCAAATCAAGACCAAGCCAATTATGATAATGATAGTTTAGGCGATGTGTGTGACGACAGCGACAATGACACCGTGATGGATGATACAGACAATTGCCGAACAACGTCCAACACAGATCAAGCAGATCAGGATAAAACAGAGGACACGACCGACGGGTTGGGCGACGCATGCGACAATTGCCCAAGCATCTTCAATGCAGATCAACTGAACACCGATGGCGATGGTCTAGGCAATGCATGCGATCCCGATGATGATGGCGATGGGATCAACGATTTCAAACAGGGAAGCACCACCGATGCGCTCGACAACTGCCCACTTCTTGCGAATCAAGACCAAATCAATACCGATGGCGATGGCCTCGGCAATGCGTGTGATAATGACAATGACAATGATGGTACAGTGGATACGTTAGATGCTTGCGATTACAACCCTACCCTACAATCTCTTCCAGACGGCACCACAACACCTGTCGCGGATGGTATTGCTATTGCAGGATGTGACAATTGCCCAGCCGTGCCCAATCCCGACCAATCACGCGCAGGTCAAAACACAGACAGCAGCCGAACAGAATTGTTTGCATTAGGTTTGGGTGATGCATGTGCGATCAAAAAAGTAGCAGCCGGACTTTATCACAACTGCATCTTGACCTATGCCGGTCGTGTTAAATGCTGGGGGGATAACGGGGAAAAGCAACTTGGCTATGGATCGAGTGATACAAGCGATCGTGGTACTGCCGCGAATCAGATGGGAACCAACCTTCTATCCGTCAACTTTGGTTCACTCACTGCGGTTGATATTGCCGGAGGTGAATTGCATACCTGTGCCATACTCAAAGGAGCGAACAACTTAAAAGTGGTCAAATGTTGGGGTTCTCACAGAAGCGAGGGAATACTTGGTATCGCTGCAAATGCTGTCATTCCTTCACCCAACATAACCGACACCGAAATAAACATACCTGTAGCCTTTGATCCTTCTCTCACAGGCGACATCACCAGCCTTGCCGCAGGATCCAGGCAAACATGCGTGCTCATAGGAGGCAAACCTGTCTGCTGGGGCTCCGGTTATCACGGTGGACTCGGAGATCAGACTCTCACGCACACATCTGAAAAACTGTCCCCTATTCCCGCTGCAAGCCTCACCAGTGGGAATGACCGTTTTGCAGAAATCAGTGTCAGTCTATTTTCCGCATGCGCGCGCAATGCCAACGCGATTAAGTGCTGGGGAGAAAACTTTCATGGCATGCTCGGTATCAATGCAGCGAGTACAACTGAACTAACGTCGGTACCCAGTGATTCAATTTTAGGATTTCCTGGCGCAACGTTCATCGCCATACGAGGATCTCAAAATAGAAATGTAGCGACAGATCAATACAACACACATCGATGTGCAATCTATCATACAAACAGCACACCAAACAATTCATTGAAATGTTGGGGCCATAATTATTGGGGACAATGTGGAAGAGATGATCTTCTCGAAGATATAGGTTCTAATTCAGGCAATAATGCGATGAGCAAGGCCAAAGACGTCATTCTTATCCCCTCTTCCGATACGACCATAACCAACCTCACAGTTATTGATGCAAGCCTAGGCGCCCGCCATACCTGTGCACTTTATAAATACACGAAAACAGAGGGAAACTGCATAAGCGAAAAACAAGATATTAAATGCTGGGGTGATAATGAATACAATCAGGCAGGACAAACAGATACATCGATTGACTACGGCGACAATTCCCCTTTTGTTTCGGCGACATCAACTCTTTTCAGCGGAAATATCTCGGCCAACGGAACGGATAGTTCATGTATAACCTCTGAATATCCTATCCAACTCGCTTCAGGTCTCCTTCACAATTGTGTTCTCACCAGCAAGAATAACGTCGGGTGCTGGGGCCGTAATGCTGATGGGCAACTGGGGAAAGGAAATACAGGCGACGTCAACTTAAACACATCAACTTTCATTGATTTGGGTCTTCGCCCATAATAAACCTCCACTTTTGGCAACCCACGGCATCATGTTACAATATCCTCATGCTTCTTCGCATCGCCCAAGCCTTCGTATGTTGCATCACATTGGCATTATCGGCCGCGGCATGCACAACAACATAAGAGCGCCCTATTCCGCCCGATACCGATGCGGATGGTATTGTGGATGAAATCGACAATTGCCCAAATATATCGAATCTCGATCAAACCAATACCAATGATGATGCCATGGGAGATGTGTGTGATGTGGTGATCATGAAAATGAAATGGGACTGCTCTCAAATTCGTGAACTTAGGAAGTGGATTCATTGCCACAGATATCGCCGCGGGGCATGACCACACCTGCGCAATTCTTAAAAATGAAACGGGCATTCCAAGCATCAAATTCTGGGGGGAGATCGCAGTAGACACCCCGATAATGGGCAAGAAGGTGTTATTGGTGTATCGACAACAGGATCGGTGACATCAACGATTAGTGTGAACAATTTAACAACACCAGTCAACGCCAACTCGACAATCAATCCATTTCATTTGCACTCGCGGGCCCTATCACCAGCATTTCCGCAAACTCACGGCTCACATGTGTTCTCATGGGTGGAAAACCGGTATGCTGGGGCACTGACAGATATGGAGGATTGGGTAACAACGAAAGTTGCGTTACTGCAGGAGAGCCTTGCCTCACTAGCGCAGTCAACACAAGCAACCTCACTTCACCCATCCCTGCTGTGCAACTAAGCGATTGCGGTGTTAAATATAGGCACATCATCAATCAACGCCATGAGTGCAGCACAGAACGTGAGCTTAATAAATAACAGCACCCCCACCAACGTCATCGATGCCAGTCACGGCTGGGTCAACACCTGTGCCATTTATGAGTACGAAGCAACATTCACAGGAAATAAATCGGTGATAACATCGACCGATTCATGCAAAGTTTCTGAATATCCCCTCGCGGTGAGTTCCGGTCGCGAACACAGTTGCTTTCTTACAAGTCTCAATCGCGTCGTGTGCTGGGGATATAATGGGTATGGGCAGCTTGGGTTGGGGATCCCTACGACGATGAAGGCCTTCAGCGCCACGAACATCGTAAAGCTAGGACTCGTATTAACCGAGTGATCCCGTCATCCGCCAAACGTCTGTTTTTATGCTATAATCAGGAAATGCTTCGCTTATCGCTTTTGATTTCATTATGCGTTGTGATGATTGCATGCCAAGAAAGTACCCAGCGCCCCATTCCTCCCGACACCGATGGAGATGGCGTTATAGATGAGATCGACAATTGCCCCAATATGGCCTATTTGGATCAAGCCGATCTTGATGACGACGGCATGGGCGATGTCTGTGACACCGATGCTGATAACGATGGCGTCGATGACAAAACCATAAGCGTTGACGGCAAAACGGCCACCGCGTGCACAGCAGGTGACGGATGCGATAATTGTCCACTGATTGCGACTGATAACCAAACCGATATAGATGGCGACGACGTTGGTGATGCATGCGACACCGATACAGATGGCGATGGCGTCGATGACAAAACCATAAGCGTTGACGGCAAAACGGCCACCGCGTGCACAGCAGGTGACGGATGCGATAATTGCCCACTGATTGCGACTGATAACCAAACCGATACCGATGGCGACGACGTTGGTAATGCATGCGATACCGATACAGATGGCGATGGCGTCGATGATAAAATAGTCAATGGTGCCACCACCACCGCGTGCACAGCAGGTGAAACGCCATGCGATAATTGCCCATTCATTCCGAATCCCCTCGTTGCTTCTGCAACCACACAAGACGATCTCGACGGTGATGGATTAGGTGATGCATGCGACACCGATACAGATGACGATGGCTTTTCTGACAAAATCATAAGCTCTGACAAAACAACGGCCACCGCGTGCACAGCAGGTGAAACGCCATGCGATAATTGCCCATTCATTTCAAATCAAGATCAACAAAACACCGATGAAACCTGTATTGATCCCGTATGTACACCCGATGCACTCGGTGATGTCTGTGATCCTGATCTTGATGGCGATGGCTTTCCGGACAAAAGCGTAAGCCTTGACGGAAAAACGGCTACGCCCATTACTGGTCCGTGCGAACAAACTTCTGGTTCTCCTTCAGAACTTTGCGACAACTGCCCCAATACTGTCAATCCGCTTCAAGAGCCATCAATCGCCAATTCAGAAAGAGGCGAAGCATGTGAGATCGATACTGATCTCGATGGTTTCTACGATGACGAAGACAACTGTATCAACATCAAGAACGGCCCCGATGAGGGAAATATAGAAGGCGTCGGAAACCAAACCAATACCGATGGCGACGACGTTGGTGATGCGTGCGACACCGATGCAGATGGCGATGACGCCGATGACAAAACCATAAGCCTTAACGGAAAAACGGCCACCGCGTGCACAGCAGGTGACACAGGATGCGATAATTGCCCATTCATTCCAAATCAAGATCAACAAAACACCGATGCAAGTTGCACAACAGAATGCACAGCAGACTTACTCGGTGATGCATGCGATGAAAACAAAGATGGTGACAGCAAGATTGATTCAGAAGACAACTGCCCACTTGTTGTAAACAACGATCAAGCAGATACCGGCGATTCTGATGGTGTTGGCGACGCCTGCGATAATTGCCCTATTCTTTCAAACAAAGACCAATCGCGCACCGCCCAGATTGCAGACACCGACAGAACCGAATTGGCAGAACTTAATCTTGGTGATGTCTGTGCCATTAAAAAAGTGAGTGCGGGCGTCCACCACACCTGTATTCTAACCTATGCCGGTCGTGTTAAATGCTGGGGATACAATGCCTACCGTCAGTTGGGGTACAACGACACCACGGATCGCGGCACAGCGAGTGTGCAGATGGGTACCAACTTGCCTTTTGTCTCTGACATTAACGCCAAAGATCTCGCAGCAGGCGCCAGGCATACCTGTGTCATTACGAACAACAACAAAGTCATATGCTGGGGAGCATGGGGAAGTACAGACACTAATTACGGTGTCCTTGGCACATACCCCAACACCAGCACTTCACACACAACAATTCCGCAATACAATATTACGTCACTACTGCCTGTTGCTTTTGCTGGTGCCTTTGCATCAACAGACATTATCACCGATATAGAGGCTGGATGGTTAAGTACATGCGTTGTCATTGGCGGAAAACCCGCATGCTGGGGCTCAGGGGCTTATGGTGCCCTAGGACGAGGCAGCACCGGCGCTATAACCGCAGCTGCCATCCCTGCTATCGATCTCAATACAGGTACCAGCGTTCAGGAAATCACTGTAAGCTATCATTCAGCCTGCGCTCGGACAAGCAACGCAATAAAATGTTGGGGATACAATAACTACGGACAGCTCGGCATCGACTCAACCGAGACTCGTGGTGACGGCTCGGGTGAAATGGGAAGCAACACCATCCCAGTCAAGTTACCAACCCATACGTTTCAGAAAATTGCCAGTGCCCAACTCAATACTGAGGAGTCGCACACCCACCGATGCGTCATTTATGATACCAATACCGCCAAGGGTCGACTCACCTGCTGGGGGGCCAATAATTACGGGCAACTTGGCCGCAACAATGCAACAAGGATTGGCAATGCTCCAGGGACGAATGCCATGAATGACTCACCTGTTGTCCTCGAAACAGCCGGTACAACCGAAGTCATTGACGTCAGTTTGGGGAGCCACTTTACATGCGCAATTTATAAACATGACAACACGAAAAAATTAAAGTGCTGGGGGTATAATGCTGATACTATTCACCGAACAGGCCATGGCACTACAACAAATTACGGTTCATCCGGCACAGTGACAGTCGCTGCTTCCCCCTCATTATTAGAAAATGCGACAGTGACCCGCGTAACGCCCAATGATACTGTCGTCACGCCCATCCAAGTGGCCGTTGGGCGATGGCATGGCTGCATCCTTACGAGCGAAAACAATGTGAAATGCTGGGGGTATAATACGGACGGCCAAGCCGGAAGAGGCAATACCGCTCACAAAACAATAGGAGAGGCCCCCACCGCCATTGATTTGGGTCTTCATCAATGGAGCACTGTTCCCGACTGGTAAATCGCTTTTTGAAGCGACCTCTATTTAAAACCTGATGTTACGCGGGGGAATTGGTTTGTCACGCTGGACCTCTCTGCCTCGCCATCCGTGTGCAGTTTCCTCCCGCCTTCCACAAAAGCCACGTGACGCGCACGGTTGTTTGAATTGCTTGAATGCGTTGATCGCGTCACAACGCTTTTGTTGGAATGCGGTCCGGTCCGTTTACACGGCCTGGCGAGGCCGGGTTTGGTAGGCAATAACAAGGACTCACAGTGCCATATGATGTGATGGTTCGCTCCTGTGATGCGTTGGCTCTACGCAACAAACCAGGGCGAGAGCATACCACATGACGCTTTTTCATAAGCATCTGTCCATCTATACATCTGAAAACGTTTGCATCGCCATTGCAGTGTAAACGGACCGGACCGCATTCCAACAAAAGCGTTGTGACGCGATCAACGCATTCAAGCAATTCAAACAACCGTGCGCGTCACGTGGCTTTTGTGGAAGGCGGGAGGAAACTGCACACGCAATGGCGAAAGAACGATAATCGATTCAACTTTCATGATGAATATGCAGCTTGTTCTATGTTTGACTGCGTAAGGTCAGTTAAAACCTAATTAAAGTGCAAGCCGTCTCGCCGCATCGTCAATTTCTCGGCGATAGTCGGCATCGGTGCGATAGCGTTCTTGGGCTTCGGTCATCGACTGAGCAAATGCAGCCTCGTTGGCTTCGGCCTTGGCGATTAAAGAATCATAGGCCGCACGTTGTTTGACGGTCATTTGCGCGCGTTGGCTTTCAAGATTTTTTATCTCGCCCATGATCGCCTTCCAGCCTTGACCACCACGTGCAGGATTACCCAATCCCTGAATTTCATTGGCCGTAAGGTATGCGAATTGCTGTGAAAAAATACCTGTCGCTTTGGCACCGAGTGTCGCCAATCCCAATGGGAGAATGACAACAGCACCTGGGCCTGTAAGGGCCAATGTAGCGGCCATCCCAGCAATAAGGCCCGCTTGCGCCAGCGTACACACCACTTTGCCAACCGTATTGACCTGCAATGCCACTTCACGCCAGTAGGCAATAAAGCGGGCGCGCTCGGCAGGGGTTGCATCTTTGGGAAAATAGGCTTTCAAAACCTTGCGAATGATAGGATCGGATGGAAACATCCCCAAGGGTGAACATATCCAGCTCAAGAGTAAACCGACAACAACATGCTTGAACTCTGGCTTGGGTGACAACACACGTGCAGGTACTGGGGTATACGATGCAGGATCAGTCTCCGAGCGATGGCCTATCTGTGCCACGCGACTTCCAGCGCCGCCCACCAATCGCACGCCATTGTGGGGCTGTGACAAACCATCAACAGCCGGACGCTTAAACGTCGGGAAAGGGAGTTCGGTTGTGGCATGCGCCATGTGCTCAGGACGCAAGCCCAGCTTCGTCGCATCGACACGAACACCATGCTTGTCATCAAACGACTGCGGATCTTGTGGCACACCTGAGCGCGTTAAAGCAGTTGAAGCCATAACGGGGATTGTAGGCACAAAAATGGGATTTTGACATGGGAAAAACGATCGATGTCGGTTAATGGATGTCCATGTCGAATACATATCGCATTGTTTCGCCCGTTGATGGTCGCATTCTCGCGGAAAGACCGTATTTAAATACAAACGACGCAATGAAGCATATTCATGCATCACGCATCGCACAGCGCATGTGGAAGCAAACACCGCTCGCAGAACGCATTGCCATCGGTGAGCGTTTTGTCGAAGCCATGCTGGCCATGCAAACGGAGATTGCCGAAGAGCTTACGCTGCAAATGGGTCGTCCATTAAGTCAGTCGCCCGGTGAATTGCGCGGCTTTGCAGAACGCGCACGCTATATGTTGCGCATTGCGCCCACCGCATTGGCCGATGAAGATGCCGGCAGCGATGAACAGATCACACGATTTTTACGACGTGATCCCATGGGCGTCGTTTTTGTGATCGCCGCATGGAACTATCCTTATCTGATTGCAGTCAACAGCGTGTTGCCCGCCATCATCGCAGGCAACAGCGTGATTTTGAAACACGCCGCACAAACAGCCTTGGTGGCCGACCGCTTTGCACAGGCTTTTGCCAAAGCCGGTTTACCGCGCGATGTTTTTCAAATCGTTGACATCAGCCACGAAACTGCCGCGCACATGATTGGCAGCGGGCAGATTGATTTTGTAAGCTTTACAGGATCTGTTTCAGGCGGTCATGCCATTGCACGCGCAGCAGCAGAAACATTCATCGGTGTAGCCCTTGAATTGGGCGGCAAAGATCCTGCCTATGTGCGCGCCGATGCAGATCTTGAAAGTGCCGTGGCCACCGTGGTGGATGGCGCACTTTTTAACAGCGGACAATGCTGTTGCGGCATCGAACGCGTGTACGTTCATGAATCGAAGTACCAACAATTTATGGACGCGGCTGTGGCCATGGTCAACGCATACAAACTTGGCAATCCATTGGAACTGACCACCAATTTGGGTCCGGTGGTGACCGCAAAAGCTGCCCAGGCCATACGCGCGCAAGTGAATGAGGCGATAACCCTGGGTGCTACACCGCTGATCGATCCATCGTCATTTCAAAACAATGCCCTTGGAACGCCTTATCTTGCGCCGCAAATTTTAACGCACGTCAATCACACCATGCCATTCATGCGTGAAGAAACGTTTGGACCCTGCTTTGGCATTATGTCTGTGAAAAGTGATGAAGAAGCCATCGCCCTCATGAACGACAGCCATTACGGTTTAACCGCAAGTATTTTTACGCAAGATGAATCGGCGGCAAAGAACATCGGTCGCATGCTTGAAACAGGCACGGTATTTATGAACCGTTGCGATCATGTCGATCCCCATTTGGCGTGGACTGGCGTAAAAGATTCGGGTCGTGGGGTTGCGTTATCGCATCTAGGATATCATCAACTCACGCGGGCGAAGTCGTTTCATTTGAAGCATTAAATGACTGGATCCCCGCTTTCCTAAGAAATTTGGATTAAGCAGGTGTTCTCTTGTAGGGGCGGTTCGTGAACCGCCCGCTAAAACGTTGATTCAAAGGCCGAACGGGCGCTTCGCGAAGCGCCCCTACAGCAGAAAAATAAGGAAATGGGGTCAGTAGTCTTCGGTTACAAACTAAAAGACTCACCACAACTGCACGCTTTTTTGGCGCCTTTGTGTTCAAAGCGAAATCCGGCTTTTAATAAGTTTTTACTTTCGTAATCAAACTGCGCGCCTTCGAGATAGGTCGAGCTTTTGGGATCGACGACCACCTGCAAATCACCGTAGGGTGTCACCAAATCGTTTTCGCGCACTTCGGTTTCAAAATCCCAAAAGAAAGTAAGCCCTGCGCAACCACCGCCACGCACACCAAAACGCAAAATTTTTGGGACACCATCGCGTTCGGCAATTTGCAATACTTTCTTCACCGCACTGGGTGTCACCGAAATCATGATCGTCCTCCTAAACGTCGAAGCGAAGTCACTTGGGCGATCACCATATCGGCCACCGCAAGAACCTCTTCTTCTGTATTGCCACGGCCCAAGCCAAAACGAAGATTGCCCGACGATGCCCTATTGCCCACACCCATGGCCGTCAAAACATGGGACGGTGCCAAATCGCGGTTTGTGCATGCAGAACCCGTGGATAACGCCACGCCTTGCAGTGCCAATACCAACGTTTCGCCGTTCACGCCGTCAAAACCCAAACACAAATTACCAGGATGACACTGCTCAGGATCGCCATAGCGTATCACACCGGGCAATGCCGCACGAATGCGAGTTTCCAAGAGGTTACGCAATCGCGCGATCTCACATGCTTCATGCAAACGTTGTTTTGCAAGTATACAGGCAACACCCAATCCTACAATACCGGGAACATTCAACGTCCCCGAACGCAAACCGTTCTCATGACCACCCCCGTGAATTTGGGGTGCAAGTGTCACACGGGGATCGCGTCGTCGTACATACAATGCACCAATACCTTTGGGGCCGTATATTTTGTGGGCGCTCATGGACAATAACGCAATGCCTAGTGTGTCCACATGCACAGGCATGATCCCTACGGCTTGCGTGGCATCGGTATGCAGCAACACACCCCGCGTTTTGCAAAGACGCCCTATGGCCGCAATATCTTGCATCGTTCCCACTTCGTTGTTCACGAGCATCATCGACACAAGTACTGTGTCATCGCAGAACGCATCAGCAAGAGTATCAGGCGAAACACGTCCCATGCGATCGACGGGCAACACGGTGACACGATGACCACGGGATTGTGCAACCGTGCATGGATCCAACACCGATTTATGTTCGGTCGCTTGGGTGATGATGTGAATAGGTTTGCTTTGCCCATAGGCTTCGCAAACACCCAGGATCGCAAGATTGTTGGCCTCGGTGGCGCCACTTGTAAATACAATTTCACGGGCCGTGGCGCCGATGAGATCTGCAACCGATTGTCGTGCTTGTTCTACCGCTTCATTGGCACGCCAACCGTAGGCATGGGTTCGGCTCGCGGGGTTCCCAAAAATATCACTAAAATACGGCAACATGGCACGCAGTACATCGGCATCCACGGGGGTCGTCGCATGATGGTCCATGTAAATAGGGGATTTCATGATACTCTATTCTTCAAGGTAAAAACCGACGACGTTCTTCCTCAGTCGGTATTCTGCACACATCGCGCATACCAAACCATGGATAACGATATCTCGCAATGAGACGATAGCCCAGATCACGCAAGGGCGATGGGATCAGCAACATACACATGGCAAAAATACGACACCCCCCACCGAGATATTTCATGGCGCGCAAGATCGCGTCAGAACGGTGGTACAACTCCCCTTCTTGATACAAAACAACGCTATCCAGATCTTCGGTATAGAAAACAGGCAGCATGCGCCCCGCGGTGGTCCCTTGCAGTGTTGAAAAATGCAATTGCCCCGTGCGGTCGTGACGCATGAGAAAATCGACCGAACGATTGCATAAACCGCATACGCCATCAAAAAAGACAATTGGCGGATCACCTGGAGGATAATACGTAGGCGGTTTTCCGGCGTAAGACATCAGTTGAGATCATAACACATCAAGATCATGAAGTCAGCGCATGACGCCCAATCACCAAACGCTGGATCTCACTGGTGCCTTCATAAATTTCGGTGATCCGCGCATCGCGATAATGACGTTCGGCAGGATATTCTTTACTGTATCCAAAGCCCCCGAAAATCTGGATCGCCTGATGGGTCACCCGGGTGGCCATTTCGCTGGCAAATAACTTGGCCATGGCCGCTTGTGGGCCGAACTTTTGCCCAGCGCCTTTTAAGGCCGCTGCGCGCCAAATAAGCAAGCGCGCCGCATCGATTTCCATGGCCATATCCGCCAATTTGAATTGGATGGCTTGGAAATTGGCAATCGGGGCACCAAAAGCATGGCGTTCTTTGGCATAATCACGTGCTTCTTCAAATGCCTGACGTGCAATCCCTAAGGCCTGCGAGGCGATACCAATGCGACCGCCATCCAAAGAGCCCATGGCGATCTTAAAGCCATCACCTTCTTTGCCAAGCAATGCATCAAGTGACAAAGAAACGTTCTCCAAAATCACCTGTGTGGTGCTTGAGGCTTTGATCCCCAATTTTTTCTCGTTTTTTGCAACGGTCAGACCCGGCGTATTCATCGGAATAATATAGGCGTTGATCCCTTTGACGCCTTTGGATTTATCACCCATGGCCATCATCAAAAAGACATCGGCTTCTTTTCCGTTGGTGATCCAATTTTTGGAACCATTGATAATCCAACGATCACCTTTTTTCTCAGCAATCGTTGTTTGTGCGGCCGCATCGGATCCTGTTCCCGGCTCTGAAAGACCAAAACATCCCAAGGTGCGACCCGATGTCAAATCAGGCAAATAAGCACGTTTTTGCGCTTCTGTGCCGTATTTGAGAATGGGATCAACCACCAGCGAATTGTTCACGCTCATGATCACACCGCAGCTTGCACATCCTGCGGAAATTTCTTCCATGGCCACCGCGTAACACACAGGATCCATGCCTGCGCCGCCGTATTCCACAGGCGCCATGATCCCCATAAGCCCAAGCTCAGCCATACGTGCCACTTGCGCTTTGGGAAACTTTCCCTCTTCATCAAGCTCTGCCGCCACAGGCAAGAGCGTTTCGCGCGCAAATTTACGTACGGTTTGTTGCAACAAATGCTGGTCTTCGGTCAGTTCAAATTGCATGATCTACCTCTAAAGGGCGGTTCGCGAACCGCCCCAACAAAAAACAGGTTCACGTTTTGCGAGAAAAGCGGTCGTGCCTTCACGCATCTCTGGGGTTGCAAACAGAGAAGAAAATGCTTTGGCCTCAAGCGCACACGCCGAAATCATATCCAAATCTTCACTTTCCACAAGCACGCGTTTGGCAGCGCGTACCGCGCATGGTCCGCGGGATGCAATTGCCTGAGCAATTGCATTCACCCGCGAAGAAAATTGTTCCGAAGAGATCACTTCCGTCACAAGGCCCATGCGAAGTGCGGTATTTGCATCGATAATATCGCTCGAATAGATCCACTGGGCCGCCGCCGCTTTTCCAATACGACGCGGCAGGCGCACACAGCCCCCAAATCCAGGGATGAGACCCAATTTTGTTTCGGGCTGGCCAAAACGCGACTTGTCGCTTGCCACGATAAAATCACATGCCAGAGCGAGTTCAAGCCCGCCACCCAATGCAAAGCCATCCACAGCCGCAATCACGGGAATGCCCACGCGTGAAATCAACGCGCATACCGCGTGCCCCTTCAACGCAAAAGCATGGGCCCCTTCGGGCGTCAAATCGACCATTTCGGCAATATCAGCACCCGCCACAAACGCTTTGCCGCCTGCACCGGTCAGCACCACCACCGCAAGTTCGCGATCGTTTTGTATGTCTGTAAAGACGGCATGCAAGGCATCAAGCACAGCCGCATTAAGCGCATTGAGAGCTTTTGGGCGATCGATGGTGACCGTCATCACGGCCCCATCGCGCTGCATTCGCACATGTTCAGAGTTTGTCATGTTGCGCGAGTGCGTAGCAGCGCTTCTTCGGTAGATCAAGCACTGCGGCCACTGCCGATGCTGCATCTCGCGATGACATGCCTGCGGCAAAGCATCGGGCAAGCGCATCTAAAATTGCTGCGTCCTCAAGGCTTACTTCTTCACGCGCATTATTGCCAAGCACAATCACAAATTCACCCCGGGCATCATCGGCATATCGCACCACAAGCTCGACCAACGTTCCCCGCAGATTTTCTTCGTGCAATTTCGTAATTTCCCGACTCACACACGCAGGCCTATCAGGCATACGTTCGGCAAGATCGCGCAATGTGTCGACCACGCGCTCAGGCGATTCATACAGCACCACCACACCCGGCATGCGATCGATTTGAACCAGCGCCTGTTCGCGCAAAACACCTTTGCGCGGCAAAAATCCTGCGAAAAACGCGCCTTGATGCAATGAAAAGCCTGCGACCGAAAGCGCCGCTGCCAATGCGCTGGGGCCTGCAATGGCGCGTACGGGGATCTGCATGGCATGTGCCATCTCGACCACCAAAGCCCCCGGATCGCTGATCGCAGGTGTCCCCGCATCGCTCACCAGGGCCAAACGTTTGCCCTGCTCAAACAACGCTGCGATGGCTTCTTGTCGCAATTTTTCATTGTGAGCATGCAAACTTTGCGTGGGCGTGTTGATACCAAAACGCTGCAACAAATGCCCCGTATGCCGTGTATCTTCTGCGAGGATCAAATCCACATTTTGCAAAGTACGCAAAGCCCTCGGTGAAAGGTCTTCGAGATTCCCGATGGGTGTTGCCACCACAAAAAGTACGGCAGTCATGTTTCAAACGCCTCACGCAGATGGGTAAATTCCGGAGGATAACCTAAAACCCCGACCGCATCAAAACGCATTCTTGGCCATGCACCACGGTGTTCAATGCCAAGTCGGTCTTCGAGATAAATCCGTGCAGCGCTGATCACGCGGGACACTTTTTGTGGTGTGATGGTTTCAAGGGGGGTTCCATGATCTTCGTTATTGCGCGCACGAACTTCCACAAACACCAAGACACCTTCATCCCACGCAATGATATCGATTTCGCCATGACCACCGCGAAAATTACGATCGATGATCTTGAAACCAAGACCTGCCAAATAGACACACGCAGCAGCTTCGGCAGCACGGCCACGAAGGGTTGTATTGGGTTGTATTGAAAGAGACACAGGCAATTAAACTTGGGCAGGCTTCGGCGTATTTTTCTTGGATGATTTTCGGTCATCACGTGTTTTAAGACGTGCTGATTTACCACGAAGATCACGCAGATAATTCAAGCGGGCACGGCGCACTTTACCACGTGTCACCACTTCAACTTTTTCGATGTTGGGTGATTGCACGGGGAATACGCGCTCAACGCCGATATTGCCGGCGCAGATTTTTCGGACCGTGAAAGATTCGCGATTGCCATCACCACGGCGGCCAATCACAACACCTTCGTAAAGTTGTGTACGGGTTTTATCACCCTCAACAATACGCACGTGGACGCGGACCGTATCGCCTGGTCGAAACGCGACAACGTTGCGTTTTTGTTCATTTTCGAGGATTTGGAGAATGCTCATCGGTGTGCTCCTGAAGCGCGCTACCTAACATAGATATTTCCGCATGTGCAAGGTGTTTAACACCCACCCCGCGCACGCCATGCCGCAATCGCTGCATGATCGCCTGAACGCAGGACATCGGGGACCTTTTCCCCGCGAAAATCCATGGGACGGGTGTACTGAGGTGGACCACGGCGACCGTGCTCACCAAATGACTCCCCTTCAAGGGATGCACTGTTGCCCAGTACCCCCGGTCGCAAACGTGCAATGGCATCGATCACACACCAGGCTGCTGGATCCCCCGCAGAAAGCACATACTCGCCAATGCATAAGCATCCGTCCACATAGGAATACACACGCTCATCGACGCCCTCGTAGCGCCCACAAACCAACACCACGCCCTCGCCTTCAGACAAACCTTGGGCTGTGGATTGCACAAACATGTCACCACGCGGTGCGAGCATCAGCACGGGACCTGGTGTGGCCTTTCGTGCATCTTCAATGGCACGCACCAAAGGATCTGCCATCAGAACCATTCCCGCACCGCCACCATAGGGTGCATCATCCACATGCTTGTGGGGGCCTTGGCCGTAGGCACGCAGATCGCGCACCCGCAGCTCCAGCAAACCCTTGGCAAACGCACGGCCCACCACGCCCGTTGAAGACGCAATAAGATGGGGCCATGTTTCGGGAATTAAAGTAATGATTTCGACAATAAACGGAGTGCTCACAGATCCCACAGCCCTTCGGGAAGGCTTAAGATCACCGCTTGATTCTTGCGGTCAAAACGGGAGATCAATGCTTCCACTGCAGGAATAAAACGCTGACGATCAGGCGAATCAATAGCCAACAACACTTGGTTGCCGTGATCGATCAAGCCCTGCACCACGCCCATGGATTCACCGTTTTCTGCCAAAAAGACACGAAATCCAACGAGCTCGCAGAGCAAGAGTGATTCGTCGTCGCCCTGAAGCTGCGCACGCGGAATTTCGACCGAAGCACCTTGCCATTGCTCGGCGGCGTTTCGATCCAAAATCTCGGTGAAGTGCATTAAGTCGCCTGTATTGGCAGGACGCGAGGACTCAATTTCAGTCACCAAGATCTGTCCACTTTCGTGGCGCAGACGCACTTCGGTGACACAGTCTGGGATCTCATCCGGAGAAGCATACGGCTCAATGCGCAACTCCCCTTTGAGGCCATGGGGACGACGCACATAACCGTATGGAACCCATACGCTAAAATCATTGTCGGATTGTATTGAATTGGATGTCATAGAAAATAATCAATCGACGATATCGAGCGACACGCGGTCGCCATCGGCAGCAGCATCCAGCAAGGTACGGATCGCATGGGCTGTACGGCCTTTACGGCCAATGACTTTACCGCGATCTTCTTCCAATACGGAAAGTTCGACCACATGCTCATCACCCAAATCATTGACACAGACCGACACGTCATCGGGACTGTCTACAAGACCACGGGCAATGTATTCGACCAGTTTTTTGTAGCGTTCTTCCATAGCTCCCCCTATGCAGAGGCGACAGCGGATTGTGCCTTCGCTGCGCGCTTAAGCAACTTGCTTACTGTACCTGAAACTTCGGCGCCATACGACAACCAGACCTGTACTTTGTCGGCTTCAACCACGAGAACTTCAGCGCGTGGGTCGTAATAGCCCAATTTTTCGATGTATTTGCCGTCGCGGGGATTGCGCTTGTCGGTCGCAATAAGATGGTAAAAAGGACGCTTTTTGCTACCGTGACGGGAGAGACGCAGTGTAACTGCCATGGGAGTAACTCCTAATGGGCAGATCCAAAAATCCGCCACAAGAAACAATAGAACAGGGCGGTTCGCGAACCGCCCCTACAGACAAGAACAGATATTAAAATCCGCCCCTACATAAAGGCGTAACAAGATTGTGTCAATCATCACTGGAAAATACGATAGTGTTCTGCAGCAAAACGCTCATCGATTGTGCTTGGTTCGAAAGCAAGCACCGCGTTGGAGCCCGTGTAGGATATAAATGCACGGAGAATTGCCCCGTTGCTTGCGGGGGTCATCACCAGATCGCCCGGCAGTTGTCCTACCGCAGCCCCTTGGGCGCCATTGCTGTCAAAACCCGTGCCATGGGTCCAAGGTGTAAACGCATCGCGCACCACAAAGCCAAAAAGACGATCTCGGGAAAGGACCGGGGATTGTGACCCTTGTGCCCGTCCATCCACGAGATACCGCGCACATGCATCCAGCTGGGGTGTGTTGGTAAGATCTGAACGAATGGAAAACATCAGACGATCGGTTCGACCATGCAGACGTCCCGGTCCATAGGACTCACCCAAAGCCAGACGCGAGGTCGGGCCCAATGGGTTGGTCACCACAAAAGAACTGCCCGCTCGGATCTGGTAGCGTACATCGCGTCCGCCGCCAGGAAAACATGACCCATTGAATGGCGCATCAAGGGTCATCACCACACCGGTATTCCCATCGCTGTCGATTTGGGTGATCACACGCTCAAAGCTGCATTGGGCCAGAGAAGCGCATGCACCGTCGATCAAAGGCGGGGTCAGGATCTGCACACGATCGCCTATGGCCACGCCAAAAACCCGGGGATCAAGAGCGCGATCGGCCAAACCAGACTCTGTAATACTTCCTCCGCCGATATTACGAGAAAGTAAAAGTCCTTCCCACTCAAGAGTAAAGGCGCCTGTCGGCTGCCCACTCATGGCAACCATGCCACGGGATGTGCCCGCATCATCAAAACAAATTTGTTGATAGCCATTGCGCGATACACCATCAATTGTCGGCACCTCGGGGCAAAGACCCAACCAGGACTTCAGCGGCTCCTCACTAAAATTAACACTGGGACGCGCAAAATCTGACGACACTGCTGTACGAACACTGCCTGTTTGGCACCACTCCGATGAAATTACAGAGGGCTTGGGTTCTGCAGTGTCCGTGTCAACACGGATATAACGCATGCTCCCCGAAGCACCGACCACCAGTAAATAGGATGCGTAATCGCTGGTCACTGAGACTGAAGCTGCATTGTCCGGATCGGGAACGCACGGGATTTTAAGAGGCGCCGCAGAACCTTGCACCCAAAGCATTTGCATGGGGAGCATCCCGACGAACACGCCATCGTACAACGGGGTATTGGGGACGATGCCCATATTGGGCCCATCGAGACACACAGACACATCCGCCAAATGTTGATCGCTGCATGGCGGTGTTGAGCCGCATTGCGCCAAACACGCCGGGCTTGGTAAAACACGACTATTCCCATCAAGTCGCGTGAGAGAGCCTGTGGCATTGTCGCGCTGAAATACCAAGACGTCGCGCAACAACGAACGGCCAACAAATACAAACGAACCATCGCCACTGAGTGCGACAGGCCCACCAAACGCTTGAAGTTCCACACGTTCAACGCCGTGTGATGGCGTATCAAGGATGATCAATTCTTCATACCGACGATCTGCGATGTACAATGACTTGCCATCGGGCGACGCGGCCATATCGCCAGGCGCACCCCCCACATCGTAGGTGGCAACAATACGCAATTTAGGCAGTCCATCGCCCGCTGGTGCTGCAACGGGCTTAAGTACGCGCAACAATGTCACTTGCCCTAATCCTTCGAGTGTCACCCAAAATGCGCCCGCGCACGTCGACGCATCGCACTGGCCTGGTGCGCTGATCATGGCACTGGGGCGCGCTAACGATCCACCCAAACGCAATTCGACCGATTCTCCCGTTGCGTCACGCACAAGTTTTTTCTGATCGGCATCCACCAAACGAACGCTCGCACTCACACGCTCAAGCACCAACACGTAAGCCCCATCGTCGGTCGACGCGAGCGCAATGGGATCACTTCCTGTGGGAATACGCAGTGGGAAAAAACCGCCGGGACTTTTAACAAGATCAATCTCTGTTAAATCATCCCCAAGCATGAGGACCTGCAAAGCATCCTGCTGGCTATTCGTCACAAAAAGATAGCGCTCTTCGGTTCCCGCCACAGCCAAACCCGAGGGGCCATCGAAGGTAATATCGTTACCACTGACTTGCGCCTGGCATGCGCCTAAGATCAGGCAGAAGCCCATGAGGTACAGAATGATATGCGGGCAGGATGCCCGCGCTCCCAGGGTTCGTAATTTCATGGTCGGCGCTCCGTCGGGGGTGTCTTGGGATTGTACACCCGGGCGACTGTTTTAAAACGCGCGGGATCACGCCCATCGATATCAATAATGCTTACAGAATGATCGACAAATGATGGAACAAGCAGATAACGTTTTCCGTTGTAGGATGTTTCGGCAAGCCCATAGGGCCCACGACCGATGCCTTCTTCATAACGCGTGATCAATTGCACCGACGCATCTTTGACAGAGAGAAAATACACCGCGTCGTCATCAAAAGCCGCCACCGCGAGAATGTCACCCCCATCACGGCGTATGTACAGCGTTTTGCCGAGTCGGCCTCCCACAGGCAATGCCGACGCGATATCATAATTGGGACGTTCAAGGATCCGTGTATCGTAGGGGTCAGGCGTATCCACATTGCCCACAAGCGTGTTCGTCAATGCAGCGTCCAAAACCGTAATATTGGCCGCATCGCCCGCACCTGCACTGGCAAGATAAAGCCACTGATTGCCCAGCGCACAATCATCATTCGCGGCAGGTGCGAACGCCGACGACGCCACAGAAAAGCTTCCCACCGCGCTTTGCAGCTCAGTGCTGTTGATGGCATCGCTCTTTCCTTGCAGAAAACGATCAACATCCACATGAATCATTTGGGACTGGGTATTGCTAACAAAAGGTTGGCTACCTGCAACCAAAAATGCGCGCGTATTGCCACATGTTGCGGGATGCAGCGCCAAGTTATTGACCGCCACGTTTCCCAAAAGGGCCGACCGAACGTGACGAAACACACCATCTGTACCCACTTCAAACAGCGAAAGAAAACTTGAGCCCAAATAAGCAAGTGCGGCGTAGTGTTTTAAAACACCCTCCTGCTTTAGATCTATAAACACACCGCTGAACGGTGAGAGGAGATCTTGGGTCCTTGCGTCATTGCCCACGTCATCGGCACTGATCAGCACCCGTGTGGCTTCACTGCAAGGCTCGGAAGAACCAACGCACCGGAAAGACACCCCATCACCTGCCTGGTTGATTTGCGGCCACACCACATTCACAGAACGATAACCGCGACCTGTACTCATCAGAAAGCCATCGTTTGCACGTATATGCAACGATGCACCCAAAGATGGCACATCGACACCATCACTTATGGCAACCTCAGGCTCAGCATCGGCCCCAAGCGCTTTTTCGAGATCGATCACACTGATCCAACCGGTGTTGTAACGATGGTCCAAATTGGCACTGAGGACATAAGCAAAACGGCCACCCCCAGCAGGCGCTGCAACATCCACAGGAAAATAGAAACTGTTGGGCACACGTGCTTCGCCTGCAACGTCCCGTGCGCAGCCTGCCAATGCGCTTAAGACGACACATGCGACGAAGAGCATTCGATTCATGGGGTTCGAGTATCGGATGCCACCATGTCGGTCAACCTATGCCATCGGTTGCAATAAAAGCACCGCCTGTGCAGCCGCCAAACGGGCGACAGGTACACGGTACGGCGAGCAACTGACGTAATCCACACCCAAGCCGTTGAAAAAGTGAATGGACGCCGCATCACCCCCGTGTTCGCCACATACTCCCACTTTGAGCGATGGACGGGCTTGTCTGCCTCGATCAATTCCCATGCGCACAAGCGCGCCAACGCCTTCTTCGTCCAAACGTTGAAACGGATTGAAGATGAGGATCTCATCTTTGAGATAGTGATCCAAAAACGATCCGGCGTCATCACGGGACAATCCCAAGGCGGTTTGGGTGAGATCGTTGGTCCCAAAGCTAAAAAAGTCGGCGTGGACTGCAATTTTGTCTGCCACCAAGGCGGCCCGTGGCAATTCGATCATCGTGCCGATTAGTACATCGATTGCATGACCACGTTCTTTCATCACCAGGTCCCATTGCGTTTGGACCACTTCACGCAATCGCACAAGTTCGGGGGTAACCATCACAAGCGGGATCATGATCTCAGGCTTCACTTCCGTTCCTGCATCGACGGCATCACACGCGCCATGGGCGTAGGCCCGTGCTTGGGCGGCATACAAATCAGGATCGGTGATCCCAAGCCTACAACCGCGATGACCTAACATCGGATTGCTTTCAGAAAGCGATTCGGTACGCATGCGAATGTGCTCAACGGTCACATCAAGCAATTGGGCCACAGCCAGAATATCATCATCACCGTGAGGCAAAAACTCATGCAAAGGTGGGTCAAGTAAACGCACCGTCATAGGGTAGCCATTAAGCACGCGAAACAACGCGGAAAAATCGTCGCGTTGAAACCCTTCGATGGCATGAAGTGCTGCTTCACGACGCGTGGGCTCTTCGGCAAGGATCCACGCACGCACGTGTACAATGCGATCAGGCGAAAAAAACATGTGCTCCGTGCGACAAAGCCCAATGCCTTGTGCACCCAATTGCACGGCTTTTGCGGCATCTTCGGGCGTATCGGCATTGGCACGCACGCCTAATTTTTTGACTTCATCGGCCCATGCCATCAGTGTTTCAAAAGCATCGGAGAGTTGATGCTCAACACGCGGAACCTCACCTAAAAAAACAGAACCGGTGCGACCATCGAGGGTGATCACATCGCCCACGCGCACTTCGGCTTCGGCGATGTCCGACGAAAAATACACCATGCCAGCATCGGCATCGATACGCATGGCTTTGCAACCCGAGACACAAGGTACACCCATCCCGCGCGCCACCACGGCCGCATGGGAAGTCATACCACCTGTTTCGGTGAGCATACCGCGCGCAACCTTCATACCATGAATATCTTCTGGGCTTGTATCGCGCCGAACAAGAATGACCGGTGTTCCCTCGGCCGATAACCGTTCTGCATCGCCTGGCGTCAACACGATCACACCCGATGCCGCACCGGGTGATGCACCGAGACCTTGTGCCAAAAGAAATTTTTCAGCGTCAGGATCGATTTCCGAATGCAACACCGTGCGTAGTTGTTCGGGTTCAACGCGCAGCAATGCGGTTTTTTTGTCAATCAAACCTTCGTCGACCATATCCACTGCCATGGTGATGGCGGCATAGGCTGTGCGTTTTCCCGCACGAGTTTGCAAAAGATACAGCGTGCCATCTTGTACGGTAAACTCAACATCTTGCATGTCACGTTGATGTTTTTCTAAGCGGGCAAGCATCGAAATTAATTCGTCGTAAATTTTGGGCAACGTATGCTGCAATGACGAAGGGCCTTCGTTGATCGACGATGGTGTGCGAATACCAGCCACAAGATCTTCACCTTGCGCATTGGACATCCACTCACCCATTAATTCACGGTGACCTGTGGATGGGTTGCGTGTAAATACAACACCCGTACCAGAAAGATCGCCACGATTGCCAAACACCATCGCTTGAATATTGGCGGCCGTGCCTAAATCATTGGGCATGCCATGCATACGTCGATACACGATTGCGCGATCTGAATGCCAACTGCCAAAAACCGCAGCAACCGTGGTTTCAAGCTGTACCCATGGATCTTCAGGAAAAACATGGCCTGTTGCGTATTGATAAGCGGCGAGTTGTTCATCCACCACACGTGCAAGTTCATCGGCAGACAATTGATTGTCGTGTTCAACACCTGCTCTTTTCCGTGCTTCTCGCAGTGGTGTTTCGAGTACTTCAAATGCAATACCGCGCACGGTTTCGCCGTACATTTGAATAAAACGTCGATACGAATCGAGGGCAAAACGCCTATCGCCTGTTTGCTTTGCAAGGCCTTCTACCGTTGCACGATTCAATCCCACGTTAAGCACAGTATCCATCATGCCAGGCATGCTCACCGCAGCCCCTGAACGTACCGACACCAAAAGCGGCGATGTGTGATCGCCAAAACACGCGCCTTCGGTATGGGTGTGGATGAACGTCATACCATCACGCATGGCCTTAAGGGTCGTGCTGTCGAGGCTATGGCTTGTCAAAAATCTGCGACACGCGTCGGTTGGGATCGTAAAACCCGGGGGCACAGGGATCGACAAACGACACATTTCAGCAAGGCCCGCGCCTTTGCCTCCAAGAACATCGCCCATGCTTCCATCACCCTCGGCACTGCCCCGAGCGAACCCATACCATGTCTTCATAAGAAAGGCGGTAACGTAGAGTAGTGGTTATGGCAAGAGAATGGCTTTGCAATGAAGAACATCCCCACCGCCTTCGCTAACGCTCGGCGACTCCCCCTCGCTTCGCGAAGTGGAGTGTAGGCAGGAGAAATATCACTCGGGTCAGCGCTTCACGAAGTGGAGTGTATTACTCGCGCCCGCAAATGCGTTTAAAGCTGCACATACCACACATACGCAGATCGTCGGTACGCGGAAAATCTTCTTCGTGAGCGTGACCGTTGCGCAATACAGCACGCATATGTGTCATCGATTGCTCAATGGTAATTTTTGTGGTTTCGAGAACATGGACATCAACCGGTTGTTCGTCGAGCAATACGTTATCGAGATAGGCAAGCACACCGACCAGAGGCTCGCCCCATCCTGCCTGCTGGGCGTAAAGCCCGTAAACACCAAGCTGCATGCGATCGTCTTCAGGGCGCGGTTTTCCGGTTTTCCAATCCACCAAAACAACACAGCCGTCGGGATCGCGATAGGCAAGATCGGGTTTTACAATCACGCTTCCAGCGCGAAGACGAAAACTACGCATCGTTTCCACAGCAAACCAATTTTCAGGTTTCAGATCACGCAAAAGCCCCCACAAGGGCAAATCCATGGCCTGACGAATACAACGCTCAGCCTGGATCTGACATCCAGCCCAGGTTTCCTTCGCAATGTTTTCCGCAAATTCATGTTCAAACAAACCAAATGCCACGCCAGGTTTTTCGCGATATCGTTTTTTAACCGATTCAAGATACTGTGTACGCATGCGTTTGGTCGCCTGATTAACCACGTCGTCCACACCCAGAACACGACCATCACGCAATGCTTTCAGCGCATATTCCAATGCCTCATGCACCGCATTGCCAGTCCAGCTGTATCGATTGGAGAGGTGCTTGAGCACAAACGCTTCGTGGTTTTTGTTTTTAGCACTTGCGTAGTGATGGTAATAATAACGTCGAAGACAATCGCGAAAACGTTTGCCGCGCGTGACCGACCAACGGATCGCAGGCCCTGCTTCACCGGGCCAGAAATTGAGTTGGCCGGGCATTAGCACGCCCCATTTAACGCGCGCGACGCATGGCCAAACAGCCTTCGACAACCACTGCCACACCGATCAGCCACAAAAGACCACCCACCACCACAAGCAACGTTTCGTCGTGCTTGAAAAAATCGATGAGACTTAAGGTCATGGCAACCAATGCGGTGACCAACATCACAATGGCGGGGATCCCAGTGAACCATATGTTCTTTCCGCGCTGCCGAAGGTAAACCGTGATTGTAAGCAACGTGAGGCCCGCAAGCAACTGATTGGTTGTGCCAAACAGCGTCCAAAGAGCCAAAGCAGCGGGTTTACCGTCAATTTCGTAGAAGGCAAAGACCGCAATGGTACAAACTGCACCTAAACTTGAAAGGTAACGGTTTTTAAGGAATTTCAAGCCCAAGGTATCGGCCATTTCTTCGATGTTATAACGTAAAAGACGGGTCGCCGAATCCAAAGTCGTGAGTGCGAATGAGACAACCACCACGGCAAGAAACGATTCGCCGAACGCTCGCGGAATGCCCAAGGCCGTTAAAAATGTGGCCGTCCCCGAAATAAACGCCGACACATTGCCCGACAGTCCCTGCACCGAGTGCCAATCGCTGTAACGCGCATGCCATTCTTCGGGCGACGCAAAACCTGCCGTGCATGCAATCACCGCAATCAAGCCAAGAAGGCTTTCGGCGATCATACCACCATAACCGATGGGCTTTGCATCGGTTTCTTTGTCGATTTGCTTGGCGGTTGTCCCAGAACTTACCAATCCGTGAAAACCACTGGCAGCGCCGCACGCAACCACAATAAATGCAAAAGGCCATAACGAAGGCGCACCGTCCACGGTCGTTCGGATCGCAGGCGCCACAAAATCCGGCTGGAGCACAAGCAAACCAATATATGCACCGCCCAGGCCCAAATATAAAAGCAACGAATTGACGAAATCACGGGCCTGCAACAACACCCACACAGGCAACACCGAGGCGATGAAACCATAGACGAGCATCGTATAGATCCATACGCTTTCCTTGGGCCACATCTCTGGATCAAGGCCCATCGTCGGATAAACATGTCCTAAATAGATGAGACCCAAACTCAAAAAAAACGAAATAAAGGCCAGAGGCGCCAAGGGCCAGTTGCGACGATAG
>SXGS01518998.1_pt1 | contig 43147 bp, 40 predicted proteins | sample 3174681 | NCBI WGS metagenome assembly SXGS01 (sample SAMN11356861, study PRJNA531348) | freshwater metagenome | isolation source: freshwater sample F1-80 | place: China: Fuxian Lake, Yuxi | collected 2017-12-25 | reverse complement strand
TTATGGAGAGGAAAATAGAGATAGAGTTAAGAAAAGTATTCTATCCTTTCCACCATTCGCTGGTTTAAATCATGAAAGAGTTGTAAACGAGGTAACTGATGTTTATGGAGAGGAAAATAGAGATAGAGTTAAGAAAGACATTCTTAGTCATCCACCATTCGCTAATTTAAATCATGAAAGAGTTGTAAACGAGGCAACTGATGTTTATGGAGAGGAAAATAGAGATAGAGTTAAGAAAAGTATTCTTAGTCATCCACCATTCGCTGGTTATAATCATGAAAGAGTTGTAAGACAAAATTCAAAGTTAGGAAAGATAATAGGATTAGAAAAAACAGAAATTATTGAAAGGATTTTGAACAACCCCGTATTGAGTAGTTATTCAGTTAAAAGATATATTGCAGGTTTAGATGTTTGCAGAGTTCTACAAAATGAAGGTTTTGATAAGGATAAAATATTATACTGCTATTTTGGAAACATTTCATCTTCTCCTTATGTTCCAAACCACGATAGAAAACGCATTTCTCAAGTGGAAAATGGAGAAGAGCCACCACTACTAATTAAAATGCGAAAATATTTAACAAAAAATTAAACCAACGAATAAACTATAACGGCAATTCCCAATAAAATACAATAAACTCCGAACCATGCAAAATTTCTTCTTTTATTAAGAGCATACTTGAAACACAAATGAATAGTCCCAAGACCAACTAAAAAAGAAACCAGAATAGGAATAATAAGATAGACTGGTAAAGCTCCAGAGCCAAAACTCAAAACTGAAGCTCCAAGAATCGCTGGAATTGAGAGCAAGAAAGAAAACTGCATAGCTCTTTTTTCATCTAATCCTAAAAGTATTCCTGAAGCAATGGTTGCCCCACTTCTTGAAATGCTAGGCAAAATAGCTACTGCCTGCGCCACCCCTATAACTAAACTCTTCTTATTATCAAGTTCTTTCTTTTTTATGGAATTTCCAAAACCAACTATCAAAAGTAAAATGCCCGTAATTAAAAAACCCATCCCTAAAAGAATAAAATCACTTAAAACACTATCAAAATATTTACTCGCGAAAAATCCGATCAATGCAGCAGGAATAGTTCCTATTATGATAAATACTCCCATCTTTCCATCAGGAGTTTTCCACTTTCCAGAAAAAAAATCTCGCGAAATATCAATTATTTCTTTTCTAAAATAAATAAAAACAGCCATAAGTGTCCCAAAATGTAAAGCCACTTCAAAATTGAGTCCACCAGAATAACCTAAAATTCTCTCAAAAAGAAGCAAATGTCCAGAACTAGACACTGGCAACCATTCAGTAAGTCCTTGCACAACTGCTAAAACAATCATAGAAAAAAGATTTTCCATAAAAAATGAATAAAAAATGAATTAATAAATTTGTTTATTCTCTCTATTCAGCGAAATCTTTGGATCCCCTAATAATATTAAGAATATTTCTATCTTCCTTAGTAATGCCATACACGGTGTCATTTGTAGCATAATCAATAAGAGCAACCAAATATTCCCGCGATAGCTGTTTAGACTCGGTCATGTCATCACCTCCATACTAAAAATAACTAAAACTTATTTATATATTAATAACAAAAAACAATATAATAATCAAAATATATTCATAATTAAATACCAAACAACTGAATAGTGATAAACGACTTATTTATAAACAAATTCACTAAAAAAAGACAAAAATATTTCCCTAATTTTAAGGAACTCTTAAATGAGTAGTATCATTCAAAAGTTTCAGATTCCACATCATTTTCCCCATTATTTCAGACTTCTCAATAATGGATAAACTACCTAAATCCATAGCAAAAAATTTCATTTCCTTCAAAGGCAACCCAGTAAGGTGACTGATGACTACCCTATTTATTCCTCCATGCATCGCCAAAATAACATCTTCTCCTTTTGAAACAATTTCATCAACAAATTCTTTAATAGCAAGTATCTTTTCATCCTCAATAAATAAATCTGGAACCCAAAAAAATTCTTTGTCAATTTCAATAATTCGATCATCTCTAAAAACTGGAATGAGTAATTTTTTACTTAATATTTCTGCAGTTTTAATAGATCTATAATGATTAGTAGAATAAATTTTAGAAACAAATAAATTATCAAATTTCAATTTTCTGGCTAAAAGCATAATTTGTCTTTCACCAGTTTCAGTCAATAAATCCTCATATTCTTCAGATTCTTTTTCTCCATGCCTAACTAAATAAATTTTCATAAATCAAGATTTGAAAAATCGGTTTTTAAATTTAATCTAATTATTCTAAATAAATTGCTGGTTTTCCAAGTTTAGCTTTTCCACTCTTTCCTTGAGGGTCATATTTTATTTTATCATTAACAGCATGCACAGCTTGAATAAATGTTCCAGAAGCAACACCAATTAATTCTTTATTTTGTTCATAAATCATTTTTTCTGAAGGAATAGTATAAAGGTAAACCTTGGGTTTCTCAATTTTAATAATATTCTTAACATTCTTTATGTCACTAATAACATTTTCAATCATCTTTTCAGTTTTTTCAATATTTTCATCAATCTTACTTTCATCTGCAACTGGCCAGTCAGATAAAGAAAGAAAATTTTTCTCCCCTATAATAGAACCAATCTCATCAACAATATGTGGAGCAAAGGGGGCCAATAATTTGAGAAATTTAACAAAATCTTTTTTGTCAAGTTCATCTTCAAAAAAATCAAATAAATTCCTCAATTTTATTACAGCCATATTATAGTTAATATTCTTAATATCTTTTTCAATTTCAATAATCGCCTTGTTCAATTTATGTTGCACTTTCGCAGAAGACTTTTCAAATTTAATATTTTGAGCATAATTCCAAAGACTATTAACAAATTTGTTCATGCTTTCAACTCCTGCCTCACTCCAAGAAGAATCTTTATCTGGAGATGCCATAGAAACCAAAAATAATCTTAAAGTGTCTGCACCATATTTTTTAGTTATATCAAGAGGATCAATTCCATTTCCTCGAGATTTTGACATTACAAATCCATCTTCTCCATGAACCATTCCTTGATTAAACAACCTCGGAAACGGCTCATCAATTCTCAAAAATCCCAAATCACGCAATGCCTTCGTAAAAAATCGAGCATAAATCAAATGCATACAAGCATGTTCAGCCCCACCAGTGTAAAAATCAACGGGCATCCAGTAGCTCAAACAATCAGGAGTCAAAGGCATATTTTTATTTTTAGTATTTGTAAATCTCATATAATACCAGCTACTATCGAAGAAAGTATCCATCGTGTCTGTTTCGCGTCGTGCTTTACCAGAACATTTAGGACATTTAGTGTCCACAAATTTATTATTAGTCAAAAGAGGATTTCCTTTTCCAAATTCAACTTTTTTAGGCAGTAATACTGGAAGTTCTTTTTCAGGCACAGGCACAACCCCGCAAGATTCACAATAAATAATCGGAATTGGAGTCCCCCAATATCTCTGTCGTGAAATTAACCAATCACGTAATTTGAAATGTGTAACTTTTCGCCCTAATTTTTTATTGTTCAACGCAATAACGATATGTTCCCTCGCCTCAACAGAAGCTAAGCCATCAAACTCTTTAGAATTTATTATTTTTCCATTTCCAGTAAATGCATTTTTCAAAATCTTAACGCCAGAATCAATAACTTGTTGGATATCTAAATTATATTTTTTCGCAAATACAAAATCTCGTTCATCGTGAGCAGGAACTCCCATTACCATACCACTTCCATAATCTGCAACGACAAAATTTCCTACCCAAATTGGGATTTTTTTACCAGTCAAAGGATGCAGAGCATAAGAACCAGTAAAAACTCCTTCTTTCTCCATTTTATCCAAGTCCTCCTGTTTAGTACTTTTAGTCTTCTTCAAGAAAACAGAAATTTCTTTTTTCTGATCCGAAGTAACAAGTTTATCAAATTTGGAATGCTGTGCACTCACAACAAGAAAAGTAACTCCAAATAAAGTATCTGGGCGCGTCGTAAATACAGGCCATTTTTCTTTATCGACTAAAAAATCAATTTCTGCACCTTCACTCTTTCCAATCCAGTTTCTCTGCATTATTTTTATTCTTTCAGGCCAATCCAATTTGTCAATATCACGAAGTAATTCTTCAGCATACTTTGTAGTCTTGACAAACCATTGCTCCAAATTCTTTACAGCTACATTAGTATCTTTATGTCTCCAACATTTTCCATCATGCACTTGTTCATTTGCTAAAACGCTTTCGCATTTTGAACACCAGTTAACTGGTGAAGCCTTTCGCTCTACAAGTCCTTTCTTCAAAAACTGCAAAAAGAAATATTGATTCCATTTGTAATATTCCGGATCATGACTCATAAGCTTACGCGACCAATCGTGACTCATCCCAAGAGAAATCAATTGTTTAGTGAATTGCGATGCTGCAGTATCTGTATATTTTTGAGGATGAGTTCCATCTTTTATCGCAGCATTTTCAGCAGGCAAACCAAAAGAATCAAAACCCATTGGATGGAGCACATTATATCCTGCCATCATCATATAACGAGCTAAAATATCGGAAATAGTGTATTGAAATGCATGGCCCATATGCAAACCCTGTGCGGAAGGATATGGATACATAGCTAAAACATACTTCTTTTCTTTTTTCGTTTCTTCATCAACTTCAAAAATTTTCGCCTTTTCCCATTCTTTTTGCCATTTCTTATCTATTTGAGAAAAATTAATATCTTTCATAGATAATATTGAAAAACCACAGATTTAAAACTTGTGCATAAAACAAGTTTTAAGCCTGTTGACATCAGTCAATAATGTTTAAAAGTTTCCAATACTTCAAAACTTTATGAAAAAAGAGAAGGGTTTAGGTGAAGTTCATGAAATGATGTGTTCTGCTCCATCAATAACAAAAGATTCAACAATAAAAAGCACAATAGAACTGCTAAAAAAACAAAGCAAAAAATATGAGTCAATAGATTACATATATGTAACAGAAAATGACGACAGCCTTATCGGAGTTCTCTCAATTAAAGAATTATTCAAAAATTCTTCTGAAACTAAAATAAGTAAAATAATGATTCCCCAAGTAATAAGTGTCTCTCTAAAATCTAAAGGAGAACATATTGCAGATTTGGCCCTAAAATACGGAATAAAATCTGTTCCAGTGACTGAAAATGGAAAATTAATTGGGATGATACCTCCAAAAAAACTAACTCATGCTCTTCATAATTCTTTAAGAAAAGATATCTTTCATTTTGCAGGAATTCATCATTCACATCTAGAGTATGAAAACACGTTACAAGTTCCTTTAGTAAAAAGTGTCTGGCACAGAACTCCCTGGTTGATAATCGGCCTAATTGGAGTTTTAGTAACTGCCGCCGTAATCGGGCTATTTGAAGAGGTAATAAAGAACAAATTAATTCTCGCCTTTTTCATACCTGCAGTAGTTTACATAAGTGGAGCTCTAGGAAATCAATTGCAAACTCTTTTTATAAGAGACATGGCAGTCATGGGAGATAAACTAAAAATTCACAAATATCTAATAAAACAAACATCAATAAGTATAGTCATGGCTATAATAATTGCGTCGATAACTTTCTTAGGAGTTATATTTTTCTGGAAAGACATAGAGGCCACTAAGATAATAAGTTTAGCAATGTTTTCAAGTATAATAATGACTAATTTTACCTCATTTCTCATAACTTATTCCTTAAAAAAAGCTGGAAAAGATCCAGCCGTAGGATCGGGTCCATTTGCAACAATGATATCTGATGCAACCTCAATAATCGTCTATTTGCTGATAGCCTCGGCAATGCTTTAAATAAGAAAAATACCTAAAGAATATATGATCAAAACTTACATATCTGGCGAAAAAATACACTCAAACGAAACAGGAGCATTTTCACTATATGAAAAATCTCGTTTTGGAGAGAAAATAAACGGAAGAATTGAATATGCATTAGTTGAAGCATCGTATCTTCTAATAAAAAAACAAATTCAAATATTTTTGAAAAACAAAGAAATTTCTTTAGATAATTTGTTGTCCAAAGCAAAAAAACACGATAAAAGAATAGAAACAAAATTAGCTTTGTACCAAGATTTAAGACAAAAAGGATACATAGTAAAAACAGCTTTAAAATTCGGAGCAGATTTTAGGATATATAAAAAGGGGTCTAAACCAGGAGAAGACCACGCACTTTGGCTTGCTTATGCAGTTAGAGAATCAGAACCACACACTTGGCATGATTTTGCAGCAAAAAATCGTGTAGCTCATTCGACAAAAAAGAAACTCCTGATAGGAATAATAGATGAAGAAGGCGATGTCACTTATTATGAAGTTTCTTGGTTAAAACCTTAAAGATAAATTTACCATAAAACTATTTATATCTCATCTTATCAAAGAACAACATGACTGATATGCAAAAAGTTATGCAAACAAAAGAAAAGATACTTAATTTTGTAAAACAAAATGGACCAAGCCTACCAGTAAAAGTCGCAGCGACAGTAGGTATGAGCAATTTGTTCACAGCCGCATTTATGTCTGAACTCATATCAGAACAAAAATTAAAACTAAGCAATATGCGTGTAGGTTCGTCTCCTTTGTACTATATAGAGGGACAGGAAGAACAGCTCCAAAGATATTCAGAATATCTTAATCACAAAGAAAGAGAGGCTTTCAAAAAACTGAAAGAAACTGAAATTCTTCAAGATGATGAATTGGAACCAGCAATAAGAATCGCTTTAAGAAGTATAAAAGATTTTGCGATTCAACTCCAAATAATGCACAATAATGAACAAAAAATATTTTGGAAAATTCATACATTAAACAACAACGAAGCCAAAGAACTAATAGATAGAAAGATAAATCCGAGAAATTTAAATAAAGAAATACAAGAAGAAAAAGTTGTAGAAAAAGAAGAAAAAATAGAAAGCAAAATAATTTCAGAAGAAACAACGAATAAAAAAATAAATATCTTTGATTCAAATGAAAAAAAGAAATCTCAAAGTTCTATTCAAAAAGAAATAAGTTCTCCATTTATTGACAGCATCAGAGAAATAATTTCAGTAAAGAATTTAGAAGTATTATCTGAAATTTTAATAAAGAAAAAAGAATATTCTGCAAAAGTTAGAACTGATACTCACCTTGGAAAACAAGAGTTTTACCTTATAGCCAAAGATAAAAAAAAGATAAGTACTGAAGATTTAGTATTTTTGTTACAGAAATCTCAAGCAGAAAAGATGCCCGGAATAATTTTATCAAATGGAGAGATAGATAAAAAGGCCATTGATTATTACAAAGAATGGCGTAACTTGATAAGACACGAAAAAATCAAGCTCTAATACTTAAATAAAAAGCCTTAAAAACCTCCAATTTAACAAACTTAACATGGGTAGAATAAAACCTTTAATGGTTAAACGCGCAACTCAAGAATTAATGAAGAAAGAGCTTCCTTTTAACGGAGAGTTTAATGTCAATAAAAAAATACTTGGGAACTCAATGCCTTCAAAAAAAGTAAGGAATAAAATAGCTGGGTATATCGCTCGACTTCATAGAGCAAAGCAAAGAGCACTTATAGAACCAAGAGTAAGACAAGTTCCAAAAGAAGAATAAATAATACAACACTTATTTTGTTGGTTTTATGACTACATTTGAAATATATACAATAAAAAATAATCAATATAAGAGATTTCAACTATAATTATTTTTTTCGATTAAATAATTTTTTTTCAATTCTCTTTAGTCTTTCATCAATATCTATCAATAACAATCGTCTTTTGCGATTATAATACATAGTTATTGCTTCAATAATTATCCAAAGAATAACCACAAGACCAACAGCTTGTATCCACAAACCAATAGAACCCAATTGAATAATCACTTCTTCAATTACTGCCATATTTATTACAATCAAGTTTTCTTAATAAATCTAATGTTATCGAATATGGCTGTAGAGAGAATTGAACTCTCGACCCCTGCCTATCGCCAATCACTATTTGTAAACCAATCTTGTTTTCACAAACTATGATTTTATGAGAGCAGTGCTCTACCACTGAGCTACACAGCCAGTAATGGAACGATTTTATCGTTTTTTAAGCTTTAGCAAACAAAATATCTTGTAAATTTCACACATAAAAAAGTATTTCAATTAAGAACTAATTCTTAACTTTAGTAACAAATCTTAACCCGTCATCTTCTTTTCTAGGAATAACATGAACATGAGCATGCATGACAATTTGTCCAGCAACAGAAAGATTATTCATAATTATGTTAAATCCATCCCCATATTTTTCATCTAATAAATCTGAAGATACTTTTTTGATTAAATCAATCATATCTTTTGCGAGCTTAGACGGAATATCGAGCAGTGTAACATAATGTTTTTTAGAAATAACAAGAGTATGTCCAGGAGCAGTGGGTTTTATATCTCGAACAGCAAAAAACGAATTATTTTCAGCAACTTTTTCCTGTTTTATTTCTTCACGAGCTATTTTACAAAATATGCAATTTTTGTCAACCATTTTTATCAACAGCCATAATTATCTCTTAAAAATACCCGTATAAAATTCTTTAGACATTACAGCACGGTTAACTCTTTCCAGTTTTTCATCGTTATTATGGAAAAAGCTCATAAACTTAGACCTATATTCTGGCAATCCCAACAATGCTCTACAAAATCTATCCACTTCAGATACAAACTTTGTTCCAGAAGCAAAAAGAGGAGCAGGAACTCTTTCAGCAAGAGCCATATGTTGGATATCATCATATTTTATTTTAGCCACAACAGGAATCCCTGTAGATTCCTGAATCTCGTGCAAATCAACATCGTAACTTCCATGCGATTGATTTACAATTATTCCAGAAATAGGCCTATGTCTCTGTTTAGCAAGTTGTGCAGCTCTCAAAGTACAACTCAAAGTAGGATAATCTGGAGTTGAAACAGCAAAAATATGATCTGATGCAACTATCGTAGAGAGCATTTCTTCATTTAAACTGGGAGATGAATCAAGAACAACAAAGTCATAATTATTTTTTAAATGCGAAATTTTATCTTTGAGTAACATAGGATTTATTTCTCGACTATGTAAAAAATTTCCTGGGATAACATCAACACCATATTGATTATGTATTGCAGAAGAAACAGAATCTCCAGATAAAACATCGTGAATAGTTCTATTAGGAGACACAATATTCATATGTAAACCTAAATTTGGAGCAGAAAAATTTGCATCTATAAGCAAAACTTTTTTATGATAGGTATTTGCCAAATGCGTCGCAACAGCAACAGAAATTGTGGTTTTACCGACGCCACCCTTCAAAGAAACAAAACCTAAAGTCTTAGCCATTACTTACTAAGCAACCCCTTTTTGTTAATACGTTTGATTACAATATAATAAACTACAGCTCCGAACCAGTTACATAAAATCATCAATCCAATCCAAGATATTTTCTCAAAATCATTTCTAAATTTACGTTTAGCGCAATCAACGAGCATCCATATCAAAAATATTAAAACTATAATTGCAAGAATCGTAGTAATCCCCATAAATAACGCAAAGAAAGGCCAAAAAACTATTTCACCAACACCCATAATATATTAGGTTAAATTCTCTTTATAAACTTTGCACATTCAAGCAAAGTTTATGCATATTGAAATAAATCAATCTCAAACAATCTTTAAGAAAGTCTAACTCTTTCAAGAATATATTCCTTCAGATTATTAACTTTGATTCTCTCTTGTTTACCACTATCTCTATCTCTTACAGTAACCGAATTATCTTTCAAAGAATCATAATCAACAGTCACAGCAAAAGGAGTCCCGGAAATCATAGAACGCAAATATCTTTTACCTATACTTCCAGATTCATCATAATTAGTAATAAAAAATACCGATAAATCTCTCTCAATTTTTTCAGCCATTTCTGCAAGACCATCTTTTTTCATCAAAGGAAGAACAGTAACAGAAATAGGAGCCATATGATAGGGTATTGCGAAAATTGTTTTACCATCTTCTTCTTCTTTCTTCTGATAAAATATATCTATTAATGCGTAAGTTGGTCTATCTGTTCCAAAGGCAATTTCTAAAATATGTGGTACAAACTTCTCACCATTTTCACGCACTGCATCAAGAGGCACGCCAGACTCTTTTGAATGTTGAGTCAAATCATAATCTGTTCTGTCATGAACTCCACAAACTTCAATCCATCCAAAGTTATTAGTTTTAATCTCGATATCCCATGCATCAGCTGCATAGAAAGCCCTTTCATCTGGATGATGCTGACGAATACGAATTCTCTCGTCAGGAATTCCAAAATTCTTAAACTGCGTATATGCTAAATTCAAGCACCAAGCATAAGCTTGACTAGAAATTAATTCTTTCTTCAAAGCGTCTGACAAAGAAGTCATAATAGGAGTTTTTTCGGATTCTTGTAACTTATAATCCCACATAGGCATTTTTTCATTTTTAATATTATCAAATTTTTCCCAATTATTTTTTTCCTTAGGGTCTACAAAAAGTTGTCCTTCTGCTTGAGTAAATTCTCTTCCCCTAATCACATGTTGTCTTGGAGAAATTTCATTTCTATATGCTTTTCCAATTTGAAAAACTCCAAATGGTAATTTCTTTCTGAAATATTGATACATTCTCGGATAAGGTAAATAAGTAACTGTTGCTGTTTCAGGTCTCAAAGAAGCTTCGGTACCCATTACATTTGTCTTCATCATTAAACTCTGTCTTGAAAGAGAGGCATAATCAAATATACCTTTACAAGATGGGCAATGTAATTTCTTATCTTTAATATATTTTATAACCTGTTCATCTGAAAAAGAATCAGCCGAAACATCTTCGTATTCTTCAATTAGTTTATCTGGTCTAAAAACAGATTTACATTTAGAACAAGAAATAATCCTATCAGAAAATGTTCCCAAATGTCCTGACGCTTTCCAAACTCTATCTGGCATAATAGTTGGCCCCTCTATCTCTCTAAATCCAGCCAAGTTAAATATAGTTCTTACAGAATTTTCAACTCTATTTTTCAAAAGTTTTCCAAGAGGCCCATAAGTATAGAAACCAGAAAGACCTCCATAAATTTCAGGTTCTGGTCCCCAAATTAATCCTGCTTCAGAAACAAAACTCAAAAAAGATTTTTCATCAAACTCATCTTTCTTAACATTACTATCAATATTCTGACTCATTAAAAAATCAAAACAAACCTTACTTTAAACCTTTCGCATATCAAGTAATAAACCTTTAAATAACGATTACTACGCATTTAATCATGCACGGATGGCGAAGTGGTTAACGCGGTCGGCTGCAGCCCGACTATTCAGGGGTTCAATTCCCTTTCCGTGCTTTTTCATTCTCCACAGCGAATCTGCGAGCCTGTGAGCAGGGTTGAGCAAGAGAGAATGAAAATATGATTTATCCGCAGTGAGTCTCCGAAGCAAACCAACATTTAAAGAGGACAAGTTTATAGACAAATATGAAGAAATTAACAATTTTAATTTTAATCATAATTCTTACAAGTTTAGCCATCGCAATACCCCAAATATTATACTCTACAAATACTATACCTTATGGTAATTGTGGGGACACCGACGCAGATGGAAATCTTAATACTCAGTTCAAAAATAAAGGGAGTGTAGCAGGAAAGTTTCAAGGAGATTTCCACCAAAACGGAACAAACCAAACAATTTCAGGAGTCTTCACAGACTATTGTAAAAATTCGACAATATTAACAGAATTCACTTGTGGATCTTCATTCTCTCAACAATATTCCGGCCTCGCAGGAGCATTACAATTTGACTGCACAGAATTAGGGAATTATAGTTGTGTTCAAGGCGCGTGTATCCTAACACAAAATCAGACAACAAATTTATCTCTACAATTTAATAGAATAGAATATGAACTATTTAATACTGGAATTTTAGATACAACAAAATGGATTGAAACACCAACACCTACAGCAACTTTTACAGATGAACATTACATAAACAATTTTTCACAAAGATATGTTATCGCACAAAATTCTCCTGCACATAGAGGAACAATGCTAACTTTTAACAGAACATTTTCCCCAGGAGAAGTACTTGTATACGATGTATATTATAACAATGCGAGTGGAAATTCCCAGCAGGGTTGTCGTATAAATGGAAATTATTGTAGTCAGTCAGGGATAACTCCTAATAACTCGCCAGGACCTGGAAGTGGAATGATTGGATACTGGAACGGATTAACTGATATCGGTAACGCGACAGGAAAATACAAAATAGTTGAAATTTTCAGGCAAAATGAGATTAAACAATATGTAAGGAGTCCAGCATACAACAATATTTTTTTTGGGCACAGATATAACTCAGTTATGCCACCTTACAATTTTGCGATATTCTCCCATACTGGCCATAATGGACAAATAAATAATGAATATGACAATTTTTACATATATCGCCCAAATAATCAACAGAACAGTTTACCTCTAGTTGCGATGTGGTATTTCGATGAAGGAGAATATCAAATAGCGATGGACTATTCTGAAAATAATCATTGGGGATTCTTAACAAACCAAAACATGTGGACAAATAATAGCATCTTCGGACATGCAATAGAGATAGGTTCTGGAGGAATAGATTACATCACTATGCTCCCTACAATGATAAATTTAACTCAGCAAGTAGAAATTGAGGCATGGATAAAACGAAGCAACAACTACGACGGAACAATAGTTAGCAAGAATAAGCCTTTCTTCTTAGCCGTAAGAGGAAATAAAATTTATGGTGGAATCTATACTAATAATGTAAACTGCCCCGCAAATTGCACAACACCCGGAGCAAATAATTGGACAGAAATACAGGGAACTACAATATTACAAACAGAGATATGGTATAAAGCCAAGATGAGGTATGACGGCTCTTCAGTAAGTTTATATGTTAATGATATGTTAGAAAATTCTGTTATCAAAACTGGACAAATGCCAATAGATAATCTACGCCCAACGTACATAGGTTACGGTGAATTCGGACACGCCGATCACTTCAACGGCATAATAGACGAAGTATCAATAAGAGGATACTAAAAGAATAGTTCTAAGTTATAACATACGTTCTAAAACCAAACCACAAAGAACATAAGAGGTTCAATAAATAGCAAAACAAAGTCTTATAAACTAAAATAGATACGTGTCTACTAATATGGACATCTATAAAGTAAAGTGGACAAGGCTACAAGCAGAGATATTCAGATTTCTATGCATAAAGTCTGGCCAAACTTTAAACGCAAGAACAATAGCAAGAGCTTTAAAAAAATCACCAACCGCTATAACGAGCTCATTAAAACTCCTTGAAAAAGAAAACTTAATTAAAATAAAAAGGTCAGATACAATGAATCTTCTTGCAATAGAGTTTAACAGAGACAATGAAAAAGCAATAAAATTGAAGAGAGTAGAAAATTTAAAAATCATTTACGAGTCAAATTTTGATAAATATCTACACGATAGCTTTCCAGGAAGCACGATAATTTTATTCGGAAGCTATTCAAGAGGAGAAGATATCTCAACATACGAACACAAATCTGATATAGATATAGCAATAATAGGAGCAGGAAAAAAGCAAGTAATTTTAGAAAGTATTGAAAAAATATTAGAAAAAAAGATAATAATCAACTTTTACAGCTCATTCAAAGATATTCATAAAAATCTAAAAGATAATCTATTAAACGGAATAGTTTTATCAGGAAGTGTAGATTTATGACTAATCTTAAAGAATTTGAATATTACTTATCTAATGAAATAATAAGAAAAGTCAGTCAAGATAAACCAAGAGCAGAATTTTTACTGAAAGAATCTGAAACTTCGCTAATAGGATTAAAAGAAAGGGTAAAAATAATGAAAATTAATGAATTCAATGCAAATTCAATAGTAAAAGATTGTTATGATATTATAATGGAAATAATTAGAGCAAAAATGTTACTGGAAGGCTACTCTGCATCAGGAAGTCATTCTCACGAAGGAGAAGTATCTTATCTAAAAAATAAGAACATTACAGATAATGAGATAATTTTTATCAATGAATTAAGATATTTCAGGAATTCTGTAAATTATTATGGTAAAATTCTTGATAAAGAATACGCAAAGAAAGTTTTTGATTTTACTGAAAAGGTTGTTCCAAAGCTAAAAAATATAGTTTGACCAACATAATGTATTTTCAAATCACTTCAATTCGTTCAGTGAGAATTGAAGTTGCCAGAGTTCATCAGAACTATGAGCACTGTTCTTGAATGACGACCCCGACAGGACGTTCAATTCGTTCAGTGAGAATTGAACGGACAGAAGTGACTTGTTCACTTCTGTATTTCAAATCCTGTTGAATGACGACCCCGACAGGATTAATTCAAAATATACTTGTTTTGAATTTGCCGATAACATCAGTTAGCGAGCATTTCAAATCCTGTTGAATGACGACCCCGACAGGATTTGAACCTGCGACCCCCGGATTAGAAGTCCGATGCTCTATCCAGGCTGAGCTACGGGGTCATTCCAATTTAAAGAATGAAAAAGACTTTTAAATTTAAGCATCGCAATGATTTCCACAATAATTAACCTCTAAACCAACAATTACTGAATCCTTAACATTTAGACATATCTCGTATAAGGAATGTATTTAAACAAATAAACATTATTCAATTAATGAATATGGACATAGTCTTATTAGGAACTTCAAGTTCAGTTCCAACGGCAAAAAAGAACCATAGTGGATTTTTAATTAAAACAGATAAAGAACAAATTCTTGTAGATTGTGGTGAAGGAATACAAAGACAATTCAGAATTGCACGAGAAAATCCAGCAAGATTAACAAAAATTCTAATAACTCATTGGCACGAAGACCACACATTAGGTTTAGCAGGTCTTCTAAAAACAATGGGTATGGACAGCTATGCAAGAACCTTAGATGTTTATGGTCCAAGAGCAACAAAAGAAAAAATAGAATTATTTGAACAAATTTATTCCAGATATAAAATACAAATGAAAATTCATGAAGTTCACGCGGGAACAATTTACGAAGACAAACAAATAAAAATAGAAACGCTTCCTATGTCTCACAGCATATCCACACAAGCATATAGCATAATAATCAAAGAACAAAGAAGATTAGACAAAGCAAAACTTAAGAAACTCAAACTCCCAAATTCTCCATTGATAGGACAACTCCAGCAAGGAAAAGACATAAAACATAACGGCAAAACAATAAAAGCAAAAGATATCACATATATACAACCTGGAAAGAAATTGACAATAATTTTAGACACATCAGAAAATCCCAACACAATACATCTTGCAGAAAATTCAGATTTATTAATTTGTGAATCAACATATTGTGCAGAAGAAGAAGCCCAAGCCCAAGAATACAAACATCTCACTACAACCCAAGCAGCGAACATAGCAAAAAAATCAAAATCAAATAAACTCGCATTAGTTCATATTTCACAAAAACACCATCATAAAACTTCGCAACTTCTAAAAGAGGCAAAAAAAGTTTTCAAAAATACCTCTATTCCAGAAGACCTTGATGTTTTGAAGATTTAAAGTTATAAGAATAAATCAAAATAGCTCCAAACAACACCCAAAATAAAAGATTAATAAAATTTTCAGATTAAAAAGAGAATTAAACTTCCAAGTAATAAAAATCAAGCAAGAAAATTATCATTCAGTTAATTAAGCAGGAGAAATAAAGATAATAGTGTCCCCGCGCAAGAAAGTAGGGCCATAGTTTCTCTTTAGTTCACCGTTATGCATTTCTTTAGCATTGTCAAGGACAATATTGATATGAATATCAAATGCCTTCAACACACCAGAAAACTGCCGGTCGTTCTTTAACTGCACGATAACTTCTTTTCCTTTTGATTGATTCAAAAGGTCCAGAGGTCGTTCGATGGTTTGTGCCATAATTCAACATCCCAAAAGATAGTATTTAAACTTTCTGCAAGTTTTTGAAAGTTTAAGCTTGAAAAATTTAGAATTTTTCTATGTTTAAAGATTATGTAATAAAAACAAAGATAACAAAACCTACAAATTAGTAGAACCGAAACGAACTCATAAAATAAAGATTACTAAAAAATCAAATTTAACAAAGACAAGAAGTATTATCTGTGAATTCTTCAATAACTAAACATTTAAAAATCACTATTTTCAAACCAATATATGAATAACGGAAGAAAAACATCAGGCGGTAAGTATCACGCAGACCGAAAGAAACGCTGGTTTGAACACGATACTCAAGAGAATGAAACATCTTTAGGAGAAACAAAAAGAAAATCTATTAGAACAAGAGGTGGACACGATAAAGTAATCTTGTTAAAGGCAAACACAGCAAACTTAACAATTGGTAAAAAAACAGAAAAAGTTGAAATCAAAAATGTTTTACAAACTCCTCAAAATACTTTTTTAGCCCGTGAAAATCGTTTAATGAAAGGAGCAATTATTCAAACTTCAAAAGGAAAAGCAAAAATCACCAATCGCCCATCACGAGAAGGAGTCGTGAACGCAGTAATGGCTGAATAAATGACAACAAATTCTAAAATAGATGCAATTCATAATTTAATAGGTACAAGAATTGGCTACGGATATGATAAGCTAACATCTGAACTCGAATCACGCACCCCAGCAGAAATAGAAGCAGTTTATCACATAATGAAAGACTATTCAGAAGACCTAGATAGATTAGATTCTAGAGAAATAATTCATCTCACAGATAAACTAATCTTGGGATTAAGACATGTTTCCAGCAAAAATCCTCGAGATTTATCCACCTATATTGAAGTTAGTTGCTTCGGTGAACCTTTGGAGCAAGAACACATTGAGCACGTTGAACACAAAAGAATTACGAGAGAAAGAATGTACAACGGAGCAACGAATCTATCATACATAGACGGCACGGACCCAGAAGAAGATTACTAATTTAGATATATCGAATATACTTTACGAAAGGTTTAAATACTCTCGCGCAACAATATGTTTAAAAATCTTTCTAAAATATGAATTTCGTCAAAAGATGTCCGGAGTGTAATAGTATAAATCTTACTCATGATGATCAAAAGGGGGAAATTATTTGTGGTGATTGTGGTTTAATAATTGAGGATAAAATGGTAGACACTGGTCAAGATGCTGGTGGTCAATTTGACAAATCAGAAAAAAAGGGAAGAGGAGGAGCCCCAATTTCAAGACAAAAATTTGATCAAGGTTTAACAACAAATGTTGGAGAAATTTCAGACATATACAAATTAGAAGCAGGTCAAACAAGAAAATTCTTAAGACTCAAGAAATGGCAAGAGCGAGTTTCAACATCAATTGAAAGAAATCTTCGTTTAGCGATGGCAGAACTCCGTCGTGTTTCATCATTCTTAACTCTTCCATCAGTAGTTAGAGATGAAGCATCAAGAGTATATCAATACGTTTTGCAAAGAGGTTATGTCAGAGGTCGTTCGATGGAATCTGTGATAGCTGCTTGTATTTACGCTGCATGTCGTTCATATAACATTCCAAGAACATTAGATGAAATAGCAAATGCTTCAGATGTAGCAAGAAAAGAAATTGGAAGAACATACAGATTCATTATAAGAAAATTAGGAATTAAAGTAAAACCTTCTTCTCCCAAAGACTACATTTCAAGATTTTCCTCAATATTACACTTATCTCCTCGTTCACAAAATGAAGCAATCAAAATCTTGAAGAAAGCAGATATTTCAGAATTAACTTCTGGCCGTGGTCCAGCAGGAATCGCAGCAGCTGCATTATATGTTTCAGCTCTAATGAACGACGAGAAAAAAACACAAAGAGAAGTCGCAGACGTCGCAGGAATAACTGAAGTTACAATCCGTAATCGTTACAAAGAACTCATAGACAAATTAGGAATAGAAGACAAACTCAAATTAAAAGAACAAGAATCAAAAACAGCAAAGGCGCAAGCCAATAGTTCAAATTAAAATTCGTTACAAATTAATTTTAAAATAAATATCTAAATTATTCAATCGGAATTTCAATTCCTTTTTCAAGATCCCTCATGTTAATCTTTTTTCCTGTTGAAGCAGCATATACTCCGGGCCCAAGAAGCCTATCAATTTCTGCAATCATCTCTTCTACAGTTCGATAACGCGAGCTGTCAAAACTCCATTTTATTCCATTCGTATTATCAATAGTTCCAAGAGTAATATCTCTTGCAAAACTTCTGGCCTGGTTAATAATTCCTTTTGATGAAGATTCAAATTCCACATAAACCTCTGTTTTTCTACCTCCATACATCAGATATATTACTTCACGATCTCTGTCAATGAATTGTAACCTCAAAATCTTAACATTTTCAGAAGATTTAACCTTGACAGAATTTAATTCATACCCTTTTAACAATTCTTCACGTCCATTTCTTGCACTAATCTGCTCAAAACTTCCTTGCCCGAAAATTTCATCAAAATTATTTTTCTTAGACTCTAATAGCCTATAACTATCGTCGGCTATTAACTTTCCTAAGTTTTGAATTTCAGTATTATCTTGCCCAAGTAAAACTATATTCCCTCCCTTATCTATAAATATCCGAGTAGGTTTTCCACCAAGAAGAAAAACATAATCATATTTTAATTCTAATTCGTATTCTATATTATCGCTCAATTGCAAAAATCTTTCAGAAACTTTCGGAATAACAGGTTCAGCTGTTTTCGGAGCATCAGTATTTGTAGAAGTTGATTTGGGAGCACCTATTTTTGTAGCCATATTAGAAAGCTGCGTCTTGAAAACCTCAGCATATGCTCGAGCTTTCCAATAAGATATAGTTGCTCTATCTCTATTAAACACTATCTTGTTCTCCAAATTATTTAATTTTGAAATAATCTCATCAAATTTTTCTTTTTTCAAACCTGTTTTAATATCTGGAGTTATTGCACGCAATTGAGAAATAAACTCATCTGCTCTCAAAACATCATTCTGAATAAGACTATTCTTTTGCGATTTTTCAAGTTCCGAGAGAGATTTATTTATCGCTCCAATATTGGAAGCAGTTATTGCATTTCTAACGCTCTTCTTATCAAGCCAACATCTTAATGCTGGATCTCCACAATAACCTTTATCCACAAAACGCGTAGGATCAGTTCCTTTTCCAGGATTATCCGTTGCACAAATTCTAACGATTCCTCTATTGTAGATCGCTGGGTCAATCGTCTCTTGAGCCATCTCTTGAATATTTGGATTAAGCGCGGCTAATGGATTTACACTTCCAGAGATACATTGACTATTTGTAGTTATATCAGATGCTGCCAACTCATCTTGAACAATCTCATCACGAACATAATTTATAGCAAAACTTGAAGAGACTTGTTTGAATCCACATTCTTCTCGGTCATTTATTCTCACACATAATTGCTGGTATCCTTTAGGGGCAGTAAAGTCTTTGCTTTCAGTAGCATATTGTCCTCTACCAATAAATCCATTAGCTACAGATATTATAGGATTAGCTGAATATTCTAAATCGGAAGGAGGGTCTTTCAAATAAATATTGTAAGAAACACCCCTATCATTTCCAGAAAATATATGATAATATACTTTATATTGTGAAGTCGCAGGCACTGTAGCATCGGTGTAGTCAATAGCGCTGAACCATGCATGAAATTGTGAAGGCGAATCTGGTTCAATCAAACTCTCAAATGCTGAAGGTCCCTTCGCAGAAATGAAAGCTTTACAGAGAGGAGTTCCAGCTTCTGCAAGTGAACGAACATTAAACGCATTCATTGCATTAACGGCGTAACTTTGAGTGAAATATTTAGCCGAGTCCGCTGCATTATCCCACGAACTCTGAATAGTCATATATTCCCCTCCACCTCTAACGCCTCCCTGACCATATGCATATTCAACTGCTTTAGATAAAAGTGGGCCTACCAAAGGAGCAGCATTTCTCCAGAAAAATTCACATGTATAAACTGAATAAATCTGATCGCAAATTCCAACATATTTGCCAGTTTCAATTGCTTCTTGCAAACACGCCTGATGCGATTTCAACAAGCTCAAATAACCATCAATTCCTGCTTTTACTCCAGTCAAACAAATAGGAATGTAAATTTCCTCTTTAATGTTAGGCAAACATAAAGCAATACTTCCAAAAATACCGGATTGAATCACATCAGCAACTTGATAAGTTCCACCCAGATTACATCTTGTTGCAGGACATATAACTGGGTCACAAACATTAAACAAAATTTTACAATCTTCCGGACTCATGAAATCTTGACATTGTGTTCCTGGAATAAGTGAGGCAGTTTCTCCAACAGGTATCTTATTTCCTCTTATCATTACAACGCTACCTTTACTTCCATGTTGTTGTGCGGCTTCTTCAAGAGCCCTCATAGCTTCAGAAACAAGTTTTTTAGTTTCCTCTTCAGTCAATCCAGGAAAGTTTCTAGACTGCCCAGTATACATATTAAACTGAACGCATTGATCTCCACCATAATTAGAAGCATAGAATCCAATTCTCTTATCATCCATTACATTGCAGACAGAGAAACTGGCAGGCCTTCCATTAGATTCAAATGATTTGGTTCCACCTAACAACGGCAAGCTTTGCGTTGTAGCAGCATAAAATCCTCTATTAAAATCAAATGGGACAATTGCGGGCATTCCCTTGTAAGGTTCAGTCTCAAAATATCTAATTTTTGCTTCACCTGGAGCAAAAGAATTGTAATAACTTCCAGAAACAGTCAGTTCAAAAGTTGAGGGTAATCCTTGAAGATCATCTTTACTATTTGTGCTTGGAATCGTTGAACCATCATACTCGCCACCAATATTTTTATCATTTAACTTATATATTTTACTAGTTTGATAAGTTTCAGCAGAAATTTTATTCAATGTAACTAAATAAGATTCCTTATAGCCTCGAACAATTTGAACAGGGGTTTCATCCGAAATAACTTCTATATTATATCCATTTTTTTTCAAATTTCCTGCTGTCTTTCCATAATAAATTCCTTTATTCTTATTATCTAAAACATAAATCCCTTCATCTTTATATGAAATAATATCTTTCTCAATTTTAATACGCTCATCAATTTGATTCCCAATAAATTCAATATCTGTTCTCGCTTTTTGGAGACTCCTTTCACCACTTTCACCATCATTGATAACTTTACAATTAAAGTAAATATCTCTTAATTGGGAATAATCATATCGGTTAATTTCATCTTTATCTATTTGATCAGTTTTAGGCAACAAATCCGAAATCTTTCTATTAGAATTATCCGTGGACGGAATAGAAACATCTTTACATTTAGACTTTATCTTCGCAATTAAATCTTTTCTTGCTCCAACATCGTCCAAAGAATCTCCTCCAAAGAATCCAGCATTATTAGTTTGTTGATTATTTTTTTCAATTTCTTTAATTTCATCATTGGTCTCCTTTATGAGTTTTGCCCTCGCAGTAACAGCTTTTTTTATTTCATCAGAATGTTTATTATAACAAACAGTCAAAGAACTTGAATTTCCTTCAGAAACTTCTTTTTTACATATGTCTGTCCAACCATTTTTACCCTGCATAGCTTCCCTTCTAGCTAAAGCCTCTCCGCTTAATCCTACAAAATAATTCTTTGCAGTCAAACCTAAAGCAGTCGCAAAACAAGCTGCTTTCAATCCTTTGACTACCTCTCCTAATTTACTAGATATGGATTCCCATTTTCGTATACTCTTATTCAAATTTTCTATTTTCTTTTGAGCTTTATCAGGAGTCAATTGGAAAAGTCGCTTATCAATTCCTATACCTACAGTAAAGTTACTTGTGGTTCTTGTCTTAGTCTCAACATCTATTTTTAATTTTATAGAATTTACTGAATCAACATTCACAACTCTTAAATTACGCGCACAAACAATTCTATCCTCATGAAGATTCAAAAACTCTTTGCTTTCATAAACTTTCTTTTCATTAATTTTCTTATCTTGAGTAGTTGTTTTCTCATTCTGTATATTTGAATCGCACAAAACATTAAATTCAAAATTATTCTGGTTTCTTATAGAATTTAAAGTAATTACCCCATATTTTGTAGGTACAGAATTTCGAAGAAATAAATTATATCTTTCCCCTCCCCAGATAATTTCCACAGATGAAAGTTTTGCAGGATCCCTTATATCTAAAATTTTGACAAGATGAACAACGCCATCATTAGTCTTAATTCCTTTTCCAGAAGATGATGAATCAAGCACATAATACTTATTCTGAAAATCTCTATAATTTTTTGTTTGTTCACTTTCTGGATATTGTACCAAGTATTTATCTATAAGTTTCGAGGCAGTAGCTTTTCGCTCATTTTTATCATTTAAATCAATCGCTTCCTCCAAAGCAATTTCTCCATAATATTTATCAACATTTTGAAGCAGACCTTTTTCAAATCCATAAGTATCAGCAATATTTTCATAGTTGAAAGTAGCACCCTCGATATACTCATTATTATTCTCATAATCTTTATCATAAAGTGCATCTTTATTTACTGGAGTAATTTTTGAAAGATCTATTTTTTTATCTGTTTTAGGATTATCTTTATCTTCTAATGGACGAACAATATATGTTTTTCCATCAGTATTCACAGAAACAATAACATATTTTTTATCTTCTTTATTATCCAAATAAACTTCAGTTCCATTATTTAATTGTCTAGATTTAATCGTTAAGTTCAAAATCTCTCTACCACAAGAAATTTCTGCAATATCGCCCAAATCATATTTAGAAACTTTTCTTACAATACATTGCCCATTCAAAAATCTAGCTCCTTCATATAAATCAAGAATGTCATCATCTACTTGTATTTTGACAATCTTACCAGAAGAAGTAAATTCATCATAACTAAATTTCAGTTCGGTTTGACAATAAGAATTAGGCAGATAAATCTTATTAGTTCTTCCTTTATCTCTTAATAAATTCAATTCTGAAGTTTTGATGTCTCCCTCATATAAACCGATTCTTACACCATTAGGATCAGAATTAATCAATCTTGCAGAATATCTTCCCTTCAAGAAACTTTGAGCATATTTTTTAGTTTGCCATTCTTCTTCAGAAGATTCTTCCAAAAGAAGTTCGGTCGCTCCGATTCCCAAAGCATTTCCAGAATAATAGTCAATAGTTGCAGAAAGTGTAAAGTTAAAAAAATCAGGTAATGCTGTTTCGTTCTGATTCTGTTTCAAAATAACGACTACATAACCTATATTACTCTCAATAGGGCTTCCAAGAAGAGCTCCTCTCGTTCTTAAAGCTGCTCGAGCAGGATGAAAACCGACAGTGGATACATAAGGAGGATATTTTCCACTAAAACTCATAGACCTTATTTGTTTGATATCTATTGAAGGATTAATTTGTAAAAGATCCAACTGACAAAAAACAGGAACATTCTGTTCAGCAAGTAAATCGCTTCTCACAACAGCTGGTTGACATCCTACAGGAGATACTTGAATCATGATATCCTGTCTTAAATCACATTTAGTATCTCCACCCATCATAGGCCAATAATTATTCATATTAGAACCATAGTAACTACTAAAACTACTCTTATAATTCACATAACTAGCAGTTCCTCTATTGTTTCCATAAAAATCATCATTTAATGCTGGTCCGGATTGAACCTGTGCATCAACAATGTTCAGAAGAATAAACAATAAAGCAAAAATAAATAATTTCAGTTTAGTCATTTCCATACTCCATTTGTACAGCCAGAGTATCAAAGACTTCATAATTGTATTGTAACTGCTCTAAGGAATCTGGTTTAGATAATTCACTAACATCAATATTTATTATTCCTGTTTTAAGTTCACTTTCAAGAATATAACTCGTAGTTTTTCCTCCGCCCCTTAAAGCATAATCTATCTTGACAGACGGAATTTCAACATTTACGCATTCTTCCTTAGTTCCTCCAAATATTCCTAAAATTCCAGACTTAGCAGTTTTGAAACATTCAGTTTTTCTCGTAGCAGGAATAACTACATTAGAATTTCCATAAACATAAACACTTATATCATAAAGTCCTTCTTTTAATTCTAATTTATTATTTTCAGATAATACCAAACTCTTTGAATATTCTTCATCCCCTTTGAAATGAACTACAGAAGTAACATTATTCAACATCTTTCCTGCAATTTTTACATTGACAGTTACTGGAATTTCTTTATCAAGAATTAATTCTGCAAAATATTCTTTATTTGAAGAGAAAATCAGACTCTTAGGAGCATATCCTCCAGCAGTCGCAGTTAACTTCCCATTGATGCAGATAGGAATTTTTGTACTCAAAGTAGAAGATCCATCTATAAGTGTAGTTTGTCCAAGATTACAGGAAGAATCAAAACAGTTATAAGTAATATTAGCAGGGATAGAATTAAGATCCGAATCATAAGTATTTATGACAACATCTCCTTCTCTAAATGCACAAACATCTACATCGCTTTCATCTTGAATAAATTCAGTAATATTTGTAGACCTCGGAAGATTATTATCTATTATAGTTACAACAGGAAACTGGAAAGTTTCCAAGCCATTTCCAATAACAAACATTACAGGGAATGCAACATCATAAACAAAATGGTAAGGAACATAACAGAATCCTAATATTCCCATTCCTTCTTGAGTCCCTACAGGTTCTGCAAGCATCAAAGTTTGACTCGCAGGAGTTATTTCTATCTTGCTCGGAAATAATTCTGGTAAATAAACCAAATTGACTGGATTTTCAATGTTTTCATTAACTGTAAAATACTTATCATTTTTATCTGTTTCACTATAAAACGAATTCTCGAATCTTATTGCACCGATATTTGATGAAAGAGCTTTTTGCAATTCATCTACAACTTCAGGAGTCTTCCATATTTTAGGACTGCATTGAATTTCAACACCATCAACAGGAGCATAAGTTTGTAAAACATCTAAAGCATAATCTTCCAAGAAAGCATTATTTTTTTCAAAATTATAAATCTTGATAGCAGAGTCATATAGGTTTCCCAAATTACTCGTAACTGAAACCTTATGATTACTTTTCACTGCACTTTCTTCTTCTTTAAAAACTGACAAATCTGAATCAACAGAAACTAAAACATTTTTATCTTCTATAAGAACAGAAACTTCTGCAGAAGATTTACCAATAATAAAACCTTGTTCTTCAAAAGAAGAAAAATCACATTCCCCAATAGATTCAGAAATATAATTAGATAATTCCGATTCCATCTCGGATTTGGTCGGCACATTTTCTTTAATTAAATTATTTCCAGAAAGACCATACCAATAAGGAACATCAACTCCAAAAAAAGATAACTGGGAAGAAAATGGGCTGAAATCATTTCCTTGCTCAAACTCTCCAGTATCTATCCTTCCTCCTTGGGCAGAAAGAAGACTTATACCATTCAAAGAATCTTTCTCAACACAATTAGAATACAAATTATAAATTGGTTGAAATTCTGGAGGAATATCACTTCCAAAAAGTTTCCCTTTGAAAGCAACAAAGAAAACAATACTGCCAACAAGAACAATAGCCAAAATAAAGAAAATAGTAACTTGTCCTTTTTTATTCATACGACACCTTCTTTTTGTTTCCAGAAACTCGTTCTTTAATTAGAGATATAATTTCGCTATTAATATCTAATTCAATTTTATCTTTGAACTGTGCCCATAATTTTTCATCTTCTACAAGAAGCAAATACTTTTTCACGTTTAATCTCTTGCTCCTGTTGTAGATGTAGACAAACAAATAGGGATTAAATATGCAGAAACTTTCAAATGTGAAAAAGTTTTTTGTATGAAAAATTTATTGCAAAACTTATAAATTTTCATCATGAACCTCTAAACTCAAAGATTCTAGAGATATTTAAATCTTATTAGTTATTTAATTATTTAATAAATTACTAACTTACTAAGTAAAATCAAACATAAAAAAATGGCCTCACCAAGGATCGAACTTGGGCATGGTCCACGTCAAAGACCCGGTCTACCATTAGCCTATGAGGCCTTTTCAAACAATAAAGTCTGAAAATACAAAATTATCGAACAAGATTAGCTTTTTAAACATAATCACCTTAATAAAAACATGTTCAAAAAGAAAGAGAGGGTGCCTCAAATAGGAGAGCATAAATTTTGTCCAGCATGTGGCGTCAAGCTACAACTTCAAGATACTTTCTGTTTAAGATGTGGATATTCATTCGCCACAAGAGCTGAAAAGGATAAAAACAAAAAAATAAATTTGAGAAACACAATAATTATCATAATAATTTTAATAATAAGTTATTTCGGTTTAAGATATGCCAATGGTCAAACAATCTGGCCCAGTTCACTCGCCGATGCAATCAGCACTCTTTGGGCAAAATAAACCATTTCTTTAAAAATTATCTTCTGTATAGTTTAAGCCTGTTAATCTCAGTTAGCAATGTTTAAAAACCACTAATTCTGAACAATTAAGCGTTTACTCGGTGAGTACCTGGCCACAAACCGACTAGCAAAAACCTCAATTTAAAAATTGAAGGTCTGCCAGATTAACATACAGGAAAAACAATGAAGTTACCAGAAAAACAAAACAGATATTGTCCATATTGCAAAAAGCAAACAGAACAAAAAGTTAGCGTAGCGAAGCAAAAATCTCGTTCTTCTACACATCCATTATCCAGAGGTGGAGATTTCAGAGTAAAGAAAAGAGGATTCAAATCAGGATTTGGAAATCAAGGACGTTATTCAAGACCTCCACCAAAGAATCAGAAAATGAAGACAAAGCAAACAAAGAGATTATCTTTAATTTACACTTGTTCAACATGTAAAAAATCAAAAGGAATAAAAAAGGGACTTAGAGTATCAAGAATACAAATAGGAGAAAAAATAGCTAAGTAAAATGGCACAAGAAAACAAGAAAACAATAAAGAAAAAATTCTTTGATGTAGAGATCCCTCTAACATCAGCAAGAGCTAAGCTTTATGCAGCTAATCAAGAAGAATTACATAATAAAGTAATAACTTTGGATATGACGAAAAACCTAAAGGGAAAAAATGTTGAATTGAAAGCAAGAGTTTTGTTAAAAGAAGGAAAACTTACCAGCGACTTAGTGAGAATGATAGTCGTTCCAAGCTCTATAAGAAGAGTCTTTCGTAGAGGAATAGATTATGTAGAAGATTCATTTGAAACATCATGTAAAGATGCATTGTTAAGAGTTAAACCTTTTATGTTAACGAGAAACAAAGTTTCAAGAAATGTTAGAAAAGAAATAAGAAATGCGGCAAGGAAATTCATAGAATCTTATATGACTATAAAAAACACAAAGGAAATATTCTCTGAATTAATGACTAATAAGCTTCAGAAAAATCTCTCTCTAAAAGTAAAGAAGATTTACCCTTTAGCATTCTGCGAAATCAGATGGATTGAAGTAATCGGTGAACCTAAAAAAAAGAAAGAAGAAAAGCAAGAAGTTTCTCAATAATTTTTCTTATTTTCAAAGTATTTAGTTTAGCTCATTTTGTTATTAAGTTTATATAGTTCAAAGTATGTTTCTAAATAAATGAAACTTCAATTACATCGTTCCATAAAAAGATAATTTATTACCACATCATTAGAAATTTTCTGAAAGATCTTTAAAATGTAAGCAAACTAAAGAACAATAAGCTTTTTAACACATCGTTTTCTAACATAACTATGCCTCCATAGCTCAGGGGTAGAGCATTAGTTTTGTAAACGGTAAATTCACAAGGATTTAACGAGCGTACAACGCTCACGTCGAACTAACTAAGGGTCGGGGGTTCAATTCCCTCTGGAGGCTTAAAGACTAATTGCTTTCTGCCCACCAATTAAAATATCTGCAATTCTTTTATCTAAACGAACAGAATCTCCTTTTTTGTAAGGCCCAAGAGATTCTCCCGCCATCCCCACAAATGGTTCAACATCATCCGTAATTAAAAGTAAAATTTCTTGAAGCTCAACGGCACCATTAAGTAATAAAGTTGAAACAAGTTTATCTGTTTGTCCAACAGACATTAAAATCTGTTCGAACAAGTCTTTCTCAAATGAAAGCATATCATCAAAATCTTTTTTCATAACTCCAGTTTCATTAGCAATAAAGACCAAATTTAACAGTTTTTTCTTTCTTCTCAAAATAAGTTCCTTAAACATAGTCATAGAATTTTCGTATTGTTTTTTTTCTTTTATAATCTCATCAGAAAAAAAATCTCCATTTCGAGTTATATTCCTTTTATGCTCATGTATGAACTCTGAAAAATTTTTAACAAAGTCAATTGGAAGTTTTTGTAAGCCTTCGCTAGATTTTTCTTTTCTTAAAAATTCATACAAATCCTCATATCTTAACATAATCAAAAAATTTCAAAGGATTTTATAAAGATGATGTCAATGAAAAAATCAAGAATTTATTAGATTTTTACAGTAATCGGTGTGTTGATTTAAGAAGCACTATCTATCTAAGAAAAAATAGTTTCTTTCAATAATTTTTTCGCTAAATATTGTTTACCAAATAATCCTTCTTTTTCAGTAAATCTATTATTCTTATCACGAATAGATTTAGAATCATAAAACATAACTGGAACCGGATTATCTGTATGTCTTTTCGCTCTCGAAGAAGTAGTATGGTCAGAAGTTACTAAAAGTTTACATTCTTTATTATCAATAAACTCCTTGAGAAAAGAAAAAAAATCTTTATCTATCATCTCAATAAGTTTAACTTTCTCAATTGGTTTGTTATCGTGTCCAGGCAAATCAGTTTCCTTAAAATGAATATAAAAATAATCATATTCATTAGAAAATTCTTTCAAATAGTTTTTAGCATTCTTAATTGCTGTTTTCAAAGCAAGATTCAAAGTTTCGTAAGAATCAATATTCTTGAGTTCTGGATACTTGAAAGATTTAACATCCATCCCAAAAGACAATCCGAAACCAATTTCTAAAGGCATATAGCCGAAACACAACCATTTACCTTCCAACTTTCTAAAATTTAGTTTTTTAGCTCCAGGATCTCTACATAAAATAAAATTAGCAGGATATAATCCTTTTTTCCTACGCATAATATTTATTGGATGATTATCCAAAACTACAAAACTTTTCTGAACAAAAGTATTAACTAAATCCGATGCTAATTTAGAGGCAGAAGAATCATCATAGGGAAAAGAAAGTCGTATATTGTCATAAGATTTTACAGAAACTCCATCCTCATAATCAGGATCAACATTGGAAAAATTATCTGAAAAAAGTCCTCTAAAAACCAAAACTGCTCTGTGTCCAATAGTAGAAATAAATTCAAACTTGTAAGGAAGTTTAACTTTTTCATTTATAGCTTTCCCAAGCAAATTAGCCTCATTAGTAGTCAAAGTTCTTCCAGCTCTTCTATCAATCAAATTAAAATCTTTTAAATTATCAATAGTTGCGAAATTACATCTCAAAGCCAAATCTCCGTCATTTAATTTGACTCCTGCTCCAAGTGCTTCAAGAAATCCACGAGAAGTTTTTTTATAATCTTCACCAAATAAAGAAACAATTCCACTTGAAGATTGTGGAGCAACACCCTCCGCAATAGGAAAACAATGCCTCAATTCCGATTTGGAAGCAAACCAATCAAGATTAGGCGTCTTAGCGTATTCCAGAGGAGTTTTCTCTCCTAAAACTCTACAAGGTTCATCAGCCACACCATCTAAAATCACTACCACTCCTTTAACCATCATACAAAAAAGAAAGAAGAGTTATTAAGTTTTATCAGTTTAAAATAAATAATCCATCATTACTCAAAAAGTGAAATTATTAAAAAAGTAGCGAGATTTGTCAATTACAAACAAGCACAACATCTTGACAGAATTTTAATAATAAAAATCCACATCTAACTAAATCTCCGATAAGTCTACCAATAGTTTGTTTCATAAATATAGACATACTTTGTTTAACTCTAAGCTTGTATTCAAAGTTTTTCTGACACTGCACAGCAGTTTCTATCATACTACGGTAAATATTGAAAAGAAATTTCAATCATATCTCTGTATTTCAAATTAAGACCCACATACTATAAAAACTACTAACAATATAAAATTTACAAACATAATCACAAATAAAAATATATTCAATTAAAGATAAACCAAAATTTTAACAAGCATAGAGTTCGATAGAATTAACAGATGGATCAGCCACGCCATGTCGCTTCTTTTTATTACCAAAAAGTCCAGATACAGGATTCCAAATAGCTCGACCGGTAATATATTTGTTATTTTTGTTCCGCGTATCATCATAGTATAAACTTATTAAACTCGCGTTATTTTCGTTAATCAATCCGAGAGCTGGATAGGTAACGAAATCATCTATAAGAAAATCTGGAATGATATTTCCAACATATCCGTCTCCATTGACTCCCCTAAAAGACACAACATTACCCATTTCAGATTTTACCGAATTCTTTTTAGGGCCATAATTTTCTACCCAAGCAGTCCAAGCACCATCACCCAAAACTGGATTTTGAATAAATTGGAACATAGTGGAATCTTTAATTCTCCCACCAGAATCTCTAACAATTAAAACAAAATTTCTGAAAGAAGTATAAGGAGCTATATCAACTGACGTAGAAACTAATTTTTCAACCTCGGGAGTTATTTTCGCGACAACTTTACAAGGGGCAATGGCGCGAGCAGCATCAGATACACTCTCAGCAATTGTACCAGCAATAAAAGGAAGGTTAGACGCAGAGTTAGGCTCAGGAGTAGGAGTAGACGTAACAGGTACAGGAGTTACCGAATTCGGATCAACATAAGGTTCCCAAGTTTGAGCATTAACAAAAAAAACAGCTAAAACAACTAAAGCAAGACACGAGAATAAAATAAAACTAAATCGCCTACTCATAAAAGAATTAAAACATAGAAATATAAAAAGGCATCGATTATACAAAAAGTATGTTCAATCTTCTAAAAGATAAACTAAAGTCTTGGTTAGGAAAACCATTAAATGAAAAAAAACCAAAAAAGGAAAAGAAAACCAAAAAGATAGATAAATTTCCAAAGAAAAAAAGAGCAAAAAAGAGCAAAAAAGAGCAAAAAATTTCGCAGCCCGTTATAAAAGAAATTCTTGAAGAAGCGACAATATCTCCAACAATAGAAAAACCGGAAATAATAATAGGACAAGAAAAGTCATTTTTCTCAAAATTCGTAGAAAAATTCGCTTCAAATAAAGTCTCTCAAGAACAGATTGATGAAATATTCTCGGAATTGGAAATAATCTTACTAGAAAATAATATTGCTTTAGAAGCAGTAGACAAAATAAAAGAAACCATGTATTTAGAATTATTAAATAAAGAAATAAAGAAATCTGAATTAGAAAATAAAATAATAGAATCCATAAAAAAAGGCATAGAAAATATTTTGATAAGCCCTCCAAACTTAATAAATGAAATAAATTCATCAAATGGAGTTTACACAATAGTTTTCTTTGGAATAAATGGTTCTGGAAAAACAACCTCTATAGCAAAATTGGCTTACAAATTAAAGAAAGAAGGAATTTCAGTGGCCTTAGCTGCAGCAGATACATTCAGAGCTGCAGCAGTTGAGCAATTGGAAACACATGCACAAAAAATTGGAGTTCCAATAATAAAGAGCCAGTATGGTTCAGATCCCACTTCGGTGGCATTTGACGCAAAACAATATGCTCAAAAAAATAATATCAAATGTCTCCTGATAGACACTGCTGGAAGAATGTATACAAAAGAAAATCTCATAAAACAAATGGAAAAATTAATCAGAGTGATACAACCAAACAAGAAAATATTCGTGGGCGAATCAACAACTGGAAACGATATGATTGACCAAGCAAAAACATTTGATGAAGCTCTTAACATAGACGGAATAATATTAAGCAAAGCAGATGTAGATGAAAAAGGTGGAACTGCTCTTTCAATATCTTATATTACAAAAAAACCGATTTATTTCCTCGGCACCGGACAAAATTACGGAGATTTAAAAGAATTCAATAAAAAAGAGATAATAGAAAGTTTAGGAATCTAACTTATTGAAAAGGAGTTTTTGAAATAAGTTTCACAAACTTTGCCCTCATTCTTAAAAATCTTAATATCAAAATAACCACAATAAGAATTCCCAAAGACAAAACAAGTATGACTATCCAATAAATTGTTCTAAACTCTATATTTTTTAAAAGAGGTACACTATCTTCGGTATTACTTAGAGAATTAACCTTAACATCAGGGATTTGAGGAGTTTCAGGAATATCTGAAGCACCAGGAATTGGAACAGATGGAGTTGTTGGAAGAACATTTATTTCACTATTATCTACGCTGCTTGAACAACCAGAATCTGAAGGATAATCCTTAAGTCCATCATTATCATTATCTCTATTATCATTACATTGAGGTTTAGGAGCACTTCCTCCACCACCTCCTCCTCCACCACCACCGCCTCCTCCACCTCCACCAGAAGCAGGAGTAGGAATAGGCACATCGGCTAAAGGAGTAGTTATTGAACCCGTATTGGAATAACCACTATGTCCCAAGGCATTATATGCACGAACTCTAAAAAAATATTGCGTATTTGAAGAAAGAGTATTGAGCAAGATAGCATAACTTTGAGTATTTGAAGGAATCATATAACTAACAGGATTATTGAATCCTGAATCTAAACTTTGTTGAATCTCAAATCCATCTTCATTATAAGACGCATCTATCCAAGAAAGAGAGATACTCGTATATGGAGAAAGTGAAAGACTAATTGAAAAATACCATACAAAAATAACAAGAGAAACAACAATAGCAACTAAAACAATCAGAAAAATTAATAATTTATGATTTATCTTAGAAAGAAGTTGATTCATACCTTTTTGTTTCATAACATCGACAAGTAGTTTCTGTTTAATAAGTTTATCTAATTTATTAATGCAAAATGCTATTACATTCAAAATGTTAAAATTTCATAAATTATAACTTATTTTCAGCATTAAAAAACAATTAAATATGTTCAATTCTTAAAAATTTAATGAATTTTAAAAGAGGATTGAGTTCAGTAGTTTCAAATACGCTTATGGTTTTGATAGTTATCGTTGCAGTAGGAATAGTTTGGTTTTTAGTCATTAAAACTACTAAAAGCACGACAAATCAAATTAGCAATGATTGTCTCACATTAAATCTTGCACCATTAAGTTGTACAATCGATACAACAAATCCAAATACTCCACAAATAAATCTTATAGTTCAAAGAAAAACAGGACAAGGAAATTTGTCTGGAATAAGGATATTATTAGAAAATCAACAAGAAACAGCAGTATTCTCTCAACAACCCATAAACACTCTAATCAATGAATTAGCTACTCAAAGTTATGTTTTAACCACTAATGATTTCAATACCCTTGGAAAAAACATAAATCCATTCATTTCACAAGGGCAAATTAAATTTAATGTTGCTGCCGAATCTCAAAACAAGGTTTGCAATCCGTCCCCTCAACAAATAATCTGCTCTCTCACAACAACACAAATTTGTCAAGGAATTGGAAATTGTTTAACTCAAGGTGTTTGCGCCCAAATACCTCCAACATGTGATACTCAAACTCAACAATGGATATGTAATTATCCTTCAACTTATGGAAACGAAATCTGTGATAACCTTGACAACGACTGCGACGGATTAGTAGACGAAGAAAATGTCTGTCAGCAACTTTCTTTAGTATCTGGAACAAATTCGTTAGTAATAGATGATTTAAGCGGAGAGAGTTATTTGAAAAGTGTAACCAGTTCTATAGGCACAATAAATTTTGAACAAATTCCATTATGGGAATTGAAAATGAGAGATTCTTTTGGAACAATAACTACTCTAAAACCATCAAATTTTCCAACACCAATCGTAACCCCTATGTCAAATGTAGACGGCTTTAATATAAAATGGAGCAATGGAGACATTTCAACAACCGTTAAAGTAAAAATAATCAATGATATAACTGATTTTCAAATTCAAGTTGATAACAATCTTCCAGCACATTCATTATTTTCAGTTGATTTTCCAAGAATGACTCTCAAACCAATAAATGACAAAACCAAAAATATTTTGGCAATACCCCTCTTTACAGGAACATTAGTAAATCCATTTTCAAATGTGAATGCAAATCTTAATTTAAAAAGTCCAGGAGATTTTTCAATGCAGTGGTTTTCATTATATAATACTGAAAATAATATTCAAGCATACATGCAGACAACCGACGGACAAGGTTATCTCAAAGAATATAATCTTCAAATTTCGGCTACTGAAAATAAACTACCATTCAATCTAATCAACTATCCAGAAAATAATATTTTATCTGGGAATGATTACAATATGCCTTACTCTTTTCAATTTTCAGTAATAAATGGAAATTGGTATGATGGAGCCAGAAAATATAGGGCTTGGGCTTTGCAACAACCTTGGATGTCAAGAGGAAAACTTGAGAGCTCCACAGCAGTTTCGCCAGTTCTAAAAAATGCTAAATTATTCACTCTACAAAAACCAGAAGGAGTTCAGAATTATGATTTCATATTAGATAGATTAATGCGTCTCAAAAATTATTTCCAATTAGGAAATAACGAACTTATTTCTTTGTGGTATAATTGGCACGCAAATACATTTGATAGAGATTTACCAGACCATCTTCCCGCAATTCAAGGAGTTGTGCAAGCTCTCGCAAATGTTCACGCAGCAAAGATTATCGCAATTCCTTACATTAATGTCGGCCTTTGGAAAATAGGAAGTCAAAGTTATAACCAAAACAACATTGCTCAATTAGCTTGGCGCGACATAAATAATAATGTCGGCGTCTCATTTTCTTCCGCATTAATTCAACCAGTTCAAGACCACACAGAATTAGACCTTTATGTTGATACTGCAAGAAATATTGTTTTGTCAAACATCCTAAATATAGTTCGATTACAAAATCAAGGAACTGAAAAATTTGATGGAATTTATTGGGACTTTTGGAGTGGTAGAACTCCTCCATTAGATTACGCAGACAATCACGGACACGCCAAAGGCGGAGGAAATTACTGGACACAAGGCAAACGCACAATGGCAAACGAAGTAAAAACTAATTTGAAACAAATAAATGACAATTCATTTTTCACATCAGAAAGTTTAGATGAAAATCTTATTGATGACATTGAAATGATGTATACTCAAGCCATTACAATCTTTTCTACAGGGACGATTTTACTCCCGTTCTGGCAAACAGTTTATGGAGATTATGTCTTCTCTTCAGATCTTAGCACAGGAAATCCAGAATTAAACAATCCACAAATTAACGAATTAACAAAATTATTTTACAGCCATTTATTTCATTCAGGAGAAATAATCGCAATCAACAATTGGGATGCTCTGAATAAATTAGTCATAGGCACTCAAGCAAGTTCCCAACCAACGCCAGAACAAGAAGCACTATTAGTTTATTTGAGAAGAATCATTGATTCCACATCACACACCAAAAAATATCAGCGATTTGGAGAACGCTTAAGACCTTTACCACAATCAGTGGATTATACTCTTGAACGCGGAACAATAGATTATGTTAATGCTCCTTTGGAAATTCTCGCTTCTGTATGGAAAGCAAACAACAATGACATAGGGATAATTGTCACAAACAGCGGAAAAGTTCAAAAACAAACAACAATCAATATAAATTATCCAAGTTATGAATTATCCGGACAATATATATTATATGAGAATGTCGCAGGAACAAGAACAATCATAAATCCTTCAATAAACGGCGACTTCCAAATACCAATTACAATAAACGAAGAATCTTTGAAACTTTATGAATTAGTCAAAATTCCTTAACAATCTATTTATTGCGACAATAAATATTCAAATAATTTTCCAATTAACAATTTACTAAAAATGTTATTCTTGATTTAATAAAAACTCTAATTAATTAATAATGAAACTAAGCACAAATTATTCCTAATCCTGGAATTAAGCTACAAATCCCACGTTTAATGACACTAATCACACCAATAGGATCTATTTTATCTTTACAAGTATCTCTATTAGGGTCACAATTATTCGAATCTGTGCCATAAGTATTCTCTTTCATCACACAAACATTATTTTCAGAGCAAGCATAATAACAATCCTCTCCCCACCCACACCCATTTATCACTCCATTCGGATCATTTAAATAAACATCAGGAGAAAGAGAAACATTTCGCCCCAATATATAAAAAAATACTCCTAAAATTATAACAACAATAATTGAAATCCAAATCCACTTTTTCATCTAAAGAGAGAGAGATATTTATAAATATTCCGTTTTCTCGCAATATAATATGTTAGACAAGCTCTCAAACGCTTTAAAAAAAACAACAGACAAAATAGCGAATGCTATCTTTCTTGACAAAGGTCTTGTAGACAGCATAGTAAAAGATCTTCAGCGTTCATTAATTGAAGCTGATGTAAATGTTTCATTAGTTCTTGAAATAACGAGTAAAATAAAAAAAGAAGCATTAGACGAACGACTTAAAGGCATAGAGAAAAAAGAGCATATAATAAAAATTCTTCACGATGAACTGCGTTCAATCCTTGGGGAAGAAAGAAAGATAGAATTAGATAAGAAAAACACATTCATGATGTTAGGTTTATACGGAGCAGGAAAAACAACTACAATCTCAAAACTCGCACTATATTATTCAAAGAGAGGTGTCAAAGTTTGTGCTATAGGTCTTGACGTGCACAGACCAGCAGCGTCAGAACAGTTAAGACAATTATGTGAAAAACAAAATATTGCTTGTTTCATAAATCCAAAAGAAAAAGACCCGGTAAAGATTTGGAAGCAATATGAAAAAGAATTAGAAAAATATCAATTAATTTTATTGGATACAGCAGGCCGAGATGCTCTTGACGAAGGATTAGTCAAAGAAATAAAATCAATCTCCAAAATAGCAAAGCCAACTGAAACATTTTTAGTAATTCCAGCAGATATTGGCCAGACGGCAAAAAAACAAGCATCTGTATTCAAAGATGCAGTAAACATAACTGGAGTCATAATCACAAGAATGGACTCAACTGCAAAAGCAGGAGGAGCTTTAACTGCTTGTTATGAAACAAAAGTCCCAGTAATATTCATAGGCACAGGTGAAAAACCATCTGATTTAGAACATTTTTCACCAGAAGGATTTTTATCAAGAATGTTAGGCATGGGAGATTTACAAAGTTTGATGGAAAAAATTCACACTATAACTGACGAGAAAAAACTAAAGCAAACTCAAAAAAATATAGAAGAAGGTAAACTTACTCTTCGTGATGTTCAGGCACAATTAGAATCTATGGAATCAATAGGAGGCATGGATAAAATTTTGGGAATGATTCCAGGTTTAGGAAAAGCAAAAGAAAAAATCACAGAAGAACAAATGACTCAACAACAACAAAAAATGAAGAATTACAAGAACGCCGTAAATTCAATGACTCAATACGAAATAGAAAATCCTGAAATAATAGAAAAAGAAACATCAAGATTACAACGAATAAGTAAAGGTTCAGGCGTTCCAACAACAGACATCCGTATGCTCATAAAACAATATAAAATGTTGAAAGAAATGTTGAACTCAGGAAAATCTATGGAAGGCGGAATGGACAATAAGATGTTGATGAAAATGGCGAAAAAGTTTGGCAAACGGAAATTTCATCTCTGAATATAATATAAAACATTTAAATAACAAAAACCCTTCAAAAAAGAAAGATGGCTGACAAAAAAACTCTTTCAATAATTCTAAACATCCTACTAATAATGGGTATGTTCTCTGCACTCTTTCTTGTTTACGAGCATTTCTCACCTTCAGCAAGCAAATACTGCACATTTGGAAACTCATTTGACTGCGGAATTGTAAATAAAAGTCCATACGCAAATCTCGACGGATTATCTTATCTATTGACTATTGACTTCAATCTTCCTTTTCCATTAATAGACATTTCAAGCATAAACTTATTTCTTGACTTATTAACCTCTAACGCTTTCCTCGGTTTCCTGACTTTGCTATTAATTTTCCTATTAAGAACTAAATTTAAAAATAAAAAACTACTTTGGATTACTCCAGAAAAAAATACAAAATGGGTGATTAGACTATTAATTTTCGGGATAATATATGGATTTTATCTATTTTTAATTCAACATTATATTCTAAAAACATATTGCATAGTCTGCCTAATCTTAGATGCTACAATTCTCGGCTCACTAATAATAATGTGGAAATTAAAACATGAAAAATAAAACAAAAAATAAATCATATATTAGAATCATATTAATCGGAATAATAATTTTAGGAACAATTATTTGGGCAGTAACAAGAGATAATAGCAATTTATCATCTGATTCCGCAATGGACACTTTTTCAAAATGTCTCACTGAAAAAGGAGCAATTATGTACGGAACATTCTGGTGTCCTCATTGTGCAAAAACTAAAAAATTATTTGGAAATTCATTCAGTTACATAAATTATATAGAATGTGACCCTCGTGGAGATAACGAGCAGTCCATGTTATGCATAAGCAAAAATATAGACAAATATGATACTTGGGAGTTCTCCGACGGAACGAGATTAATATCAGAGCCCACACTCGAACAATTTTCGCAAAAAACAGGTTGCGTAATTCCGCAATAAAATGGTTTTGTCAGAAATTTCTCTCCCAACTCTTCCAGTAGTCATAGCGACGGCATTAATAGATTCAATAAATCCTTGTGCGATTGGAGTTTTAGTCCTACTAATAGCGACTCTCGTAAGCCTCTCAAAAGACAAAACAAAAATGCTTAAAGTTGGGATAATATATATCACAGCAGTATTTGTTACATACTTACTAGCTGGTTTCGGACTTCTTGCAGTAATCCAAAAACTTAACCTAGGCGAACAACTAAGTTGGATTGTTGGAATTTTAGTAATAATTCTCGGTTTAATAGAGATAAAAGATTTCTGGTGGTATGGACAGGGAATCACTCTTCAAATTCCTCCAAAAAGAGCGAAACAAATAAAGAAGATGATAAAAAAAGTTTCAGTACCAGGAAGTATTATCTTGGGAATTTTCGTCGCTGCCGTTGAATTACCTTGCACTGGTGGTCCTTACCTTGCAATAACAACTCTTCTCGCAAAAATAGGTTTCTCAATGAAAGTCTTCTGGTTATTAGTTTTGTATAACTTCATATTCGTGCTTCCATTAATCATAATTCTCTTGCTCGTTTTCTTCGGGATGAAAACCAATACCATAAGTAAATGGAAAGATGAAAAGAAAAAATGGATGAGGTTGTTTATGGGTTTGATAATGTTGGCTCTTGGAATAGCCTTGATATTATGGGCAAAAGGAATAATTAGTTTTGGTCTAAAGATATAAAAAATAAATTTAAATCTGAAATATTTGCACAACTTAAAATCTTCAAAAAAGAAAAACATAAAATTATTAGTTTAAAATAATCAATGCTCAACAAGGAACATTACTGCAAGTTGCAATTAATCCACTAGGAGGATTCGGTGTTTGAGGGGTCGTAGGCACAGTAAGAACAAATGCATTTCCAGTTTGTTCATCTAATCGCCACCCATTTAATTTCTGCACAATAATCTTATCTCCTGTAATAATAGTTCCATCAATTCCGACAAAAGAATTGATAGCTCTATGAGGATAAAAATAAGTATAGTCTGCAGATTTAACATAATCAACTCGTGTACCTAAAGCACTCGGCAAACCATTAGCATCAAACAAAGCAGAATATCCAATCAAATCTGGATCTCTATGATAAACCCAACCGTTAGGTGGCAAAATATAATTTACTCCATTAACCACAACTTCCCAATTTTGCGTCTGATGACGATTAATATACATCTCCAAACCACTATCATAATTTATTTTTAATTGTACATTATAGAAATCAAAATTACTCTGTTTTAAAGCAGCATTCAAATCAATGAAAGAAACACCATTCCAATACAATATACTATTGACGTCATAACCTAAGTAAAGTGGTTGAACGGCTGCGAAAGTATAATACCCTATAACAAATCTTCTATTAAAATCTTTCAAAGTAGGGCTTGATACTCCAACATTATTTGCACTTCCAACAACATTATTTGCACCGTAAGTTGTAGTCTCCAACATTCCCGTATGTCCGAAAGCAAGAGCCGTAGCATATTGTTTTGAAAAATCTATATTCTGTTTACCATTAGGAAAAGTAGTCCAAACATCGTCGGGATGTAAATAATTTACTTGCCAAGGCAAAATAGAGGCCTCGACCCATCTCCCCCCATAACCCATACCTTGATTTGCTTGATGGGGTTTAACCTGCTCTAATTCATAATTCGGTATAACATTTGCATTTTCTCCATTCGTTATTTCTGCTTCAGTGCTATCAACAATTCCAGCAAAATAATTTCGCGAAGAATAAGCGTTTTTATGCCCTTCACCAAACAAAGGACCATCAAATCCATATTTGTTTTTCTGAAAATCCAAGAGCAATCTCAAATTAAGATAAACCTGTTTAAAAGTTGAGCTATAATCGTTATTATAATCATAATCAACAGAACCAACAAAAGATTTAGCAGTATAGACGTCTACAAAAAGAGAAGTAAATAATCCATCCAATAAATAGTCAGATAATTCTGACATCGCATAAAATAAACGTTTGTTAGTCTTTAGCACATATCCACTAGGGGCAGTAACACAATTTGGATTAGTCCACGCAAGAATAGAATTACCTGCTTGATTCTTAGCATAATTACTCTGAAGCCCCGAAGCGTAAGGATTAGTTGGGTCAGCATCCTGTCCCATATCAAAAGTCATGTCCACTCCAAATATATATCCCAAAACTGAAGCAGTGTTAGTTAGAAAATTCATTGCGGAAGTTCCACCAAATAAAATAACACTTGAACCAGGAATCAAAGACGGATTCGCAGGACTATTATCTGGATAAAGGCAATCTCTTCCACGATGAGCATAATAATGGTAGCTAATTGCCAGATTATCAAGTCCATAACTTTTAAGCAGTTGTAATCTGGAAGCAGTTTTTTCATAAGAAGTAGTTCCAGAAAGTTGCGAAGTTGAATCAATTGTCCAATAATCTAGAAAAACTTTATTACTCACTACTGCACGACTTGGATTGATTGGTTCATGAATTGCAAGAACAACATCTTTAACATCTGGACTAACAGTAATATAAACAGTTTCTTCAAATGGTAAAACTGAAGTAATTCCAGTAGATGGATTAGATTGGCGAGTTGTGTATAAAGTGTCATAAGAATTTCTAAAAGTATTTACTCCGCAACTTCCTAATTCGGAAAGTTTAGAAATTTGAGCATTAGAGCCAGAGCGAGTATAATCTACATATGTTGAATAAAATACTTCGTTCCCAACAGAACCTGTGCGAGTAATCAATACCTCTGGAAGATAAGACATCTCAAATGATTGGGGATTGACAACATTAGTAGCGCAATTAGATGTCCAACCACTATAATAATTATTAGAGTTTGAAGCAGTAGGCAATACCTCATAAGTTCTGATAATCATAGTTTTGCCGCGTAATTCAAAAAAATAATTCAAACTCGAAGTTTGTAGTCCAAGACTAGTTGGAATAGTCTGCGTCAAAGACAATTTCAAAACATTCCCTTCCAATTGAGGAACAAAATTAAAAGAAGAAATCATTTGTGCAACTTGTAAAGGAGATTTAACAACTCCGTCAACGCGTTTCTTCACGCCACCATCACTTACAACATAAAAGTTATGTAATGAATCATAGACATCAATAGCTCCTTTTTGAAAATTAATATCACTAGTATCAATAGTATATTTCGCTTGTTCAATTCCTCCCTCTGTGTAGGTAAACGTATAAATTCCATATTGGAGATTTTCCACGCTTGGAACAAAATTAACTATTGTTTGTCCAGGAGTATTCAAAGTAGCAGAAGGAGCAAAAGTTCCAGTTAAATCTAAAGGCAAAGAGGTTTGTGAGGCACAAGTAATTTCGCATCCATTGGACACGATTCCATCATCATTACAATATCCAGGAGCACATGAAGCAATAACGCATTGAGAATTCAGACATTGAAAATCTGTATTACTAACAATCCCACAATCAACAGCAACACTACAAGAAACTGGTTGAAATAAAGGAGCATCAGTATCATTTTCAGAAAATAATCTAACTCCTACATAAACAAAAAGGGCAATTACAGCAATGGAAATTAATGAAAAAGTTAATTTCAAAAACAATTTATTTTTATACATATGAGATGTACATATTAAACAAATATAAACCTACTCAATTCCCAAACATTTATTATCCAAATTATCCATATTTACTTATGTTAAGCAAATTCTCCAATATCTTAAAAAGACAAAACAATGAAAAAATTATAGCGAGAGGAGCAGAAGCAGTAATCACAAAAAACAGAAATTTAATAATAAAAAATAGAATAGAAAAGACATATAGGCATCCAGAGTTAGATGAAAAAATTCGTAAATTAAGAACACGAGCAGAATCAAGAATACTTGAAAAAATTTACAATATAATTCTCGTTCCAAAAGTCTTTGCCACAGACGAGAGCAAAAAAACAATAACCTTGGAATTCATAAATGGAAAAAAACTCGCAGAAAATTTGGAAAAATCCGATTACAAAAAAGTATGCGAACAAATAGGCAAATCATTAGCAAAATTACACGATAACAACATAATTCATGGAGACCTTACAACAAGCAATTTACTTCTTAAAGAAAAAAAAGTTTATTTCATAGATTTTGGTTTAAGTTTTCACTCCCAAAAAATAGAGGACAAGGCAGTAGATTTACACTTGATAAAAGAGGCTCTTGAAGCCAAGCATCCAACAATATCCAAACTTGCTTATGAGTCTGTCATCAAAGGTTACAAACATTCACAAAATTATAGTAAGGTAATTAAGCAATTAGAAGCAGTAGAAAAACGAGGGCGTTACAAGGCACAATATTAGTCATATTTAATTAAATATATAGCCCTCCCGGATCTCGTTACTCCGCAGCGAGTCTCCGAGTTCATGAGGAGAGTAGAGCAAGAGAGGAACGAGATATATTCTTACTCCGCAGCGAGTCTCCGAGTTCATGAGGAGAGTAGAGCAAGAGAGGAACGAGATATATTCTTACTCCGCAGCGAGTCTCCGAGTTCATGAGGAGAGTAGAGCAAGAGAGGAACGAGATATATTCTTACT
>SXGS01717856.1_pt1 | contig 43162 bp, 45 predicted proteins | sample 3174681 | NCBI WGS metagenome assembly SXGS01 (sample SAMN11356861, study PRJNA531348) | freshwater metagenome | isolation source: freshwater sample F1-80 | place: China: Fuxian Lake, Yuxi | collected 2017-12-25 | reverse complement strand
TGGCTCATCGCCACCGGTGCTGCGACACTGCCTCTTGATCTCAACATTCCTGTCCTTCGCGCGGGCAATCCAGTGGCAGGATTTGACATCGTGCAGACCACAGTTCCAGCTCCGGCTGGATACTTCTTAGCACTCGTTCCAAGTGATGGTGTGCAAGGCCAAACTCTGTATTCACTACGGCTCCTGCCGCTGTAATCAGGCGCAGGACTCGTCGGCAGTTCGACCGGATCATTCAGCGGTGCAGCGGTCGCTGCTGAAGCGATGGACTGGAATGTTGACGGGTTCGATGACCTCGCGCTCGCAATCGATTTCGGCCCAGCACAGCCTGGTCAGTTGCAAGTCATGCTCAATGACGGCACGGGCAACCTTGGATTGACGAGTCTGCTCATCGCGACGGCGCCGGTGCCGACCTCGCTTGCTGTTGGCGATCTCAATGGGGATGGCAAGAGTGACGCAGTCGTTGGAACGGCGAGCGACGAGCTCGTGCATGTCTACTACAACAATGCTCCGACGATGTCCCCGTCGTTTACCGCTGGCCCAGTGATCAACCCCAACGGAATGCCGCTGAGTGTTGTCGTCATGCAGTCGCATCCATCGCTGCAAGGGATGGACATGGATGTCGGTGTTGGATCGGGTGGCGGAAGTTCTGGACCAACGGAGTTCGCGACCTACTCGGGAACCACTGGGAGTGGATCGAGTGAACCGATCGTGACGTCGACAACGCCAACAACCACGACCCGTCGAGGAGGTCGTCTCGCCACCGGCGGCTCATCGAGTTCGTCGGTCGACGGAGTCATGCCGTTGAGCGCTGGTCGCATCGCAGTGATCGAGTGGCGGCAGGTCGGGGTGCCATCCACATGGAGACTCGTCGAAGTGCAAGTCATGGATGTGCCTGGAATCCCAGTGGCTATCGAGATGGCGGACATCGACGGCGATGGTTCCGACGAGATCGTGACGGCCAACGGCGAGCCGCAAATGCAAGGCGGGAGCGCGCTGCCAGTCCTCACGGTCTTCCGCGGACTTGGCGGCGCGAGTGCGCCATTCGGGTCGGCGATCCCAATTGCTCCAACGGGAGCCTCAGCTGGAATGGACATCTCGCTGATCGACATCGATAGCGACGGCGACCGAGATCTCGTGAGTGTGCAGCAGACACTTGGATCGCAAAGCGCAGCCTCGACGATCCGCATTGATACGACTGGTCCGGGTGGAGCAATGACGATCGGCGATCAAACGCCGATCGACTCGCAGCATCCAACACTCTGCACGCGTGGCAACCTCGACGGCGTTGGCGCCGATGATCTCTACCTCGTCGACGACGGAGGCGCTTCACTCGTCGGGGGAGGGAGCGCATCGCGCGTCGCACGCCCATTCCTCGGTGATCCTGGCGAGACACCATGTCCCGCCGACGTGAGCGGCGACGGCACAGTCAACGGGCTCGACCTTGGCATCATGCTCGGTGAGTGGGGTGGCGCTGGTGCTGCCGACGTCAACGCCGATGGCATTGTCAACGGAAGCGACCTTGGCATCATCCTCGGTGCGTGGGGTCCCTGTCTGGTGGATTGAGCGAGCGTGTCCGTAGCGAAGGGCGCTGTGAACAGTTCGCCCAGTGCGCGCTGTACGACCTGAGAGTGCTGGCAACTCGATGAAGAGGCTGGCCGCGACTGGGCTCGCGCGAGTCATCCTCACGAGGTCAGTGCACGCTTATCATGGGTGCATGGCGGCGCCATCGATTCGACAGCCGATTCGATTTGTCGTTGATGGAATGCATTGCGCTGGGTGCGCGGCCTCGGCGCGGGTCAGACTCGCGGCACTGTCGGGGGTGGACCATGCGGAAGTCGATTACGCAACTGGCATCGCTTCAGTGACTCCTGCAGGCACGTCGACCCTCGACCTGGGTTCTTTGCATGCCGCGGTCCGTGAGGCAGGATTCGAGCTTCGGGAGCAGAGTGCCCCAGAAAAATCACAGGATCCATTCGCGGCATTGATTGCACTTCAGGCGAGTGCCCGCGCAGCGCACGAGGCGAAGCTGCGACAGTGGAGAGGGAGCGCAATCGTCGCTGGGTGCATTTGGAGTGTGCTTGAGGTGTTGCACTGGACCAGTGGCCACGATGGACACACATCACAATCGACTGGATGGGTGATGTTGTGCTTGGCAGCCATCGCGCTTGTGGTTGCGGGGCGGGGATTTGGTCAAAGCGCAGTTCGTGCGCTGCGCCGAGGGACGACGAACATGGACACGTTGGTGGCGCTGGGAGTTGGAGCGGCGTTCGGACTCAGCGCCGCCACCATCATCGCGCCAGCGTTCATGTCGAGTGGCAGCGCGGGTCCCCTCTATTTTGCCGAAGCGACCGCGCTGCTTGCACTCATCAGTGCCGGACATTGGATCGAGGCACGCGCGTCGAATCGTGCGCAGTTGGCGATCCAAGAGCTCCTTCAGCTGCAACCAGAGTTCGCTGAGCAGGTCGACGCCGAGGGGGCACTTGTGCGTGTTCTAGTCTCCGCCCTCGTGGTGGGTGACTGCGTGCAGGTTCGGCCTGGAGCGAGAGTTCCTGTCGATGGCATCATCGAACGGGGGGAGGCGAGTATCGACGAGAGTTCGCTCACAGGAGAGCCCGTCCCCGTGACGCGGTCGCCCGGCGCGTGTGTTCGAGCTGGAACCATCGCACTTGATGGCGCTCTCGTTGTGCGCACGACGGCATCGGGAGGGAACTCAGCCATCGGACGCATTGCCGAGATCGTCTATCAGGCGCAGATCTCACAAGCTCCAATCGCGCGAATCACCGATCGCGTCTGCGCAGTGTTTGTTCCCACCGTGTTGTTGATCGCACTGGGGACCTTTGTTGCGTGGTGGGTGTTGAGTTCACTGTCCATCGCCGTCGCGACCGCCGTGACCGTTTTGGTGATTTCATGTCCCTGTGCCCTTGGGATCGCCACGCCGCTTGCTCTGGTCGTTGGCACTGGTGAGGCGAGTCGTCGTGGAGTGCTCGTGCGAAGCGCGGCGGCGTTGCAAGCGGTCGCCGGAATTCGTTCAGTGGCGTTTGACAAGACCGGCACGCTCACATGTGGGCGTCCATCGCTCGACCGAATCGATTGTGTTGACGGCGGCATCAGTGTTGAGCGGGTACTGACCCTTGCGGCGGCCGCTGAAGCGCAAAGTGAGCATCCACTCGCACGAGCGATCGTCGACGCTGCCCATCGAGCGGCCGTGGTGATTCCAGCGGCGACTGATTTTCGAGCTCATGCGGGGCGAGGTGTCGAGGCGATGTGCCTTGGGCATGCGGTTGGAGTCTGGCGCGATGAACTCGCCTCGGCGCGGCTCGAGATCGATGGGCAGGTGGCGGCGCGATTGCACCTGCACGATCCGGCGCGTCCCCAATCGCGCGAAGCGATCTCGCGCCTTCGTTCGCAGGCGTGTGGGGTGTATCTGGTGACTGGAGACCGCCAGCGCGCTGCGCTCGACCTTGCAAGCGAGGTTGGGATCGACGCCGCTGACCTGTTCGCTGATCAAACGCCTGAGTCGAAGTGCGCCGTGCTCGAAGGGCTCGAGCCGCAGTCACTCATGATGGTTGGGGATGGCATCAACGATGCAGCGGCCCTCGCGACGGCATCCGTCGGGGTTGCGATGGGAAGTGCAAGTGCTCTCGCCGTTGAGAGCGCCGATGTGATTCTCATGCGGGATGACCCGCGCGATGTCAGCGCGTTGATTGAGATCGCGCGTGAGACGTTCTCTGTGGTGAAGCAGAATCTGCTGCTTGCCTGTGCTTACAACGTCATTGCGATCCCCGCTGCCGCATGCGGTCTGCTCGGTGTCAAGGGCCCCGTCATCGCGGCGATTGCCATGGGGCTCTCCAACCTCAGCGTCGTCGCCAACTCGCTGCGTCTACGCAGTCGCCTGCGCGCACGACATGTGCTCGTTGAATCGGATACACACTCACGAACCGTGGACCCCCACACACCGAAAGGATTCACATGACCATGCCACGAGCACTCCGCACGCATCACCTCTCACGAACGGTTCGGTGTGGAGCGGTGCCACTGCTCTGCATCGTCGCGTCGTGCGCCCCGGCCGCGCGCACTGAGCAGTCGCTTTCCTGTGCACATGAGATTCACGACAACGCGACCGCGGCGATCAAGGCGTTGACCGCGCAGGCTGCGGCGAATACCTCCAGAAAAGAGCCGCAACTCTGCCTTGCGTATGCATTCATTGCGACAAAGCAGTATCCCGCGGCGGTTGAGGCGGCGTCACGCGCGCTGGCGCTCGATTCGACGAATGCGCTCGCCCTTCGTATGCGCGCCTTTGCGCGATACAGGCTTGGCGCGTTTGCAAGCGCGATTGAGGACGCCACCAAGTCTCTGCAGTGGCAAACCTCTGGTGAGGCGTACGAGATTCTTGGCAAGTGCCGACTTCGAACCGGTGATGCCGCCGGTGCGGCAGAGGACTTTCGGATCTGGGCTCAACTCGACAAGTCAATCGAGGCGCGCTGCTGGATGGGGTCGGCACTGTGGACGAGCGGAGACACTGCTGGAGCGCTTTCTGCATGGCTTGCCGCTGAACGGGATGCGCCTCTCGATCCAGAGCCGCTTGTGTGGAAGTGTGGATTCCTCTTTCGCGCGGGAGATTCGAAGGGTGCGCTGAGTGCTGCCGAGCGGGCCGTTGAACTGGCTCCAGACTCGCCTCAAACGCTTGGTGCGCTCGCGCGTGTGCAATCATGGGCGGGAGACGCATCGGCCGCTCAAGCGACGGTTGCCAAGCTCGCGGTGACGAATGCGCCCGCTGCACAAAAACTTGCAAAGCAGCTGAAGCAGCCAGCCCCTACTGCAAAGGGGACATGAGTCTGCTGACGCGCGCGAGTGCCCGAAACATCCAAGGCCTCCGGGTGAAGTCTGCAAGCGTGGCTTGGGTTGACCGTTCGAGGTCCTTTCGAAACATCTCCTGAATGTGACGTGCCATTGGTCCGCCTGCGGTGAGCACGGTGATCTCGAAGTTGATTCGAAACGACCTGTTGTCGAAGTTTGCGGTGCCGACGCCCGCGATCTCGTCACACAGAAAGACCTTGTGGTGGAGAAACCCAGCGCCATACCGAAACAGGTTGATTCCAGCGGGAATGACATCTTCGTAGTACGAATATGCCGAGAGTCGAACGAGCGCGTTGTCGCAGCGCTCTGGGATTACAACACGCGTGTCAACTCCGCGAAGTGCCGCAAGTTGCAGGTTGAGCACGATTCCCTCATCGGGAACGAAATAGGGTGAGGCAATCCAGAGCTTCTCGCGCGCCGATTGAATCACTTGATGAAAGAGCAGCGCGCAGGTTTCGAATTGGTCGCCTGGTCCACTGGGGACGATCAGTACCCACTCGTCTCCGAGTTCCGAGCACGTCCACGAAAGATCGGGAAGCGTGCCGGTTGCTGAATTCCAATCTTCGGCGAACGAAAGCTGCGCCGCGAGCACAGCGGGACCATCAATTCGCACGTGGGTGTCTCGCCACGCGCCCATCGCTGGATCGCGTCCGAGGTACTCGACACCGATATTGTGCCCACCGATAAACGCTGTGACCCCATCGATGGTCACGATCTTTCGGTGATTGCGAAAATTGAGCCGAAACCAAGTCGAGTTCCGCTCGCTGTGAAATGCCTCGGCGTGGATGCCCGCCTCGTGTAACTCATCGACGAACGCTCCGGCGATCTCAGTCGATCCGAGCGAGTCATACAGAAACCGCACGACCACGCCGCGCCGCGCAGCAGCCACGAGCGCTCGGTGCACTCGCCAGCCGATCTCGTCTGCTCGCACGATGTAGAACTGAATACAGATGTCATGCGCTGCGCCATCGAGCGCTGCGACGATGGCATCGAACGTCGCCTCGCCGTCAATCAGCAACGTGGTTCGGTTGCCAGTCGTCCAGTCAGTGCGTGCCAGCCGCTGAATTGCGATCCGAGCGCCCGAGCGCTCATCAACCGCGGCACCACGCCCACCTTCGATCGTAAATGGTGCCATCGCCTCGACTGCCCGAGTGGCGAGCCGATCAAGGGCAAGCGTTCCGCGGCGGCGCGCGCGGATGTAGCCGTCAAAGCGACGAGCACCGATCAAAAAGTACAGGGGGACCGCGACCGGCGGAACGAACACGAGCGCGAGCGCCCACGCGACCGTTCCTTGCGCCGTACGTCCACGAGCGATTGCGTCGATGGCGAAGAACACCCCGGCGAGCTCCACGACCACGGCAGCCGCGAGGAGCGTGATGATCCAGTGGTCGTTCATCCAACCTTTCGGTGGGGGGCTGCAGCGATCACCGAGCCCGCTTGAAGAAGTAGGACGTCGTCGATCCTTGGTCGATTTGGTTTTGTGTCACGGCGGCGAGTTCCCAATTCGCCAGCCCCATCCATTGCATCAGCACCATGTCATCGACTGCGAGACCTGTGCCGAGCGTGTCGTAGCTGCCCGCAGGATCGGTCGCGCGAATCGCCTCTTGAATCGCGTCGAGCGTCCCACCGGTGCCCTTGCCAATTGATGCAGTCGCGGCTCCCACCGGAGTGTTGATCCAGACCGTCGTCGACTGGGGTGCGACCGTGAACACAAGGCGCGCGTACTGAAAGTCGGAAGTGTTCCCGAGTGACCCCGGTGCAACAAGTGGTTCTGCGGCCCAGAGCGATCCAAGGAGTGCACCCGCTGCACCGATGGCGCAGGCGATGCACAGCGACGTTGGGAGTTGTGTAGGTAATGTCCTCATGAGGTCAGAGTACCTTTCGAACTCGATGACTCTTCAACCCACCGCGTCACATCGCCGCGCTCGCGCACTCGTCATCCTCGTGGCCGCATTGGGATACTTCGTCGACATCTTCGACCTGCTGCTCTTCGCGATCGTGCGCGTCGACAGTCTTCAATCGCTCGGAGTCGCCGCAGATCAACTCAAGCCAGTTGGACTCTGGCTTGATAACTACCTCCAAGTGACGGGACTCGTCATCGGTGGCATTGTGTGGGGAGTCCTCGGGGATCGACGGGGACGACTCTCTGTGCTCTTCGGATCGATCATGGTCTATTCGATCGCGAACATCCTCAACGCGTTCATCGCCGATGTTCCCAACCAAGGTGCCGGCGCACTCCTACACATGTGCGGACTTGGGAGCGCCATCCACCAGTACGGAGTGCTGCGATTTGTCGCAGGATTTGGCCTCGCAGGTGAACTCGGTGCGGGCATCACATTGGTCAGCGAACTCGTGAGCAAAGAGCGACGGGGACTCGCCACGACCGCCGTCGCGACCGTCGGCATCTGCGGTGCCATCGTGGCATTCTTCATCACTCGCGTCGTCGAGTGGCGAACGGCATTCCTCATCGGAGGCATCATGGGACTCGCACTGCTCTTTCTGCGCGTTGGAGTCGTCGAAAGCGGCATGTTCTTTGCGACGCGAACAAGCGAGGTCCGCGGGCGTGGAGCGTTCTGGCTGCTCTTCACGCCATGGTCTCGGTGTCGCCGGTACCTCGCCGTCATCGTGTGCGCCGTTCCGATCTGGTTCGTCGTTGCGATTCTGATCAAGTACTGCGACGCCATCGGCGCGAGCCTCGGCATGCCCGTTGAAGCGCGACCCACGCCGGGACTCGCCATCATGTGGTGCTACATCGGCCTCGCCGTTGGCGACCTTTCGAGCGGTCTTCTGAGCCAGTGGCTGAAGTCGCGCCGAAAGGCGCTGTGGGGCTTCCATCTGCTCACTGCGGTGGCCGTGGCGCTCTACTTCACCGTTGGATCGAGATCGCTCACAGCCTTCTATGGATGCACCGTCGCGCTCGGAATCGCCACTGGGTATTGGGCGGTCTTCGTCACGGTCGTTGCGGAACAGTTTGGAACGAACTTGCGCGCAACTGCGACCACCTCAGCCCCCAACTTTGTGCGGTGGTCGGCCGCCGGAAGCGCGTTCCTGTGGACTCTCTGCGAGGGACTGCTCGGTCGAACGAGCGACGCTCCGTGGCAGGCGGCTCTGGTCGTCGCAGCGATTGTGATTCCGTGCGCCATCCTCTCAGTCTTCTTTCTTCCTGAGACATACGGGCGCGATCTCAACTTCGTCGAAGACTAATTCGTGCGGAAGCCGTATCGTGCGGCAATGCAAAGCGTTCACGCACTCGTCGCATCGATCGTCGATTACGCAGGTCTCTATCCGCCAGCGCAACTCGACCCAGTGACGACCGTACGAAACTATGCGCATGTACACGGGTCGACGAGGCAGTGGATGCTCGGCCGATTGATTTGGCCAGTTGCACAACTCGATCTGCTCTCGGTTCAGGCGGTCGGGCACGCTCCAGACGCAGTGCTCCCCCAGACGCATGGAGCGTGGGCGATCTCGTGTGTGCTCTCTCCCGCGGGGACCTCTGAGTTTGAGGCCGACCTGGCGCGCGTCGAGGCCTTCAACGAGCGGCACAGCGAAGTTGGGGCCGCGGCGATGAGAATCGATTCGCTCGAGATGCGTGCCGCAGACGCGACTTCGGTTGAGCGCGCGCTTCCCATGCTTCCAGACGACATGTTTCCGTACTTTGAGATTTCGCTCGACAGCGATCCTCGTGGAGTCATCGCTGCGCTCGTGGGTGAAGAGGCTGGGGCGAAGTTTCGGACGGGAGGCACGACGCCGCAGGCGCATCCAGCAGCCGCCGACCTCGCGCGTGCCTTGCACGCATGCGCGTCGGCAGGGGTTCCATTTAAGGCCACTGCCGGGCTTCACCGCGCCCTGTGTCACTTCAATACCGCGGCAGGCTCAAAACAGTTTGGATTCCTCAACGTGCTGCTTGGAGCGGCGTTCATCGATCATCGAAAGTGCGACCTGGATGGCCTCACCCATGTTCTTAATCTCGACTCGGTCAACGACATCGAGTTCAGCGAGCATGCGCTCATGTGGAAGGGAGTTCGTGTCTCACTGGACGAGATCGAAGAGACGCGCCGTCGCTTTGCGCACTCATTTGGCTCATGTTCGTTCGAAGAACCATGGGATGACCTCGTCGCGATGGAAGTCGTCCGTGCGCTTCCGATGGGAGGTCCAGCGTGATTTCGGTCGCGAAGCCGTCGTGGGTCGAGGGGGCGAATGATGCAGCGTGCGATTTTTCGCTTGCGAACTTGCCGTTCGGGGTCGTGGCTGGTGAGGGACGTGGAGTTCGAATCGGCGTTCGAATCGGTGGATCGATTGTCGATTGCCGGGCGCTGGTTGAATCGCAGTGCCTCGCACGGCTTGACGAGCGGGTTCGAGCAGCACTGACGGGCGATTCGCTGAACGAATTCATGTCGCTTGGGCGCGAAGTGTGGCGGTCGACGCGTGCAGAACTCACGCGACTCCTGCAGCGTGATTGCGCAGAGCTGCGAGATCATCCCGCGCGCGGATCGATCATGCTGCCACAGTGGGCAATGACACTTCGGCTGCCATGTGTCATCGGCGACTACAGCGATTTTTACGCATCGCTCAACCACGCAACCAATGTCGGCAGCATGTTTCGGCCAGACAATCCGCTCCTTCCGAATTGGAAGCACATGCCCATTGGATACCACGGGCGCTCGAGCTCGATCGTTGCATCGGGTACTCCAGTTCAGCGCCCGAGTGGGCAGACTGTGCAATCAGACGCGGGTCCTCCATCGTTTGGTCCGTCGAAACTGCTCGATTACGAGCTCGAAGTTGGAGCGCTCATCGGGACGGGGAATGCGATGGGTGATCCGATCGAAGTGGACGATGCGCTCCACCATGTCTTTGGGCTCGTGTTACTGAATGACTGGAGCGCACGCGACATCCAGAAGTGGGAGTATCAGCCACTGGGGCCCTTCCTCGCCAAGAACTTCGCGTCGACGCTGTCCGGATGGGTTGTTTCCCTTGAAGCGCTTGAACCCTATCGGGTCGCGCTTCCAGCACGCGCAGCAGGTGATCCAGAGCCGTTGCCGTATCTGCGCGGCAGTGCCGATGTGCTTTATGACATTCAGCTCGAGGTCTCGATTGCCAGCGCCGCGATGCGAGCAGCAGGCACACCTTCGACGCGCATCAGTCAGGGCAACTTCACTCAGATGTACTGGTCTCTCGCGCAGATGATCGCGCATCACACGAGTTCGGGGTGCAACCTACGACCTGGTGATCTGCTCGCGAGTGGCACAATCTCAGGACCCACGCGCCAATCGCGCGGATGCTTGCTTGAGCGAACCTGGCGCGGAACGGAGCCGATCCAACTCTCCGATGGAACCGAACGCAAGTTTCTTCACGATGGCGATGAGGTGATCATGCGTGCATGGTGCGAGCGTGAAGGCCTGCCGCGCATTGGGTTTGGTGAGTGCAGCGGCATCGTGACGCCAGCGCGCTCAGCGAGACGCTAGCGGGGCAGAAAGCTCATCAAGCGCTTTCGGTTCAGGGCCACTTTGACTCCTGGCTTGATTTTGAGAGCTTCATTCGTGCCTGCGGGTGTCTCAATGACGAACTGTGCCCCTGGACCACTGAGGTAACGCTTCAGCCGAGCTTCATACTCAGCTGCTGGTTCGCGCTCGCCCCTGGGAGCTTCCTTCTTCATCGTGTACACGCTCAGCACTGTTCCGTCTGCGCTGAGGTACGCGATGTCCATGTCGACGAGGCAATCGATCATCCAGAACGAGCGGTCGTTGCCCGATGAAAACACAAAGATCATCCCCGAATTCGGTGGGATCTCGACGCGCTTGGAAAGCCCGCGTGCAATGTCTGTTGGGTTCGCCGCCACCTCGAGGTTGAAGACGCTTCCTTGGAGTGTCACTTGTTCGATGGGAAGTCCCTTCTTGTCGCTCGACGGAGGGGCCTTCGTCGTCGCCCCAGGCCCGTCGGCTGCTCGGTTTGCCGCGTACGCGAGCCCGCCCATGGCGACGATGACCAGCGCGAGCAGGCCGATTCGAATCATCGTGCGTTTCTTCATTCGTCGAAACTCCATTGGGACCGCCACCTCACCAGGTGTTCACTCCACCAGCACCGGCAGAGGGTGCGACAACCCGCGGTCCATCTTGCTCCCAACTGAATGGGTATTGCACATCGTCGAGGTCGAGTGCCGCCTTCGTCGGAAAGAGGGGGCGAAATGTGTCACACATCACCGCAAGTTCATCAGTCTGTGTCGCACCGATTGACGACTCGACGGTGCCAGGATGTGGCCCGTGTGGAATCCCCTGAGGGTGCAGCGTCAACGAGGCACTTTCGATGCCGCGCCGCGCCTTGTAGTTGCCTTCGACGTAGTACAGCACTTCGTCTGAGTCGAGATTTGAATGGTTGTATGGGACGACAATTGCCTTTGGATGAAAATCGAGCAGCCGTGGACAGAACGAGCAGATGACAAAGTTGTGTGCCTCAAATGTCTGGTGCGTTGGAGGTGGCAGGTGGTGCTTTCCGACAATTGGACTGAAGTCACTGATGTTGAAAATGTATGGGTAGTAGCAGCCATCCCACCCAACGACATCGAGCGGGTGATAGCTGTATTGGTAGGCGTGCACGGCGCCACGCGTCTTGATTCGAACCTCATATGACCCGCGCTCGTCGAAAGTCAGAGGCAGCTTCGGCAGACGGAGGTCGCGCTCGCAGTAGGGGGCGTGCTCAAGAAACTGCGCGGTTTGCTTCGAGAGATAGCGCGGTGGGGGAAGGATGTGTGATCCATTGACCGATTCGATCAGGAGAAAGCGCGGATGTGGCGCGCCTGCCGCCGGAGTGTCGAAGATCATTTGATAGGTCACACCCTTTGGAATGATGATGTAGTCCTTCGGGCCGAAGTGCAGCGTTCCGAAGGTCGAGTGAACGACTCCAGTGCCATGATGCACAAAAATGCATTCATCGCCTGTGCCACTCTTGAACCAGTAGGGCATTGGTTCAGCTGGGACACAGACAGACATTTCAACATCGTCGTTTCCAAAGAGGACCACCCGTCCAGTGACTGGATCGCCCATTGGTTGCATCGGCGAACTGCGGACATGGCGCATGCGCATGACGTCGCGCTCGACGTACTCAGGTTTGCATGAATAGATCGGCTTCCACCCAGCAACCTGCGTTGGAGGGTGGATGTGGTAGAGGGTCGATGTGGGTCCGACGAATCCCTCCGTTCCAAAAACTTCTTCGCTGTACAACTTTCCATCGGGGCGGCGAAATTGGATGTGGCGCTTGGTTGGAAGTTGACCCAGTGTCGTATAGAAAGCCATTGCTCAAGTAGTGTAGGGATCTTGCAGAATGCACTTCCATTCGACGCGCGCGCAATTCCCCCCACAGTGGCACTTGAAACTCCGCAGTGGTTGGTGTTGAACAAGCCTGTTGGGTGGCATTCTGTGGTCGCACGGACAACGGATGGCGCGCCAATTGTTGAAGAGTGGATCGCCAAACACTATCCCGCACACAATGCGATCCCTGAGTATGGGCTCGTTCATCGGCTTGATCGATCCACGAGTGGATGCCTCCTTGTCGCAAAGACACGCGACTCATTCGACGAGCTTCGCGAGAACTTTCAATCTGGCTTTGGAGCATGGGCTATTGGCAAGCGTTATCTCGCACTCGTGTCTGGCGCAGTTGCCGCGCAGGGAGAGTTCACAGGCTTTTTTTCGAGTCGACACAAGGGGTCGGCGAAAGTCACTGTGCGTGGGGTTGGATCGCGCGAGCACTCAGGAACGTGCAAGTGGACTCGTGTGCGCCCCCGCGACACCCGCGCCGAAACCGGGGATGTTCGAGCGTTCGACTTGATCGAAGTTGAACTTTGTGGTCCAGGTCGCCGTCACCAGATTCGCGCGGGGTTCAGTTCAATCGGGCATCCGCTCGCGGGGGACACAACCTACGGCGGGATCCCGCTTCACCCCTTGTGCAATCATGGCTTCGCGGCGCTCCATGCGTGGAAGCTCGTTGTCGGCGGCGTTGAAGCCGTCAGCGCTCCTCCCGCGTGGGCGGAGTGCTAGTTTGCAGGCGCAGTCGTTACTGTGGAGCGAGGATCAACCCAGGCTGGAAGCGCCTGTGCAATGCGAATCTCGTCATCTGGAATTGCGATCAAGAGCAACTGGTGCGGGGCAAGCGACTGGTCCCCATCATTCCAAAACGGCAGGGCGAACCGTCCACCGCAGCGCAGCGCATCCATCGTTAGCCCGCCAGACCCTGCAAAGACCCCATCGTCATCGGCGCAATCGAAATACCCGCTCACACCAAACTCGATCCTTGCATCGTGCTTCGATTGCAACGGCACTTCGCTGCCTAGAAGCGTCACTTCGCCCGAGGTCACCCGAGTGAGGTCGAATCCGAACGGAACATCATTGAGCGCGACGGTCAGACTTGTGCGAGCTTGATTCCACTCGCATTGCGGATCGCTCCACTCGACCCCCTCGATTTGCACAGTGACGCCAGGGGCTTCGAGCGCTTCGAGTGCCGCTGCAACCGCGAGTTTCATGACGCTTGCCTCGCCTCGCCTTCGCGAATCGTCGAGATACACACGCGCGGTAGTGAGGTACGAGTCGTACGGCCCACTGACGAGCCGTTGAAGGTCTTCATAGATCAATCGATCCTCTTCGAGCGAGGCGAGTTGCCAGACGTCTGCACTGTCGCGCGCGAAGTTCGGCGCCAACGCACGAACCGCATCGCTCGATAACGCGCTGCGCAATGTTTCTGCGAGCTCGCGCCAACTGCCAGTGGACCGTGCATCGGTGGCGAGGGCAGTGAGCCTCGCCGAGCACGCGCTGGCAAATCCAGCCTTGACTCGACTAAACGACTCGACCTGATCGGGCGTCTCGGGAAGCGCGTTCACGAGCAACTGCGCGCCCTGCGCGAGCGATCCCGCCTCAAGCGCGGCATCAACCGCAGTGATCGCGGCGCTGAAGAGTTCGGCGCGGGCACGCGACTCGTCTGCGAGTCGGCGCTCTTCGGCAAGCATGATCGTGCGTGCAGAGAGACGTGCCAAGAAATCTTCCGCCCTCGTGGTGACAACTGGGAGGTCGCTCGGAGGCGGAGACTGCGCGAGCAGTTCCTCGCTAAACAACTTGAGTGCCTCGACCGTGGTGATCGATTCGAGTGTGGCGCGCTGGGCATCGAACCAGCGAAGTGCCAGATCACGCGCTTCAAGGATCGCACGCTGCGTTGCCGAGGCAGCGCCCGCCCGTTCGACGAGCAGACGAACTTCATCAAATCGCGGGTCATTTGGGGTTTCGAGTTCCACGAGGCGCTTCTCGATGCTTCGCACCGCTTCGACCGACGCGCTGTTGAGGTCAAGATCATTGATATCCGCGAGGGTGGCAGTCAGTTCGGACGCCATTGCATCGCGCGCCGTCAGAAAGTCGCCAACAACGACAGCTTGAGCACGCATTGACGCCTTCGCCTCTGCAATCTCAGGAGGATTGCGATCGAGTGGTCCCGCCTGCTCAATTGCTGCAGCCGAGGCTGCGAGTTCGTCAATCGTCGCTGCGGCCTGAATCGCATCGAGCTGCCGCTGCCGCAGAGCAAGCTGCTCATTCTGTCCCTCAAGCAACTGCGCAAGGTCGGCTGAGAGTCGCTCGTCGAGCGTGCGTAGTCCATCAGCTGTGAATCCTCCTGCACCAGCCTTGGGGGGATCGGCGGTTTGCAGACCATCACGCGCAGCTTGCACTGCAGGAATGGTTCGGTCTGCATCCCCGATCGCTTGATCGACGGCGGCCAGCTGCTGGGACCACCACGCTCGGTTGAGGGCACGGTGGTTCGCGGCAAGAATCAACTCGTCAGCCTGTGACTGAGTCCCCTCGATGCGTGGCTTCTCGAAGAGACGAATCGCCAGATGATCCCACCAGGGCGCCTCAACGATCACTTCGATCCGTGCGGCGATCGCGAGGCCAGCGAGGCGCTCCCCAGCGTCCTCGGTCTGGTCCTTCGAGGCCTCGGCACTATCGCGTGCGCTCAGGAGGTCTGCTTCAAGCGCATCGAGCGCTTGTCGGTCGACCCAGTACGACCATCCAATCCAACCTCCAGCGAGTGCAACGGCGAGCGCGCACAGCACAAGGGCCGCGAGGAACAGGCGCCGCGGTTTCGGGGCGCTCTTGGCTGGAGATGGATCGACGGCAGTGATGGTCGTTTCTACGAGTTCGTCAGCCGCACTCGGTGCAGGCTCGTCGGCGATCTCGTCGAGAATTCCCTCGAACGAGGGATCGGTTGGCAGCTCAGAAAATGGGTCTGGCGAAGGGGTTGGGTCGTCAGTCGACTCTGGATTCTGTGGGGTATCCATAGCAGTGTGTCGGGTGAAGCCGTCAGCGCCATTCAAAGATTGCCGCGGCGGGCTTGCTCCTCTTCGAGCGATTGAAAGAGGGCTTTGAAATTGCCCTTGCCGAAGGACTGGCTGCCACGCCGGCAGATGATCTCGAAGAAGAGCGTTGGTCGATCCTGCAGAGGCATCGTGAAGAGTTGCAAGAGGTACCCCTCGTCATCGGCGTCGACGAGGATTCCAAGTTCGCGCACCCGCTGGTGGTCCTCTTTCACGGCACTGTGGCCGTGTGAGGTGAGTTCTTTGTTGACGCGGTTCCACACCGATTCGTAGTAGGAATCGGGGATCGGAAGAAACTCCACTCCGCGACTGCGCAGTTCAGCAACGCTCGAAAGCTCGTCGTCAGTCCGAAGTGCCAAATGTTGAATGCCTGGCGTCATGCCGTGCCAATCGAGATACTCCTGCACCTGACTCTTGCGCTTCCCCGCGGCCGGTTCGTTGATCGGCATCTTGATGAGGTGATTGCCAGAGGCCATCACCTTGCTCATGAGCGCTGAGTACTCGGTCGAGATGTCCTTCTCGTCGAAATGCTTGAACATCGCGAACCCGAGGACATCCTCGTACCACTTCACCCACTCATTCATCTTTCCGAGTTCGACATTGCCGACGCAGTGGTCGACGAACTTGAGGCCGCAAGGGTGGAGCAGATTGAATTGATTGAGCTTGAAATTCTCAACTTTCCGAAACCCTGGAGCGAACGCGCCGCCCTGCTTGAGTGACGGAAGATCGTAACCCCCGGTTCGACTGACGAACGAGTGGACAACGCGGCCGTAGGTCTGAATCCCTGCCATCGTCACCGAGCCTCGCTCATCGTGGACTGTGCGTGGCTCGTACGCAGAGATGCCGCCATTGCGCCGCGCTTGCTCCCAAGCCTTCTGTGCATCGAAGACTGTGAAGGCGACATCCTTGATTCCATCGCCGTGCCGATTGAGTTCTGCGCCGGCAGCGTGTTCTGTGGTCAGCGGCGTCTCGAGCAGGAGCCGGATGTTGCCCTGAGTCAGGAGATACTGCGCCGACTGGCGATTTCCCGTTGAGAGGTCGCTGACCTGTTCGACTTGAAACCCGAACGCGTAGGCGTAGAAGAATGCAGACTGCTTCGCATTCCCGACGAAGAATCGGACATGATCGACATCAATCAGTGTCAATGGGTCAGTCGTAGACCGAGGCGAATCCTTGTCGACAGAACTGAGTGTTGCCATCCACGAATGGTATCGTCTCTCCTCTTATGAGCGACAACGCCCCATCGAAATCAACTGGATCGCGCATCGGTATCTGGATCGGCATCGCGCTTGCGATTGGTGCGGTCTTCGTCGTGGTGATGTGCACGGCCGGTGACCCGAAGTTCACCGAGCCAGCTCCCGATTTCAAAGCCCCGAACAACTGATACGGACTGCCTCGCCTACCCTCTCTGGTTGCCACATGGCTCAACGCACGAACTCTGAATCGAAACGCCTCGAAACCGTCGAACCGGTCGGGAAGCGGGTACTCATTCGAAAGGATGAGGACAAGAAGATCACAAAGGTCGGTATCCACCTGCCCGACAAGATGGAGATTCCCACGCTCACTGGTCGGGTGGTTGCCGTAAGCGAACAGGTCACTCGAGATGCTGACTACTCGGTGCAGCGATACGACCGCGTGCTCTTTCATCCTAAGCATGCGATTCCAGTCGATTTCGAAGGCGATAACCGACTGTTCGTCGTTCCGATTGAAGATGTCGTCGCAGTCTTTCGCAGCGCGGGCGCACACGATTCGTGAGCCTCTCACCCTCGCAGATTCACCCTGGTGCGATCAGCGTCTCTCCGCTTGGTCGTCCCTTTCGAGCGACGATCACTCCGCCGGGTTCAAAGAGTCAGACGAATCGCTACCTGATGCTCGCGGCACTTTCGGCTGGCACCTCGACGCTGCATCGTCCGCTGCGTGCGCTCGACACCGATCTCTTCATGGACGCGCTCGACGCGATGGGCCTTTCGATCGCGCGTGAAGACGATTTGGTGCGCGTGACCCCCAGAGGTGCTCGCGCAAGTGGAGGCGTTGCAGTCAACCTCGGTGACGGAGGGACTCCAACCCGGTTTCTCATGGCGATCGCCTCGCTCGCGCGGCGGCCAGTCACAGTCGATGGAAGTGAGCGCATGCGTCAGCGTCCGATTGCGGAGGGGGTTGAGATGCTTCGTGCGCTCGGAGCGCGCGTCGACTACCTCGAAGCAGAGGGACGGTTGCCCGTTCGCGTCGGCGGAGGTTCGATTCCGATCGGCGGAACGCTTGAAGTTGGGAGAACGGCGTCGAGCCAGTTCGTCTCTGCAGTCCTGCTGCTCGCACCGCGCCTCGAGCGCGGAGTCGACCTCTTCGTCACGGGGGAGTCGCTCACGACACCGTCCTACGTTGAGTTGACCCTCGATGCGATGAGATCGTGGGGGATCGCGTTTGACCTCTGTCGAGACGCACAAGGTCGGCTCACCCGTATCACGGTGCCTCCAGCATCGCTGGCAGCCTCGGCACGCTCAATCGAACCTGACGCAAGCAGTGCTGTGTACTTCCTAGGCGCGGCGGCACTTGTTCGAGATGCACGCATCACCATCGCGGGATTGCCTCGACTCTCGATGCAGCCAGATGCCGCGTGCTTGCGTGCGCTTGTGTCGATGGGTGCGCATGAATGGTCAGGCCCGCACGGCATGGGACTCGAGGGAACTGCGACCCTCAATGGGGTCGACCTCGATGGATCGCAGTGGCCAGACGGCGCGCTCTGCGTCGCAGCCGTTGCATCGATGGCGAGAGGACGCACGCGAATTCGAGGACTCGAAACACTGAAGGTCAAAGAGTCAAACCGCATCCAAGTGCTCGCTGAAGAGTTTGCAAGGCTTGGCACTCACGTTGAGACAACGGATCACTCGATTGTGATCGATCCGCACAAGTCATCGCCACGCCCAGGAGTTGTCGATCCGCGTGGTGATCACCGCATCGCAATGACGTTTGGAGTCCTCGGGCTTGTGCGTCCAGGTATCTCGATTGCGGATCCCGGATGTGTTGCAAAGAGCTACCCACAGTTCTGGTCTGACCTCGCTCGGCTTGCCGAACCGCCGGCTGGATAGACTTGTGCACTCCTGATGGGTCCATTTCTCTTCTTTGCACGCAGGCTCTTGCGCTCCCCAGGATCGTTGGCGCTCACACTGGTGTTCGCGACGATTTCTGCGGGTGGGCTTGGCGCTGGCCTGCTCGCACTCGCACCGATTCTTCGGCTCTTGCTTGGGACGAGCGCGAGCACCCTCCCACAGATCGCTCAGCAGTACAACGCATCGCACCCGTGGATTCCGATTCCTGAGTCAGTGATCGCACTCTTGCCGCTCGAGCGGATGGATGGAGTCCTCTTGGTGCTCTCGGGGGTTGCGGCGATCACGCTCGTGGGGGCGCTCGCGAATTTTCTGCACCAGTACATCTCAATCAGTCTGTGTACACGCATCGTCGCCCGCGTGAGGCTTGACGCTTTTCGCCACGCGCTCCGCATGCCGCTCAGTCAGATTGTCGATCGGGGACCCGCCGAGTTTACGAGCCGCATCGTTCGCGATGCTGCTGAACTGCAAAGCGGACTCGTGGCACTCACGAGTCGGACAGTTGCGCAACTGACGAAGGGAGCAGCTGCGCTCGCAGTGGCGATCATCTTTGATTGGCGCATTGTCGTTGTGGCGGCGGTTGTCGGTCCCATTCTTGCCATCGTGTTGCGAAAGACAGGTAAGCGCATTCGCCGTGGACTGCGTGGCGCTCTCAAGAATCAAGAAGTCTTGTTGCGCGTAGCGGGCGAGAGTCTGCAGGGGTCTCGCGCGGTGAAGACTGCAACGGCTGAGGCGGACATGGTTCGCAGGTTCAATCACGCAAATGAGATGGTGGTGCGAGAAGAGTTACGCGCACGGACTGCCCGCAGCGTCGCTGGGCCACTCGTTGAAACAATCGCGATCTTTGCGGTCATTGGTCTCTGTGTGCTGGTCGTTCGCGAGATCATCCGTGGCACGATGACTGTTGACGAGTTTGTCCTCTCGCTCGGCGCCCTCGCGGTGGCCGGAGGATCGGTGCGTCCAATGTCAGGGCTCATCGGTGATATGCAGGCAGCAAGCGCTCCGGCACAGCGATTGAAGGAGACTCTCGAGCTCGTCACAGAGCCGCGGCGCAATCGAACCCAACCAAGTCTGCCGCGTCACAGTGCGTCAATTCGGTTCGAGGAAGTGACGTTTCGCTATCCAAGTGCCGAAGCGCCAACGCTCCGTGCGCTTTCATTTGAGGTGCGGCACGGAGAGCACATCGCAGTGGTTGGTCCCAATGGATGTGGAAAGACGACGTTGCTTTCGATTGTGCCTCGAATGCTTGAGCCTCAGGGGGGACGGGTGCTCGTGGATGGTCGCGACATCAGCGGCGTCACGCTGCGAAGTCTGCGCCGGCAGATCGGAGTGGTGACGCAGGAGTCGATGCTGATTCGAGGGACGATCGCAGAAAACATCGCACTCGGATCGAGCAGCGTGCATCTGCGCGGTGTCTCGCGAGATGCGATTCGTGCAGCTGCACAGCGGGCCCACGCGAGCGAGTTCATTGAGGCGCTTCCTGACGGATACGACACGCTGGTTTCGGAGCAAGGGGCAAGCCTTTCTGGGGGACAGCGTCAACGAATCGCAATCGCACGCGCAATCGTCCGCGACCCATCCATCCTGATACTCGATGAAGCCACGAGCCAGATCGATGCTGAGAGTGAAGCGCAGATCAACAAAGCGATTGAGGAGTTTGGCCGTCAGCGCACGGTCATTGTCGTCGCGCACCGCCTCTCAACGATGCTTGCCGCCGATCGAATTCTGGTGATGGAGCAGGGCAGCCTCATCGATTCGGGAACACACGCCGAGTTGATCACCCGTTGCGATGTCTACGCGCGCCTCGCTCGCGCGCAGTTGCTCCACGGGAATCACGCGGATGTTGCGCCGCTCAAGGCGTAGTGGGTGGCTCTGCAGGCAGAGCGGGTGACGGCGCTGGAATCGTCGCGGCGGCTGGCTGAGTTGGCGTGACTGGCGTGACCTCTGGAGGTGTGACACTGACTGGCACAGCAACTGCAGCGTGTGTCGGCGCAACTGGTTCAATTGCAGGCACCGCGATAATCACCGGTCCTCGTGTTGCCGCCCAGATTGCATACACGAGGGCGAGCATGCAGATCGCTCCAACAATCGCGAGCCAAAACTGTAGTGCCTTTTCGAGGCGATCAGATTGTGCCACTCGTCGTTGCGTCGATTGCGCCAAGAGCTCAAGCGCGCGTGACTGACGCTCGCTCGTAGCCGCAAAGGTCGAAATCGCTCCGGCAGTCTCGCGAAGGCTTTCCGCCACGCGCACGCTCACCTCATGATTCAGGTCGAGTTGCTGTTGGATGAGTCCGAGCACTTGCGTCTGCCTGTCGGACCCCTCTGAAAGGTGCACGAGGCTTCGCTCCAACGTTTGATCGCGGTGTCGCGCGCGGGCCGCATCTTCGACGAGCACATCGAGTACTTGTCCCTGTTGGCGCGCGAGTTGCGGAAGGGCATTGAGGGTCGTCGAGAGCGATGCCACGACATTGTCGAGATGCGCTTGCGTGTGTGCCTGCGTGGAAAGCTGATCTCGAAACTGTCCAAGCAGATGTTCGCCGTCGAGTGGCGCGGCGCGGTCACGTTGAATCACCTGTGACTCGCCCGACGTCCCCGCAGGACGCACGACAACCTCAGTTGTGGCTGGTTGCTGCGCTCCAAGTCCGAGGATTCGCCGAAAGAACATCCTGATTGACATGCTTCCACTACTGTATCGAACCGTGACAGTGCGTGGATTTTCATGGCATGTTGGCGCGTCGAGAGTGCTCTGCAGCTTCTGGCTGCTCGTCGCACTCTCGTGTGACAGAGGTCATGAACCAGCGGCGGCGGTCGGCACGGGAGTGCGCGTCGCGTCGCTCTCACCAGGCGTGACCGCAACAATCGTTGCGCTCGGAGCGGAAGCGAGACTTGTCGGTCGCACGCCCTGGTGTGAAACGACTGGAAGTGCCGCAGTCGTCGGCACGCTGCTCGACCTCGATGCAGAGGCACTCGTCCGTTCACTGCCAACGGTGATTGTGGTGCAGCCTCCTGCGCAGGGAGTCGATCCCTCGCTGGCACAGCTCGCGCAGGCACACGGGTGGGTGATGGTTCCAGTGCGCATCGACTCGCTCGCAGATGTTCGAGCATTGATTCCGCGGTTGTGTGAGGCGATTGTCGATCAGTCGATCGACGGCGATCGCGAGGCGCTTGCTGCACGCGCCGCGGCACTTGATGCGCGATTCAACGAGGCGCTCGCGCCGTTGCCAGAGGTGCAGCAGGCTGGGCGGGTGCTTGTCATCCTCGCTACAAACGAAAGTGCCGATCCGATGGCCTTCGGTGTAGGCACCTACCTCGGTGATTTCGTTCAATCGATTGGAGCCACCAACGCATTGTCGGACGCTGGATATCCAGCACTCTCGGTTGAGGAACTCGTGCGAAGTGGGGCGGACACTCTTGTCGTACTCGGCTCTCAAGGGGATGAAGCCGCGGCACAACTCCGAGCTGCGATGCCAAAGGCCTTTGTGTGCACGCTCAGGTCGCAGTCGCTGGTCCAACCTGGAGCTGGAATGATCGATGGGCTCCTGCAACTTCGTGCGAAGATCGCCAGTGCGAGTGCCTATCACGTGCAAGCAAAGCGGAGTCCGAACCCATGAGCCGCCGTCAATTCACGGGCGTTCTGCTGCTTTCGTCCTTCTTGCTCGCAGGAGTTGTGTTTCGCCTGCTGATCGCGCGCCAAGTCAATGCACATGGATTGCGGCTCGAGTGGCCGACGACCGACATTCTTCAACTGCGTGTTGGTGCTGTCGAGTCGGCCCTTCTTGCAGGTGGCGCGCTCGGGCTCAGCGGACTGCTTTTGCAGGCGCTCCTACGAAATCCACTAGCGTCGCCCTTTCTCTTGGGGCTATCAGCAGGGGCAGGTCTCGGTGCGACGCTGGTCATGTTGAGCGCAACGGCATTCAATGCTGGAGTGGTGGGTTGGCTGTTTGGCGCGCTTGGAATCGCGGATGGTGTTGTCGCGGGCACGCTCGGATCACTTGTCGTCTTGGCAGTCGTCTACGCGCTTGGTCGGCGTGATGGCAGGATCGATCCGCTCACCCTTGTGCTCTCTGGCACGGTCGTCTCATCGATCTGCGGAGCACTCACCCTCTTGGCGCAATCACTGCTGCCGCCATCGAGTCGTGGTGATTCGTGGATGTGGTTCATGGGGCAGATCCCCGAGGTCCCTTCGCCGGGATTGGCCTTGTTGACGGCGATGCTGTTGCTCGGCATGGTCATCGTCGCATGGCGCAGCGGCCGCGCGCTTGACGCGGCGAGCACGAGCGATGATGAAGCTGAGAGCCTTGGAGTCTCGCTCAAACACCTTCGGGTCATGCTCTTCGTTGGAGCTGGAGCCCTCGCATCTGCGAGCGTTGCACTGTGCGGTCCGCTCGCCTTCGTCGGATTTGTCGCACCGCACATGAGCAGGCTTGTCATCGGAGCGCAACACCGAGCGCTTGTCCCAGCAAGCGTGGTTGCAGGTGCGGCCCTGCTGGTGTGGGCCGACGCCATCCGGCAAGTGATCGACTTCGGCGCAGGCCGGCTTCCGATCGGAGTGCTGACTGCGCTCATCGGCGGCCCTGTGTTTCTTGGCGTGCTTCGATCGCGGCGCCTCGTGCCGGGAGGGTGGTCATGTTGACAATTGGGTCGGTTTCGTTTCACTACCGCGGAGTGCGCGCACTCGAAGAGGTGTCGGTCGCAGGCGCGCCTGGCAAGCTGATCGCGCTCGTTGGTCGCAATGGAAGCGGCAAGAGCACGCTGCTACGACTTGCAGCGGGATTGCTTTCGTCGACGCGCGGGTCGGTCCGCTGGAGCGGACTTGATCTGCGGACTCTGTCGCCACAGCAGCGGGCGCGCAGCATTTCCTATGTGTCACAGCGCCCCCAGCTCTCGATTGCGCTCTCAGTGGTTGAGTCGATTCGGCTTGGACTCTTCTCAGCGCAGTCAGACGGATTGGCTAGGCAGCGCGTCACCGATTCTTGTGTCGAGCTCGGGCTCGACGGGCTCGCGGATCGTCCATTTCATGAACTCTCTGCGGGTGAACAGCAGCGCTGTCTGATCGCGCGTGCGCTTGTGCAGCACCGTTCGGGCGGACTGCTCGTGCTCGACGAGCCCTTTTCGAACCTTGATCCCGCAGAGGCGAGCCGCGTCGCGCGGGTACTTCGAGCACGTGCGCTCGGTGGGGGACTCGTCCTTGTGGCGATGCACGATCTGACGCTTGCCGACCAGATCGCAGATCATGTCTGGTTGCTCGAGCGTGGGGCACTCCTTGCCAGTGGACCGCCATCGCAGGTGCTGACGACTTCGAGACTCTGTGAAGTATTCAGTTGTGAGTTCGCCCGCGGCCCCCACGGGATTACGCTCTGCGCGCTCGCAGATCGCGCTCGCTAAGATTTCACTCGTTCATGATTCAGAGCATCGTCATCTTCGTCGTGATCTTGGTTCTGAAGGCTGTCCTGACGGCAGTCGCGAAGTCGAAGGAGGATGCACGGAAGGCTGCCAGCCGCGGAGCGCCACTGCAGCCAGGACGACCCCCGCTGACCCAAGTGGCTCAATCCCCAGCCGCACCTCGCGCGCTGCCCGTCGCATTCGAATCGCAGAGCAACGCTGATTTGCAGTCCGATGCTCGTCGCCGCGGCCACATCCATCAACAAGCGCCAGTGAAGTCAGCGCCGATGCACGAATCGGAGGGTGAGTCGACCTACGATCAGCTCGCTCAGACCGTTGCGGCCATCCACCGTGGGATGCTGACAAGGAACGCCAGTGAGCCTGTGGTTCCAATCACGGTGCCGCCTCCAGCGGCCAAGGCGGTCGAGAGTCCCAACTCCAAAGTGCGTCGCGCGGTCGCGCTCAAGAACAGAGCCACCCTTCGTCAGGCGATGATCATGCAAGAGGTACTCTCGCCACCACTCTCGCTCCGAGTGGTTTGAGTGTCGATTTGTCGCGATCTCGTCGCGATCTGCTGCGAAATGCAGATTCTGCTATTCTCGCCAAATCATGATGGATATCCGAAAGCTCAAAGAACTTGTCCGGCTCATGGTCGAGAACGACCTCACAGAACTCGATCTACGCGACAAGGACGAGCAAGCGACCCTGAGGCGGCAAACCACGTGCTCGCCTCCGCAGGTCGCCATCCATAGCGCCAGCGATGACGAAGTTCCAGCGCCGATCCAGCAGACGGCACCTCAACCCGTTGCCGCGAAGGTCGCGCCAAAGGCAGCTGACGGTGAAGCTGGGTTGGTGGCAATCGAAAGTCCTATGGTGGGCACGTTTTACAGCGCCGCTGGCCCAGATAAGCCCGCGCTTGCGTCAGTCGGCACCAGCGTCGACGAGGAAACTGTTGTTTGCCTCATCGAAGCGATGAAGATCTTCAATGAGATCAAGGCTGAGCGCAGCGGATCGATCGCAAAGGTGCTCGTCAAGAATGGGCAGGCAGTGGAGTTCGGGCAGAAGCTCTTTCTTGTTCGGCCCGCGTAACTCCAAAGAGCCCCATGTTCAAACGAGTACTCATTGCCAACCGAGGGGAGATTGCCCTTCGGATAATTCGCGCGTGTCGCGAACTCTCGATCGAGTCGATTTGTGTCTATTCGAGTGCCGATGCAGGCGGACCGTGGCTCGAGCAGGCGACTCGATCGATCTGCATCGGTCCAGGCCCATCCAAGGATTCGTATCTTCGCATCGAACGCATCATCGCCGCAGCCGAAGTCTCTCATGCCGATGCGATCCATCCTGGATACGGATTCCTCTCAGAGAACGCGCACTTTGCTGAGGTCTGCCGAGACTCAGGATTCGAGTTCATTGGACCGAGCCCCGAGGCGATGGCGGCACTCGGCGACAAGGTGAATTGCAAGCGACTCGCCAAACAATCTGGCACGCCGATTTTCCCGGGAAGCGATGGGGGGATCGAAGAGATCGACGAAGCCGTCAAGGTCGCCGCAGAGATTGGCTATCCAGTCATCGTCAAGGCCTCGGGCGGCGGCGGTGGACGTGGGATGCGCGTGGCCTTCGATGAGCAGGCGTTGCGTAGCGGTATCGAACAAGCGCGGCAGGAAGCGCAGGCAGCCTTTGGTAATCCCATGGTCTTCGTCGAGAAGTATCTCGAAGCAGCGCGCCACTTTGAAGTCCAGGTGATTGGCGACAAGCATGGCAACGCAGTTCATTTGTATGAACGCGACTGTTCGAGCCAGCGCCGCCACCAGAAGTTGATCGAAGAGGCTCCAGCGCCTGGGGTCGATCCGGCCAAGCGCGAGAAGGTGTGCGCTTCGGCCGCTGAACTGATTCGCCGGGCAAAGTACGCCGGAGCAGCGACATGCGAGTTTCTGATGGATCCCCAGCAGAATTTTTACATGCTCGAGGTGAATACTCGCGTGCAGGTTGAGCATCCGATTTCCGAAGCGATCACCGGAGTCGACATCGTGCAAACAGGAATTCGCGTTGCTGCGGGCGAAGCACTGCCACACAAGCAAAGCGACATTCGGATCAACGGACACGCGATGGAGTTTCGCATCAACGCCGAAGACCCCGCGCGCAACTTCATGCCTCAGGCGGGGGTCATTGAAACGTGGGCTCCGCCAGGAGGGCCAGGCATCCGCCTCGATAGTCACGTGCGTACTGGATACCGCGTTCCACCGAACTACGACTCGATGATCGGCAAGCTCATCGTGCACGCGCCCGACCGCGAGAGTTGTATTCGGCGCTCACTCGGTGCGCTCGGCGAGTTCAAGATTGGGCCGATTCGTACGACGATTCCGCTCTATCAGAGATTGCTTCAAGAGCCCGCGTTTGTTGGGTGTCGTCACGACATCAAGTATGTCGAACGACTGTTGGCCGCATCAGACTCCAAGCCTTCTCAGTCGACGGTATGATTCGCCCTTTGCGCGAGTCACAATCGCGGGCGTAGCTCAGTGGTAGAGCGTCGGCCTTCCATGCCGAATGTCGAGGGTTCGAATCCCTTCGCCCGCTTCAGTCAAAAAGGCGACACTTGCGTGTCGCTTTTTTTCTTCCGCGGGCGTGGTCGCGGCCTTCAGCCGCGACCCGTGCGCCCCCAAGCGGGCGCACAAGTGCTTCTGCCTCGGCGTTGCCTCCTCTCGAATCCCTTCGCCCGCTTCAATACGTTGGTACCCGCGGGTCGATTTCGAGTGCCCACTGATGAATCCCTCCTGCAAGGCTTCGAACATCCTCAAACCCCGCGTGACGCAGCGCCGCGGTGACCTGCATGCTGCGTCCACCCTGGTGGCAATAGACCACCACGGGCGATTCCTCATGCTCGCGTAACTCGTCGATGTGCCGACTCAGCGACTGCATCGGCGCGTGGATCGACCCTTCAATCGACGCGAGTTCGCGCTCCGCATCTGTACGACAATCAATCAGCACGATGCACTCACCCTGCGTGCGCCTTCGATGAACTTCGTGCGGCGAAATCTCCCACTCGGCTTTGAATGGATTGTTCGGCGAAAATCCTTGAGAATGTGTTCCACTCATAGATCGCTTACTCCCTGTGGGCACGGTGGCACTGAAGGCAGTCTGCTCGCAACGCGCTCATCATGCTCGTGGCCTCGTCGAGCCGCCCCGCGCCAAGGCACCATTCGAGACGGCCGGCATCCCGAGCGGCCTGCGCGAGCCACGCGCGCGCTTGCGTGACCGCGAGGACTCCACACGAGTGGTCCTGCGCCTGCACCGAGAGCACACGAAAGAGGTCGGCGAGTCTCGCCGCGTCCATGACAGCATTCGACTCCCTCTCGCTTGGTGACTGAGGCCAACCTTGCTGTTCGTGCTCCAGCAGCGCATCGAACGCCTCGTCGATGGCCACCATCGACGCCACGAGCGAGTCAGGCGGCGTGATCGCAGGAAGCTCAGATGATCCCGCGTCGATCACCTCGGGAGCGAGGGGGTTCGCCGCCCGAACACACTCCCAGAGCCGTTCGAACGCTGGAGACGTTCCCGCGATTCGCATACACTGAATTGCCTGCTCACGCGAAAGCCAACCCAGTGAAATCGCGATCGTCGCCGCAGTGGCTGCGCTCCGATGCTTGCCGTGGTGGCAGTGAAGGTAGATCGGTTTGTCAAGGTCGCGGGCCGCTCGTACGAGCTGCGCCTTGCGCGCGTCATCGAATCCGTCGTAGCCAACGGGAAGATGAACCGAACGCATCCCATATGCCCCGATGCGCGCTGCATCAGGAGGTGCGCCGTCAACCGATAGCACCGTTCTCACGCCAAGAAACTGCAGCGAGTCATATCCCGCGTCACCCTCGGGAGCACTTCCCGAATAGAACCCGTCATAGAAGCGAACGATGTTGCTTAAGCCTGGGCGCTCAAAGACGGTCGGTTCGTCCTGCGCGCACGCCTGAAACACGCTCGCGCCGCCCAGGACGACGACGAAGGCAATCGACCAGCGCATGATCACACGGACGAATCTCCATAGGTCACACGGCGCGAGCATCGGCGATTTCTGAGAGAGTCAAGTAGTCGGTGTACCCAGTGGGACCGTGCGTGAAGAATGTGGAAGGATTGGCTTGATTCCACGCCGCTCCGCACTGAATCCTCTCTGCAAGGTCTGGGTTTGCGATGAACGGCCTCCCGAACGCAACCGCATCGACGCCTCCTGCGCTCACAGCCTCTGCAGCCTCGTGCGCCGAGAATCCGGCATTGGCGACGAGTGGTCCGTTGAACCGTTCGCGAATCACCTTCACCATGTCGATGCGCGCGCGAGCCACCTCATCTCCGCGCATCACATGCAGAAATGCGAGGTTGAATTCATTCAGCCGCGACACGAGCGACGAATAGGTCGTCACAGGATCGCTCTCAGTGATGTCCTTCGAGGGATTCAGCGGTGAAATGCGCACCGCCACTCGCGAGGAGTCCCACGCATCGCACACCGCTTGCAGAATCTCGACGAGCAATCGTGCGCGGTTTTCGCATGAGCCGCCGTATTGGTCGGTTCGTGTGTTGCTGCCGTCGCGAAGAAACTGCTCGATTAAATAGCCATTCGCTGCATGCACTTCAACGCCGTCGAAGCGAGCAGCTCTCGCGTTGAGCGCCGCGCGTCTAAACCCACCAATGATTGAAGCAATCTCGTCTGTCGCAAGGGCACGGGGCACGACATGAGCGACCGGACCCTCAGCAGAGTTGAACTTGGAGTGCACAATCGCGAGCGCGCTGGGGGCAACCGGTTGTGCTCCGCCATTGAGCAGTGGGTGACAAGTTCGTCCACCGTGCCACAGTTGCAGAAAAATGCGACCGCCGCGCGCGTGAACGGCGTCGGTTACGACCCGCCACGCCGCGACTTGGTCCGCGGAGTAGATGCCAGGTTCGCTCACGAAGGCACAGTTGCCTTCCATCACCATGGTCGCCTCAGCGATCAACAATCCAGCTGACGCGCGTTGCGCGTAGTGGGTCGCCATCAGTGCGGTGGGAGTGTGTCCTGGAGCCCTGCACCTCGTGAGTGGAGCCATGAAGATGCGGTTTGGGCAGTGAATCGCGCCAACCCTCAAGGGAGAGAACAGCGTCGGCATCGAAGCGTGACCTCCGTACATCACTCGGTCGTGTTGGGAGTCTTTTCGACCCACCGCCACAGCGTCAAATGCTGCGACTCTGAGGCCGAGGGCAGCAACTGAAAGTCGGATTCGGGATACCGCGCATCAAATGGGGTGGACCCACTGAACCGTCGAATCGGTGCCACGACAAGCATCGCAGGAACCCATGCGGGTTGAAGCGCCGCTTCTGCGACGAGCGAGTTGGGGGTCGACGTGCTCTCGAGTGCGGTGGCGTACGAGGGGTAGCATCCGCTGTCTCGCGCGATCCCTGCGGCAAGGTGCAGATTTCCGAGGTAGTTGGCGTTCGTCTCGACTTGCCCTCGTGCAACTTCAACAAGCACAACCGGCCAATTGCGACGATCGAGTCCTGTGAGCGATGGCTCCTGCGGCGAGTTCACCACTGAGCTCGTCGCTGCACAGAGCGCCGGAAGCGGATCGGTGCCAAGGCCGATGAGTGTGTTCGTGTCGTTGCGGCATCCGCCAACAAAGACCGCAGCCGCTGCGGCAAGCGCCACCGTCAGATGCGCCGAGCCCGCACGAATGAACTCACTCTTCAAGATCCCACCCCTCTGCGCGAAGCGCCTGTGAAACTACTTCGGTGTCCATGCCCCGGCGAGCAAGGCTCGTCGCAACTGCGTACGCAGTGCGCTTGCCGCGCTTCGCGATCGCCCTGCGCGCCAGCGCGAGCGCTTCGCGCATTGCGTGCGCACTACCTGCGACGCGTCGCGATTCACGAGCGGCGCGCGGGGCATCGATTCCTTCCGCCTCGAGAAGAATCTCGAGAGACTCCTGCGAAAGCCCACGCCGCTGCCGGGTCACGCTCTCGGCTCGAATCGCAGCATGTACATCATCGTTCAGCCATCCATCTGTCTTGAGTTCTGAGACGGTGCGCGAAACAACCGCGTCGTCGAAACCCTTGCGAGTCAGTCGGGCCGAGATCGTCGCGGCATTGTGACTGCTCCGTGCGAGGACTCCCATCGCAAACTCGCGGGCGTCGCGGTGAGTGACGAACTCGCGAACGCGCCGGGCGAGGGCCGCCGTCCAAGCGGCTCCCTCTCGCACGCGGAGTTCGGTCAGCGACTCGCGCGGAAGTCGCGCAACTGCACGGGTGGATCCCTCAAGAAACACCTTCGCCCACCGTGGGTCCTTGCCGTCACTTTCGAGGCGGTCGATGGTTGGAACGGCTCGCCGGGTCATGTCAACTCATCAAGAAACGAATTGATCTCACTCATGGCGTGCGAGTCTCCACACCCCCGCGCACGATCAAGTCCAGCGCGAAGCGACAGCACAGCTTCGTCGAGCCGATTGGCTTGTTGAAGCGCGCGGGCTTTGTGGTAGTAGGCGTAGCAGTAGTCAATGTCGACTTCAAGGGTCTTGTCGAACCAAGCAATCGCAGCGACCGTGTCGCCTGCCTTGAGGTACTCCTGTGCCATCCCGTAACGGCAAAATGCATCGCTCGGATCATCTTCGAGCATCTTCTGGAGCAACTCAATTCGCCCTTGACTCATGCGCGCACGGTACCACCCTGCGCTACCCTTTTGAAGATGAAGTCGTGCGTCTCGTGTCTCATGAAGTCCTGTTCACTGCTCGGAGTCATGGCCAGCGCAGGGTGTCTCTCGGATTACACAGCCGTCGACACCACGGATCGACGCCCGAAGGAGTTGCAGGTGAGTCACTCCGTCGGGGGTACGCACTGGCGCACACTGGTTGCTGACGGCACTTGGTTCGCTCCGTACGGCAGCTCGCTGCTCTCGCTCGTTCCAGACACGGGCGCCAAACTCGATCAAATCACCTGCATGCCGGTGGGCAAGTCGGGCGCGCTCGTCGACCTGGTGCTCTTTCGAGGTGACTTGATCGGTGTCCTCGACCGAACAGCGGTAATTCGGATCGATAGGGCCAATCCTCGGGCGCTCATGGTGATCGAGAGCATCTCAGAACGGACTCTTGGAATCCGTCCTGAGAGCGTCTCGGTGGTCGGTGATGAGCTGTACGCAAGTGGACTCGGGGGCATCGTGCGTCTCGACACTGGTGAACGATTTCTTGCAGGCAGCGACGTGTGCGGTCGAGTCGTTCTCAGCGCGCACGGATTGGTGGCGACACGCAACCGCGAGATTGTTCGTCTCGACGATGGATCCACCATCGGGCGCGCAACGGACTTGCAACCTCTTGATTCGAATCGTGGCACACCGGGGTTGATCGCGTTTGTGTACCAGGGTCAAGAGAAGGCCCGAGTTGGCATCCTTGATGCCGACTTGCAAGAGGTGGCCGCCGAAGTCGTCTCTGGCACCGTCAGTCACCTCCGAGAGCTCGATGGGCGCCTGTGGGCGGTGACTCCAGCCGGAATCACGACGTGGAAGATGTCGAGTGGTGCTCTCAGCGATGCGAGAGAGATACGAGTACGGGGGGCAATCGACATCGACATCGCCGACGAGAACACCTATGCAATCGCGGGCACTTTTGGGCGCTCGCTCTACCGCTTCGAGGCGGATCGGCGCGGACCCGCCGATGAGTTCTTCGCGGCAACGAGAGAGCCCGGCCGATTGCAACGGGTGCTCTCCGATGGACGGCGCGTCGTCGCTGGCAGTGATGAAGGGAATTGGCTCTACCTCTCAGGGGGCAGTTGTGAATTGAGCGCGAACCCGATCGAGACGGTGAATCCACCGAGTTCGACGGTCATCGGTTCATTCGGCACGGCTTCGATCGAGGGGGCGGATCGAGACCAGTTCACGATTGAAAGTGCGTCGCGGGTGGTCATCGATGGAAAGGGGTTCCGGCAGGTGATTCAGATGCCGCAAGGGGCACACGCTCGAACACTCGCGCTCGTCGGCGATGACTTGTGGATCGGTCATGACGATGGGATCGATGTCTGGCGACTTGCGAACGCAACGATGACTCGCGTTGGTCGTGTGCGACTCCAAGGTCCAGTGACGAACATCTACCCACGTCGCACGCTCGATGGCGCGACGTGGGTCAGCTTGTTTGGAGGGATGGGAGTTGCGATGTGGCACTCGGTCGATGTCGACCCAGTGGCAACTCCCGCCTCGGCGTCGACGACCCCAACGGCCGCGCCATCGGCCGCGAAGTAGGGCGCGAGCGGTTGAGGGTCAGGCTTACGCCTCCGAGCAAAAGCGCTGGCAAATGGAATCGGTCGCGCACGTGTTGCCGCGGGCCTTGCACACCGCTCGGCCATGCGCGATGAGGAGGTGCGAGAGCCGACACCAATCCTTGCGTGCAAAAAGCCGCATCAGGTCGCGCTCTATGGTGAGCGGCTCGCGATGTCGTGAGAGTCCAAGTCGCTGCGCGAGTCGCATCACATGCGTGTCAACGACGACCCCCTCATTCAGGCCGAACGCATTCCCAAGCACGACATTGGCAGTCTTGCGCGCGACACCACGCAGTTGCACGAGCGCCTCCATTGTGCTGGGAACCTTCGCGCCATGCTCGCGTTCGACTGACAGCATCGACTCATGAATTGCGCGTGCTTTCATTCTCCAGAAATTGATTCGTCTGACGAAGGGTTCAATCTCTGCGGGACTCGCTTTGGCGAAGGCGCGCACACTTGGATAGGCAGCAAAGAGCGCCGGAGTCGCTTGATTCACGGCCACATCCGTCGCCTGCGCAGAGAGGATCGTCGCGATCAGTAACTCATGCGGTTTCGTCCAGTTGAGAGCGCAGTGCGCATCGGGATAGCGCGTTGACAACGCTCTCAAGAGTTTGCGCGCGCGCGTGTGATCAGCGTCCACCCTGCAGACGATACGCTCACACTGTGCCGAATCCGATCGCAACGCAATTGCCGCCACTGGCGGCGACGATCGCCCCACTCGCGGGTGAGGTCACCGACGCGCTCGACGATCTCGTGCGAATGGGCTACCGAGCAGTGCAACTCTCAGCAACGCAGGTCGGAACTCGTCCACGCGATCTCGATGCCAGCGGTCGCCGTGGACTGGCATCACACCTGCGACGCCTCGGATTGGTCTGCGCTGGATTCGATCTGTGGATTCCATCGTCGCACTTCGTCGACTCTGCATTCGTAGACCGAGCCATTGACGCGGTCTCGCAGTGCACGACGCTCGCGGCATCGCTTGGTGGATGCCCCATCAGTCTCGTGCTTCCTGAGCGCACGGATGGCAACGATGGGCGACTGCGTGAGGTGCGCGATGCATTGAGTTCGTGTGCACAGCGTGATGGAGTGTGGATCGCGGATCATGGCATCGACGCAGCGACCGGTCGCGCCGGCATGGGTGGTGCCAGTGCACTCGGCATCGGCATTGACCCCCCAACAATTCTCGCCGCGGGGAGAGAATTGAACGAAGTCATTTCGAAGCGCGGTGCACAGATCGTCAGTGCCCGCATCGTCGACCTGCTGCGTTCAGGGATGCGCGGTCCTCCTGAGGAACCAGGGGAGTCGCGGCTCGATCTCCTTGCGTACGCCGCGGCGCTTGCCGTGATTCCACTACGAACCTCTCCCGTCGCCGATGCCAGGCAGTGGACCGACCCTCGACTCGGTCTGTCGCGCACACTCGAACGGTGGACTGCGGACCCGCGCGTATGAACGTCATCGCACATGGAATTGATCTCGTCGAAGTCGCTCGGATCGATGGGATGCTTGCCTCGCACGGAGAACGATTTCTCGAGCGTGTCTTTACACAGAACGAACGGGCCTACGCCAACGCTGGAGGGGTGCAGTGTTCGCAGCGGCTCAGCGCGCGGTTCGCCGCGAAGGAAGCTGTGCTGAAGGCACTCGGCACAGGGATGAGCACTGGTATGGCGTGGACGGACATCGAAGTGCGCACGGAAGCAAGCGGGGAACCTCGGCTCTTTCTCACTGGCGGGGCCGCGACCGCCGCGCAAGCGATGGGGATCACTCAGTGGCTGATCTCTCTCACTCACACTGGCGGACTTGCGATGGCGAGCGTGATCGCGCTGCGCTGAGTCGCACAAGCCTGATACCCTTCGGCGATGGCCAAGGGTGCGACCACGCTGTATGAAGCTCGACGCGCGCAAGATGGCGTGACGGCACTGCCTCACTCCGCCAGTCAGCGGGCACTGCGAATCCCAATCGGGTTCCTCATCATCCTCTTGGCGGTGGTGATCGCCCTCGTTGTCGTTGGGTACTACATCGGGTTTGGCGCTGGGTTCGACGCTGGAACTCAGTCCAAGCTTGACGCGAGTGAGGGGGTGGCTCGAACCGTTGATCCGCTCGTCGTCGTCACAGTGCCGCCGGTCAAAGCGCAATCCAATCAATCGCTTGCGACATCGGCCGGGACCCCCCTCGCACCCCCTCCAGCAGGCGATCCTCGGCAGATTGGATTGAATTACATCATCATTGCCGATGTTCTCCCCCCAGAACGCGCGAGCGAAATGGTCGCGTATTGTCGAAGCCAAGGGCTTGATGCGATCAGCATTCCAAGGCATAATGCTCGGTCCCAAGTGATTGTCCTTCCCGGGTTCGGGTGGGAGGATCGTGAGGGAGCTCAAGTGAAGGCACTCGAGGCACAGATCAGAGCGGTCGGCGCAAAGTGGAAGGCGCTTGGTCGTGGCAATGGTGACTTCCGCGATTTTTATCCGAAACTTTTCAAAGGTCAGTCATGAGCATCCATCCAAGTTTGAAATCAAAGTCTGGCGCCCTCAATCAACACCGCAACGTGCTCACACGCACCGAACGCATCGCGAAACTGACCGAACTTGCGCTCTTCGACAATTCCAAGAACTCGGCACTCTGTCTGCCCAAGGTGCGATCGATCAAGGCCGCCGTTGCCAAGAAGCCGAAGAAGGAAGCAGCTGCCGGCGCTGACGGTGCTGCTGCAGGTGATGCGAAGCCAGCGGCGAAGGCTGCAGGTGCAGCGAAGCCAGCGGGTGACAAGAAGAAATAAGGATGGATTCCTCCCAGACTGCTGGGAAGCTCGACCTTGAACGACTCTTCACCCCACGGGTGAAGTCGATCGATGCGTCTGGGATTCGTCGCGCATTCGAACTTGGTGCATCGATCCCGGACCCAATCAACCTTTCGATTGGTCAACCCGACTTTCCAGTCGACGAACGGGTCAAACGAGCAGCGATTCGAGCCATCGAAGGTGATCGCAACGGGTACTCGCTGACCCAAGGACTGCCAGACTTGCGACGCGCCATCTGGTCGCACCTTCAAAAAGAAGTGGGATGGACCGAGGGCAACGGGAAAGACCTCATCGTCACCTCTGGAACCACCGGAGCACTCGTGCTGGCAGTCCTCGCACTGATCGAAGCAGGGGATGAAGTGATCATGCCCGATCCATACTTCGTCGCCTACCCACAGTTTGCGAAGCTCGCTGGAGGTCGCGCGGTGCTCTGCGACACTTACCCCGATTTTCGCATGACCGCTGAGCGCATTGCGCCGTTGATCACTGATCGAACCAAGATGGTGATCATCGACAGCCCGAGCAATCCTTGCGGAGTCGTGTTGAGTTCGAGCGAACTGAAGGCGATTGTTGACCTCTGCGAGTCTCGTGGCATCCTGCTGGTGTCGGATGAGATTTACGATGAGTTCACATTCCCCGAGGCGCTGGACGGTGGGCGTTGCCCGAGCCCGGCACGAATGTCAACATCGCTCTTGCTCGTGCGCGGGTTTGGCAAGAGCTATGGATGCACTGGATGGCGGCTTGGATACGGGGCAGGTCCAACACCTCTCATCCAACAGATGGCGAAGTTGCAGCAATACTTTTTTGTCTGCGCGCCGACTCCATTGCAGGCCGCCGCGATCGAGTGTTTTACAGTGGACCTCTCGCCGATCATCGCAAACTACGTTCGGCGGCGTGACATGGTGGTCGATGCGCTCGGCGCATTGACGAATGTGACCCCATCGCAGGGGGCGTTCTACTCCTTCATCGAGATTCCCAAGCGACTCGGGCTGACGGGGACACAGTTCGCCGAGCGTGCCGTTTCAGAACGTGTGATCGTGGTGCCTGGTGGCGTCTTCAGTTCACGCGACACACACATCCGAATCAGCTTCGCCGCTCCAGAAAGAAAACTCGCCGAAGGACTTGAGGTCCTTCGGCGAATGATGAGTTGAGGTGGGGGCGCGGTTCTAGCACCGCACTCGTTCAGTCAGCTTTCTTCTTTTTCTTCGGGGCGCTCGGTGGAGCCTCTGACGTCGACTGCAACTTGCGATTGTCATTAAAGGCATCGTCTGGCCCCTTCACCTTGTCCGCCTCGGCAACGGGAGGCTTCGGCTGAACTTTCGTGACCTTCCCCTGCGAGTCACCGCATCCAAGAACTCCTAGCCCAAGGATGACGCTCGTCGCACACAGGTATGTAATTTTCTTCATGATGCGAGTATTGAACGCATGGAGCGCTCGCGGGTCAAGTGAGGCGGCAAAAAAACCCCAGCCGACTTCGTTGTAGAGGTCGGCGGGGCGGAGGGGAGAAAGATGATTGTTGCCCCAGTCACTCATGCGCGCGCGGGACCCACTTGTATTCGGACAAAGATGATGGCATCCGACAAAAAACGGGTGCATTTCTTGGAGCCGCGAGTGCTGCGGTGGACTGCAGTTGCATGCGCCGGCGCTTGCGTGCCACTAGGGGGCCGAAATGGTCTCACGCACGGCGCGTAAGTGGCTGGAGCAGCTTGAGTTCAGCGTCGCCAATTCGCAGAGGCTTGCGCGAAGCCAAGTCAATCAACACCCAGCGACTTGTGGCGCGGCAGATCGAGTCGCCGGTCGAACGCCTCCAGATCACACTCTCGCGATGAAGGGTCGTCTTTCCTGCGGAAGAAACCCATGTGGCGCATGCAAGCTCATCGCCCGCGAATGACTCGCGTTGGTAATCGATCTCGTGGCGCGAGACGAACCACATGCGACCCTCTGCGACAAGCGCCGCGCGCGATCGGCCGCACGATTCCCCGTGCAGCTCGCACATGCGATCAATCCATCGCACGTACTCCACATTGCTGACATGCGCGATCGATGCGCTGTGCGCCGCTGACGAAACATGAAGCGCGAGCGTAAACGGCGTTGCGTTCTCTGGGACAAGTCCCACAGGAACGTCAATCGACTCGCACTCAAACTCTTGAACTCGGTTCACTTCGCAGGCTCCGGTACGGCGAGACCAGGGTCGATCTCTCGCAGGTACTTCCATGAATAGAGACCCGTGTCATGTCCGTCATTGAAGAGGATGCGCACCGCATAGTTTCCCACGAGTGTCGCACTCGTGGCTTCAAGCGGCGCCGACGATGCTGGCGTTGGAATCACCGTGAGTGGATTCGTTGCGAGCGACTCGCGCAGCGCGCGCGCGTCGGCGCTTGGAGACATTCGCCGCAGGTACGCGACCGGAAAGTACGAGGATTCTGTGGTCGTCCAGCGCACGATGAGCCCCTGGCGCCTGCGCAGTTCAAGATGGACTGGAGGCTCGGTCATCGTTGCCCCCTCACCGAGCAGAGTGCGTGATCGAGCTGTACTGGCGGGCGAAAAAGGCGCTGAACTCGCGGCGAAGCAAGGTGGTCGGCTGTTCGCGCTCTTGCCACAACCCATCTGGCGCGAACTTTCCTTTGATCCATCCCTGACGAATCGCTCCAAGGTCTGCAACATCGCCAACCCGCAAGCGCGTTCCACCCGGTCCGGCAATTGTTGGCATCGCATCGAAGGCGATCAGCCATTCCTTCAGTTGTGGATCGGCGACATCGGTTGCCGTAACGACTCGGCCCCCTTGGGGGTAGGCGGGATGCGAAAAAATCGCCTTCCATGCTCGTCGAAGTTGTGGCAGGTCATCCATCGCCATGGAGACGAAGAGAGGCCCAACGAAGTCGCGAAAATTCTTGTCGCTCACGAGGGGCAATTGATCGGCGAAGGGATCCACCGAATCGACGAAGCACGATGCGCAGCAGGCATACGCTGCGCGTCGCGCGGGCATCCGACGAAGCGAGTACTGCTGTGGAGGTTGGTATCCGCACAGTAGGGATGGTCCGTGTGGCAACTGCCAGAGCATTTGTCCTTCGAGCGAGAGGCAAAACTGAACGAATCTGCGCGCGAGTTCTTGGTGAGGCGCACCTCGCAGAATCGCCACTGGATCTGCGTCAACAACACTCTGCCCATGTGGGGTCATGAACGAGAGTCGATCGAGGTCGGGTAGTCCGGTGATTCGTGCATGATCTGCAAGCACTTGCACCTGATAACGGCCATAGAAGTCGATTGCGATTCCCGCAAGAGACTCGCCATCGCCCACGGTTGTTGGAATGACCGAGCTCGATGCGACGATCTGATTCGAGTTTGCGGCGGCTCGCCGCAAGACCTGCCAGCCGCGCTCCCACCCAAGTCGTTGCAATATCGTTTCGAACGCAGTCGCAACGGAACCACTTTGCGATGGGTTGGCCAGCGCAATCCCTTCGAAGAACGCTGGATTTGCGAGGTCCGCCCAGAGTTGCGGCTCGGAGACTCCTCGCTGGGCGCACTGAGCGCTGTTTGAAACAATTCCAAAGGTGCTCAGCGCTGCGCCGAACCAGTGCAGTTTCGGGTCATAGAGCGGCCGGCCGTCGACTTCGTTCGGACCGTAGAGTTCTTGAAGATCCTCTGCCGAAAGCCAATCGCACGGCTGAAGCACGGTCGTCGTCTGCTCGCCTGCATCACTCGCCACCTTGATGGGACGACTGAGGAGATCGAATTCGTACGAACCCCCTCCAAAGAGCACATCTGCGTCGCCTCCAGGGGCAACCCCATGCCGCAGGGCAGCCTCGTACTGCGCAACCAGCATGCGTCGAATCTCGGTGGTACCCCCGGGCGCGTTCCACGCAACCTCGACTGCCTCTCCGAAACGTGTTTGATGCCACTCGCTAAATGCCCGCGAAAACTCGCTTCGGATCTGCTCATTGTGTGGGGTGACGACGACGAGGGTGGGCCGTTCGCCCCTGTGCGCAGTACCGCGGTACAGCACGACCGGCGTCAAGGTCAGAACCCCAACGGCCGCGAGTGCGATTGCGAGCGGAAGCCGACTCATGCGCAAGTGGAGTTGGCGTTCTGTGCGCCGTGGATGCCATCCCGTACCTCACGCGCAAATGACTCGGCGGCGCGCTGAATGGGTGAGATCCAATCGGCGCCACCAGAACCTGTGGGGAAGATCACGCTGCGGCTCGCTGTGATGATCGCGCCGCTGCCGTCATGACGAAAGCATGGAAGGACGTCGGCGACCGTTCCGCCCTGCGCTCCAAACCCAGGCACCAGAAAAATCTGTTCTGGCATTCGTGCGCGAAGCGCTGCAGCCTCGCCACTCTTGGTCGCACCCACCACCGCGCCAAGCGCACTAAACCCTCGCTGTCCGATACTGGACTTTCCTGTCTTCGAAACGAGGTCTGCAATCGCTTCGGCGATCGTTTCACCCGAAGAGGTCGCGCGTGACTGAAGGGCATCCGAACCTGGATTCGATGTGCGTACGAGAACGAACGCGCCTCCACGAGCGAGAAATGGTGTGACCCCATCCATGCCGAGGTATCCGTTCACCGTCGCCCATTCCGCACGATTCTGGCCGAACATCGCCGCTGCGTAGTGCTCGGCGGAGATACCGATGTCTCCTCGCTTGCCATCGAGGATGGTGACAAGCCCGCACGCGCGCGCCGCGGCAAGGGTCTCGTCGAGTGCTCGAATTCCTTCTGGGCCAAAGCGCTCGTAGCACGCAGATTGAATCTTCACGCACGGAATGATTCCGGTGATTGCTTGACAGATGCCACAGCCAAATGCGGCGATGGCAGTCGCCGCTGACTTCCCCGCGAGCGAGCTCGGCAGTTTCTCAAGCACCGGATCGAGTCCGACGCAAACGGGAGAGCCCACCGCATCAATGGCGCTGAGAAGTCGGTCTGCTGGGTGCATTTGCGCAGGTGTCATGGTCGGATAGTAACGGTGGCGGCGATACGCTTGCCTCGATGACTCCCCGCGCTGCGGTCCTTTCTATCGGTGATGAACTGACGCGTGGTCAGTGCGCCGAGACGAACGGCAGGTGGATCTCAGAACAATTGCTTGAGGCGGGGGTGATGGTGGTTGAACTTCGAACGGTCGGGGATGATCGCGAGGCGATTGCAAAGGCTCTGCGTGCATTTTCTGGAAGTGTCGACCTTGTGGTTGCAACAGGAGGCCTCGGTCCGACGCACGACGATCTCACGCGCGAGGGTCTCGCAGAGGCGATGGGGGGGGTTGCACTCGAGGTGAGCGCGAAGGCTCGTGCAGCGATCGAGGCACGATTTGCTCAGCGGGGTCAACCGATGCCTCCGTCGAATCTTCGGCAGGCTCTCTGCCCAGTCGGTGCTCAGCACCTCGAGAACGCGCATGGGACAGCTCCAGGGATCGTGTCGGTCGTTCACCGCACGCAGGTCTATTGCCTTCCTGGGCCTCCGCATGAAATGCGGCCGATGTTCGTGCGAGAGGTCGTTCCGAGCGCAACCGCACTCGTTGCTTGTTCAGGTGCCCGCGCGCCGGGCATTTGCACTATTCACGCGTGTGGGTTACCCGAGAGTCTCGCAGCCGAATTGATTCAACCACTGATGAATCGCAAGGCGAATCCAATGGTTGGAACAACCGCAAGCGGAGCGCTCGTGAGCGCGCGCATCTGCGCGGTCGCAGACGCGGCGCACGATGGTTCGCTCGAACGAACTGCCTGCGAAATCGAGCGCGCGTGGGGCGACTACGCGTTCGGGCGCGGTTCAACAACGATCGCACATGCGCTCGGGGAGACACTCGCGTCGCGAGGCGAGTCGATCGCGATCGCAGAGAGTTGCACTGGAGGGTTGATTGGTCAGCTCATCACCAGCGTTCCCGGTTCGAGCGGTTGGTTCACAGGCGGGTGGATTTCCTACTCTGACGACTTCAAGCAGTCATCACTCGGGGTCGATCGAGAGATCGTGCGTTCCCACGGGGCGGTCAGCGAGCAAACCGCGTGTGCGATGGCTGTCGCTGCGGCAACCCGCGCGAACGCGCAGTGGTCGGTCAGCGCAACGGGGATCGCTGGGCCAACGGGGGGGACTTTGAACAAACCAATTGGTACTGTCTGGATCGGGATTGCAGGACGAGTGAATCGCTCAGGTGAGGTCGGGGTGTTCGCCAGGCAGTTTCGATTCGGTGGAGAGCGCGAACAGATTCGCATTCGTGCTGCAACGACCGCGCTCCAGCTCGCCCGGCTTGCCATTCTTGGTCGAGCCGATGTGCGATTGCTCTCGCAAGTCACCTCTAGCGCAACGGCATCGACATGACTGTGCGTGCGTTTGTTGGGCTCGGGGCGAATCTCGGCGATCGAAGCAGCACGATAGATCGCGCGATCGCGCTGCTGGCAGCGTGCGATGGAATTCAGGTTGTAGCGGTCAGTTCGCTCTACGAGACGGCGCCGATCGGGCCGCCGCAGCCGCACTACCTCAATGCGGCAGTCGAGATTCAGACAAGCCACACACCTCGAGCGCTCTTGTCGGCGCTGCTGGCGATCGAGCATGAGCTTGGCAGAGTGCGCAATCCGCTCCTGCGAAACACCCCTCGCACAATTGACCTCGACATTCTGCTCTTTGGCTCGCTGAGGGTCCGTGAGCAAGACCTTGAGATACCTCATCCAAGGCTCGTCGAGCGCCCATTTGTGTTGCGCCCGCTCCTCGAACTCGACTCAACGCTGACCCATCCTCACACGGGTGAATTGCTAGTATTCCTTCCCTGCGCGAAGCGAGAAAACGATGGTGTCGTCATGTGGCGCACCCGTACCACGCATCTCACGTCGCGCCAACGATTGGATCTCTCATGAAGTCATATGCACGCCTGTCCTCACTCCCCGTACTTCTGGCAGCACTCGTGGCGGGGTCCGCCGCATCAGCGCAGGACGCACCGAGGACTCCTCCAGCTGCTCCAGCACCAGCGCCTGCAGCACCTGCGGACGCTCCAGCGGACGAGCAAGGTGGTGGCGAAATTGACGCTGCGCAACTCGCCGCGATGTTCGCGAAGGTTGATATGAACGCCGAGTCGTTCGACGATGTCGCCAAGTCTGCGGCGTCAATCGCGAAGGGCAATGCATGCCTCGATGCAGTCGCGGCGGCGTACCGCACGGCTCCGGCGATGACAGACACGATCGAGTGGTCGGTCAAGATTCCTGGCGGCGAGCAGAAGGATTCAATGACCATTGCGATGGGGGCTGGCCAAGAGATGCTCATCAAGGCTGGCAAGAGTCAACTGATTTCGCTCGGATCGAAGGTCTACTACGTCGACGAAATGGCCGCAGACAAGTACATCGAGGTGCCTCTCGATGGAACGGTCATCAACACGCTCAAGACGAAGTTCGAGGGACTTGAGTTCCCATGTCCGCACCCAGCGCTTCGTGGCACCACGACCGGCAAGGCTGTCGAGGCCTTCAGCTTCGGTGGAAGCGCCTTTGAGACGGTCGCTGGATTCCAAACAAAGGATGGCGTCGATCAGATTCTGCTCACTGGTGCAGATAGTGATCTGATGATCTGCGTGAATCCATCGACCAAACTGGTCTCGGCGATGTCACTTGTGATGAGCCCACCAGGAGCTCCTGCTGGCATTCGATTCAATGTCAACTTCAAGATGGACCCCAAGGTGACGCCGACACTGGCAACGCCAATCGCTTTTAACCCAGGAAGCCGTAAGGCGGTCGCTTCACCTGCCGAGCTTGCGCCAGCAGAGCCAGAAGCAATCGCTGTTGGCGCAGAGGCCCCTGGATTTTCACTCTCAGATCTCAACGGAAAGACTGTGACCCTCGCAGATCTCAAGGGCAAGGTTGTTGTCGTCGACTTCTGGGCGACATGGTGCGGTCCATGCCGCAAGGGGCTGCCAGCGATCAATGAGTTCGCCAAGTGGGTCGCAGAAACCAAGCAGCCCGTCGAAGTCTTCGGCATCAACGTGTGGGAACGCGGCGAAGATGCCGCAAAGAAGTCGGCCGAGTTCTGGGCGAAGCAGGGCTTCGTGTTCCAAACGCTGCTCGATCTCGAAGGCAATGTCGTCAAGCAATACGGATTCAACGGAATTCCAGCAACGGTCATCATTGGAACCGATGGCAAAGTCATCAAGGTTCATCAAGGTTTCGACCCTAAGGGTGATCTGACGGGCGACCTGAAAGCTGAAGTGCTGAAGGCACTCGGCACGAAGGGCTGATCGCGCAATCCGAACCCAATCGGGACTGCGCGTGACCGTTGACAGTGACATGCTCTATGTCGTCGACGGGCACGCGCAGTTTTTTCGTGCCTACTTCGCAATCCGCGGGGGCATGACAAGCCCAACGACCAACGAGTCAACCCAGATGGTCTACGGCTATCTGTCGATGCTCCTAAAACTTGTGCGTGAGCATCGACCTTCGCACCTTGTACTCGTGATCGATGCTGCGGGAGA
>SXGS01127191.1_pt1 | contig 43178 bp, 35 predicted proteins | sample 3174681 | NCBI WGS metagenome assembly SXGS01 (sample SAMN11356861, study PRJNA531348) | freshwater metagenome | isolation source: freshwater sample F1-80 | place: China: Fuxian Lake, Yuxi | collected 2017-12-25 | reverse complement strand
TGCGACGAGCAACCTCAACAGCCCCACATTCGCGATCAACAAGAAGCATCGCAATTGGCAAATCGCCCCGCTCAAGCATTGCGGCCAGAATGGTGCCGCTGCCCGATGCCAGCACTCCGATCCGCACCCTACGACCTTAATGGGTAGGGCCGAAGTTGGCTCGCTCGACTGCATCAGGATTTCTCAGTACGCCATCGTTGCCCGCTCGATTCGACGAATTAGCCTCGCCCCTATGCGCCGAACTTCTCTAGGTCGAACCCGTCCATTCATGACTGCCTCGATCGCCCTCGCGGCGATGATCACGATCGGAGCGTGCGGATCCGACAAAACGACGGTCGATGCTGGGGGCGAACCGGCATCCGGAACCAAGTGTGTCGCACCCGCGGCTGACGGAAAACCAACCGTACTGCTTCCCAAATCACCGGCGTCCGAACTGGGCATCAAAGACGACACAGTCGGCTCCGGACCAGCAATTGAGGAACACGCGACGGTCACCGTCAACTACATCGGTTGTGGCCAAGTCTCGGGCAAACAGTTTGATTCATCGTGGGACAGTGGGCAACCCGCCACGTTCAGTATCGACCAAGTCATCCCGGGCTGGACCAAGGGACTCCTCGGCATGAAAGTCGGCGGGCGTCGCACGCTCACCATCCCCGGCGAGCTTGCCTACGGCGCAACCCCACGCGACGGTTCAGGTATACAACCGGACGAAACTCTCGTATTCGTTATCGATTTGATCTCTATCAGCCCGCCCATTGCGACAACCACCACAAAGCCTGCGGATCCGGCGGTTGTCGCAGCCATCGATAAGCGGGGCAAACCAACGGTCACCCTCCCCGATGCGCCCGCGACCGATCTGATCATTGTTGACGACGTCGTCGGCGCCGGCGCGGAGATCACACCAGGAGCGACAGTCACGGTGCACTACGTGGGAGTCGGGCAACTGAGCAAGCAGCAATTCGACGCGTCGTGGGACCGTGGCCTACCCGCCACGTTCAGTATCAACCAAGTCATCCCGGGCTGGACCAAGGGACTCCTCGGCATGAAAGTCGGCGGGCGTCGCACGCTCACCATCCCCGGCGAGCTTGCCTACGGCGCAACCCCACGCGACGGTTCAGGTATACAACCGGACGAAACGCTCGTGTTCGTTGTCGACCTCGTCGCGGTCGCATAATCCAAGCTTTCCCGTCGCCCCAACATCCGTTACCTAACCCGAAAGAATTTCGCCATGCTCGAAGAAATCGAATCCCGAGGCAAGCCGGTCATCACGGTTCCAGCGTCGCCAGTATCAACTATGGAAATCGTTGATGACATTGAGGGCACTGGTACCGCAGTACCGGTCGGCGGCCACGTCACGGTGCACTATGTCGGTGTTGGCCAAGCAAGCGGCAAACAGTTTGACGCGTCTTGGGATCGCAATGAAGAGATCAGCTTTGGGTTGAATCAAGTCATTGCCGGTTGGCGCGACGGGCTCGTTGGGATGAAGGTCGGTGGCCGGCGCACGCTCGTCATCCCCGGCGACCAGGCGTACGGCAAAAATCCGCCCCCTGGATCTGGGATCAAACCCAACGAAACCCTGATATTTGTGATCGATTTGATCGCAACTCGCTAAGCACTTCGCTCATCAACTCACCACGCAGCTGGCGCGAGTGTTAACTCGACCAACTGCATCTGCAACATCCGCGCGCCGCCCAGATATCCGAAGTACCGTCAGTCATCTAGCTGACATCTTGGACATGGGGGCACGATGAGCGACACATCCACCACACCCGAAACACCGGCTCCGGCTCGTGCTCCTGCCAACGAACGCCTGCGCCCACCCAGAGCGCGAGCAAAACCATGGCTGAGTATTGCCGTCGCGGGCATTGCGGGTGCCATCGTGTTGGAGGGCGCGGCCGCACTCGGCAGCGAGTACAGCGAAAACTGGGCATCAATCACCGTCGGCATCGCCGTCGTCGCGGCATACCTCCTGGAGTACATCGCCGGGCGAGTCGTGCAGGCCGCGTGCACCACGATCGTCGCATTCGGCATTCCCACGTTCGTCACACTCGCGGTAACACCTATTCACACCTACAACGGTTTTCGCATGATCGTGTTGCTATCGATCGCGCTGTGGGTCGCCGTGTTCATGGTTGGCGGCACGCGCGGTCGCGCGCTGTTTCTTGCCCTCGCCATGCTCGGCGCGTGGACATTCGCCGTACTTGAGGTGGGCCACGTGCAAGACACAGCACGGGTACTGCAGTCGATCGTGCCTTTCGCAACGCCGACGTACGATTTCGACCAGCCCGACTGCGAGTTTTATGAATACGACGATGAAGGCAACTTCGTGGAAAACCAAGACTGCGCCGCGCAGTACGAAGCGGCATCCCGACGACCGCCGCTGCCCGACTACTCGCTCGGAATCGGCTTAGTTTCGTTGCTCTTCGCCATGATGTTCCTCGCTGGCATGGTCACAAACGACGGCCGAAATGCCAACGGCCTCGGCACCGCATTCGCAATACCAGCGCTCATCGCGATTACAACGGCAGTTGGCGCATTTGCGTTGAAGCTCGACTCAATCTGGTTCGGCGGTGTGTTGGCAATGATCGGCGGTCTCATACTCGGGTCGATCGGCAACGGCAACCGCCGTTTCACGACCTGGGCGGGAGCCCTCGGAGTCGGCGCCGGAATTCTCCTATTCACCGGTGACGTGGCGGAGAAGTGGTTCGATAGCGACAGCGGTTTGGTGCTCGGCCTTACCTGGATCGTCGCCGGAGTAGTGGCAATCGTGGCAGCAGTAAAAATGGCGAGCCCGCACGATGACGACTACGAAACCGCTACAGATTCTTGACGATCTCCACCATGAGTTCGCCTGCTTCTGTCGGGTTCGCTCCAACCTTCACGCCAGCACCTACCAGCGCTTCCATCTTCGCCGCGGCCGTGCCCTTGCCACCACTCACGATCGCGCCCGCGTGGCCCATCTTCTTGCCTGCTGGGGCCGTTTGGCCTGCGATATAGGCAGACATCGGCTTGGTCACCGACGCCATAATGAATTCGGCAGCTTCCTCTTCAGCCGAACCACCAATTTCGCCAATCATCATGATCGCATGCGTTTCAGGGTCGGCTTGGAACGCCGCAAGGCAGTCGATGAAGCTCGTGCCCGGTACCGGGTCACCGCCAATACCAACACAGGTAGTCACGCCGATGCCCTGGGCTTGCAGTTCGTAGAGTGCCTGGTACGTGAGCGTGCCCGAGCGGCTCACGATGCCAACGTTTCTTGCTCCCGGAACGGCTTCTTTGGCGATGTGGCCAGCGGTAATTCCGATGTTGCATTTTCCGGGGCTGATAATCCCTGGGCAGTTCGGGCCGAGTAGCCGCACGTCTGGGTAATCGCGTTGCAGCTTGTTGAAGAACCATGCTTCATCGTGTGCGGGCACACCTTCAGTGATGCACACGATGAATTCGATTCCGCCCTCGGCAGCTTCCATCACCGCAGAGCGCACGCCCGCTGCGGGGATAAATATGCAGCTCGCAGTCGCGCCCGTTTCCTTGACCGCCTCAGCGACACTCGCGAACACAGGGATGCCGTCGACATCGGTGCCAGCCTTTTTAGGGTTTGTACCTCCAACAACCTGCGTGCCGTACGCGCGATTCAGATTGGCGTAGTACTTGCCCTGGGATCCGGTGACACCCTGATAGATGACCTTGGTGTTTTCATCAACAAAAATAGCCATGTTCGGACCTCAGCGGGAAGCGAGCTCGACGGCTTTGCGAGCCGCCTCGAGCATTGTCGGGGCCATCTGCAGCTTGTCGCCGAGATGCGGTTCGAGAATCGCGCGACCTTCGTCGGCGTTCGTTCCATCAAGGCGGATCACGATCGGGCTCTTGATGTCGATGGCGGCGAGTGCACCGATGATGCCATTCGCCACTTCTTCGCCCCTCGTAATGCCTCCGAAAATGTTGATGAAAATCGATCGGACACGAGGATCGTTGTCGATGATCGTGAGGGCATTAATGAACTTCTTAGCGTCGGCGCCGCCGCCAACATCCAAGAAGTTGGCCGCGGTTCCGCCCGCTTGATTCACCACATCGAGCGTGCTCATCGCGAGCCCTGCCCCGTTCGCGATAATGCCGACCGACCCGTCGAGGCCTACGTACTGCAAGTCGGCTTCGTGTGCAGCTTGTTCACGGTCGTCACGAATTTGCATCGATTCAAACTCTGCCCAGTCGTGACGGAACCCAGCGTTATCGTCGAGACTTACTTTGGCATCGAGTGCGTGAACTTTGCCATCCGGCGTGACGATGAGCGGGTTGATCTCAGCCAGGTCAGTGTCGCCTTGCACGTAGGCGTCGTACAACTTCATCAACAACGTGACGGCTTGATCAGTGACAGAAGCATTGAGTTTCGCGGCGAGCACCCAATCGCGGCACTGCGCTTCGGTCAGCCCGTCGACTGGGTCGATGTGGATCTTCGAGATCGCATCGGGGTCCTGTTCAGCGACGGTCTCGATTTCCACGCCGCCTTGAGCACTCAGCATCCCGAAGTACTTTTTCGCGGAACGATCAAGTGTGAAACTCGCGTAGTACTCCTCGCTGATATCTGACGCGTGTTCGATCCACAGGATCTTGACGATGTGGCCTTTGATGTCGAGGCCCAAAATATTGGTGGCGTGTTCGCGACATTCATCAGGGTTTGCCGCCAGTTTCACACCACCAGCTTTGCCGCGCCCACCCACGAGCACCTGAGCCTTGACAACTACTGGGTAGCCAACTCTCTCGGCGGCGGCGACCGCGTCGCCCACGGTGCGCACGGCCTCGCCGGGCGAGACCGAGATTCCATACTGAGCAAACATCTGCTTGCCCTGATATTCGAAAAGATCCACTGCGTTCCTCATCTGATGGGGTGCCGAAGACGAATTTTTTGCGGCGGCGGATGTACCGTCACCGGATTGCGGCGCAACCCTAGAACCGTACCGCCAAGCCACTCCAAGCGAGACAATGATGGCCAACCAGACTTCCACCACCACCAGCGAACGCCGAACCATCGCAGTTGCGGCACTCAGTGTGCTCATCGTCGGCTTGCTCATCGCTGGTGGAATGCTGCTGGTGTTGAACCGAGGCGATGCCACGGCAGCCTGCGGGGGCCGCACGCCAATCGGGTTGGCCGCAGGTCTCCAGGTTGACGCTGAACTTTCGCCATTCAACGGCTCGCTTGGCGGGCACTGCGAGTACTGGGTCGTCTACCGAGATGGCAAGCTCCAAGCCGCAAAATCTCGGGTCGAGGGCCGTGACTGTGCGCTGCTTTGGTACACGCCGATCAACGCATTCCGGTGCGATGGCGCGCCCGTGGAATGGAGCGAATTGATCTATTGGCCCACCCGGATACTCACCGAAGGTGAATTCAAGGGCGCATTTGAAGTCGACTTCGGGCCGGCGCCGCCCGGTTGACCTGCATCACCGCACCGCGCTGCAAGGTCTCAACGATTACGCCTTTTTCAATGGCGCCCATGCGAGCAACAGCGTCTTGTGCCCGATCCCTTTGAAGTGCACATCGGCCTCAGCTTTGTCGCCCTGACCCCGAATATTTTGGATCACGCCATCGCCATAGGAGGCGTGCACCACATCGTCGCCGACCGAAAAGCCAGCCTGATCGGCTCCCGTTGGAGTGGGTGTCGCCACGGGGCGCGACGCCGCACCGCCACCTCCGAACGTTTCGCCACGCCGCACCGCCGTTGCGACCAGAGATTCGCGATGCGCACCAATCCCGCCGCCCCGTTTGCGTTTGGCGCCGATTTGTTCGATGAGATCTTCAGGAATTTCTTCCAAAAATCGGCTCGGCGGGTGGTAATCGGTGGCACCAAACAGCATGCGGCTCCACGCGTGACACAGGTACAAATATTGCTCGGCACGCGTGATGCCGACATAGCAAAGTCGCCTTTCCTCTTCGAGCTCCTCGGGGTCGGAAAGGCTGCGGAAATGTGGAAACACCCCATCTTCCATGCCGAGCAGAAACACGATGCCGAACTCGAGACCTTTGGCAGAATGCAGCGTCATCAACGTGATGGAACTCTGCTCAGGATCATTCTTGTCCATGTCGGTGACAAGCGAAACACCTTCGAGGAAAGCTTGCAAACGCTCGATACCAACTAAGGGCCCAACCTCGCCAGCGTTGGGCCCCCCGCCGGGTTCGCCAAGCCCAACCCCGCCGATCGCGGCCATGCCTTCAAGGTCACCGCGATCGACCTGTTCGTCAAATTCACGAGCCACGCCCACGAGTTCTTGGAGGTTTTCGACGCGTCCCTGTGCCTCGATTGAGCGTTCGGATTCAAGCTCGGCCACGTACCCAGTGCGTTGCAACACTGCTTCGAGCACCTCGCCAACGCCAAGGTCGCCTGCGTCAGTCTCGATGTCGTGCATCAGTACCAAAAGATCGTTGATCCCGCCGAGTGCCTTACCGGATACACCAGCTTCACCCGCCTTCGCGAGCGCATCGCGAAACACGACTTCGGCACCCTTGGCATAGCTATCGACCTTGGCCATCGACGTGTCACCCACACCGCGCTTGGGCACGTTGACGATGCGTTTCCAACTCACCTCGTCGTCAGGGTTCACTAACGCGCGTAGATACGCCAGCGCATCTTTGATCTCTTTGCGGTCATAAAACTTTGTGCCGCCAAACACGCGATACGGCATTCCTGCCCGCACGAGTTGTTCTTCGATCACTCGGCTTTGGGCGTTGGTGCGATACAGCACCGCAACATCGCCGTAACGAAAGTCGCCACCGTCCACGTGCCGCCGAATTTCACCAACCACGTATGCGGCTTCGTCGTGTTCGTCTTCTGCTTGATATCGCACGATTGGCGCGCCGCTACCAAGCTCGGACCAAAGTTGTTTCGGGCGATGCGACGGGTTATTGCGGATCACCGCATTCGCAGCGTCGAGGATCTTTTGTGTGCTGCGATAGTTCTGGTCGAGCACGATAACCGTGGTGTCAGGAAACGATGATTCGAAGCGAGCAATGTTACGAAAATCAGCTCCGCGGAACTTGTAAATCGATTGATCGTGATCGCCGACCGCCATGACACTTCGGTGTTCTTCGGAGAGCATGCGCACAAGTTCCCATTGCGCGATGTTCGTATCTTGGAATTCGTCAACGAGCACGTGGCTGAAGTGACCGCGCCAACGGTCGAGCGCAGCGGGATGCTCGCGAAACAAGCGCACTGCCAGCACAAGCATGTCGTCAAAATCGAGCGCGCTCGCCTCTTGTAGACGCCGTTGATACTCGGCGTACACCTTCGCAATGCGAGTCTCTTGTGGTCCGAAGGCCATCTCTGCGAACTGCTCTGGAAGAATCAGTTCGTTCTTCAGTGACGAGATCTTGTTGTGCAGCGCTCGGGCGGTAAAGCGTTTCGGATCAAGGTCGAGGTCGCGACGCACCCAATCGACCAAACGCATCGCGTCGCTTTGGTCGTAGATCGTGAAGCTGCTGCGATACCCGAGCAGGCTGCTTTCACGGCGCAGAATCCGCGAACACGACGAGTGAAACGTGCTCACCCACATGCGCTGTGCAACCGGCCCAATGAGGTCGCCAACGCGGGCTTTCATCTCCGCTGCGGCCTTGTTCGTGAAGGTGATCGCCAGCACTTCAAATGGCGAGACTCGTTCTTCAAGAATGAGATGCCCCAAGCGGCGAGTGAGCACGCGTGTCTTGCCCGAACCGGCGCCAGCCACAACCAAAACTGGTGACGGCTTGATCGTCACCGCCTCGAGTTGGGCAGGATTCAGATCAGCGTAGAGATCGGCATCAGCGGGAATCATGGGGCCATTGACCGTAGCAGCAGCATGCGACACACGGACGTATGTTCGATCAGGTTGCAGGCACCAGTTTCCCGGCTTGGCGATGTTTTTCGTAGGCCCAACCGGGGCCGCGCACCACGAAGTTGAGTCGATCCCGCCAGTTGTCACTCTGCGATACATCTCGCAACATGTCGCGATGCTCATGGGTCGCGATTCGCAAAGGGTTGTAGCTATTGATGTTTTTAGTCAAGCCGTACACAACGGTTTCTTGTTCACGAGCAAACGACCCGAATAGTCGATCCCAAACGATCAAGATGCTGCCGTGGTTGCGATCGATATAGCGCGGATTCACACCGTGATGCACGCGGTGATGGGAGGCGGTGTTGAATACTTCTTCAAGAGGCCCCAACGTGCGGATTACGTCGGTATGAATCCAGTACTGATAGATGAGGTTGATTCCGCGTGCCGTGATCATGAGTTCTGGGCGTACGCCCAGCAAACACATCAGCCCGTAGGGAACAAACGTGCCGAACGCGTCAGCGACGGGTTGCCGTAGCGCGGTGGACAAGTTGTAGTGCTCACTTGAGTGATGCACGACGTGAATCGCCCACATATACCTGCTGGTGTGCATCCAGCGGTGGTTCCAGTAGTAGATGAAATCCCACCCCACGATCGCCGCGATCGACGGCACGACGCCGGTACCCAGGTCGGCGACGAGGCGACGTTCCCACATCGCATTCATGTTCACTTGCGACAACAACGCCGTAGTGATCGCCACACCCCCAGCAGCAACGGCAACCGGCGCAGCCACTTTTGCGACCGCACGCGCTCGACGGCGACGCGCGCGTTTGGTTTCGTCTGCCGTCCCTGCTGAGCGGCGAGCGATCACATCGGCAATCGTGGTGATTGCAGTCGATGTAGCTGCAACCGCAAGCAAAGCTTTGCCGTATTTGCCCTTCCCAGGCACGATGGGCGACAACAGTCTGTGCAATGCCAAAGGCGCTACAAGGCTTGCGGTCCCCATTGCCAAACTCGCGAACGTGTCGTTACGCGTGTAATCGGCCGGCGTTGCGCTCCGTTTCTCACGTTGCTTATGCAACCACCAGGCCTCAGCACCCATGGTTGCGAAATAGAACGGCACAGCCTTTTCCGTGAGATCCACGCAAGGATTGTGTCACGCGATGGCCCTATCCACCACTCCCAAAGCTACTTTTTGGATTCGATCTCCACGATGACGGTTACGGGGTCATCCTTCACCGTCGAAGCACGTGCGCAATCGAGAATCGCCGTAGTGTCGGCTGCGTGATCGATCAGAAACTGAAGCGGGCCCTCGGGCAAATGATCAAAGGTGTGCAGGTCGTCGCGTGCACACACGATGGAATTACTCGTGCGTACACGTCACATTGGGTGAGCCAGGTGGCGTTCGAAGAACCCATCGTGATGGCGTCGATTTCACCCAAGCACGACACCTATCCGCTCATCGCGGCCGCAGGGTGGTTCACCGTGTCAGTTTGCGCAGGCGATCAGGTCGACGCGGGTCAATACTTCTCATATCCCGGCCGCAAGTTTCGCTACATGGCCGACGAGTTCATTACCACCACCGAAGACGGCTGGCCGGTGCTGACCGATTGCATCGCTTGGTTTCGGGCAGAAGTATTCGAGCGCAAAACCATGGGCGATCACGAACTCTTTTTCGCACGAGTGAATGAGTTTGGGTACGGCCGGCTCAAGGAACCACCCTTGATCTACTCCAGCCGCCATGGATGGCGCATCACAGGAGACAAAGCGAGACCGCCAGGCGTATCGATTCGCGATCAGTTGCTCGAACGACTCGCCGCGGCAGGGTTTGATACCCCGGCCGACGACGACGGCGACGAATAGTTATTGCTAGCGAGCCGCTTCCATTGCGGCGTCATACTTGCCGTCACGGGCGGCGCCATTCAGTCGAGCTCGCTTCGCGTAGGCAGCTTGACCCGCATCGGCGTTGGCATCGAGACCCTTCCAAGCGGCCAACGCGGGTGCTTGCAGTGCCCGGCCGTAGCTAAACGAAAACTCCCACGGATGCGGGCCGCGCTTGTTGATCGCGTCAAGGTTCGCGGTGGCTTCCGCGTCGCTTTGACCACCCGACAAAAACACAATGCCGGGAATCGCAGCAGGCACAGTCTCGCGGAAACAAGCAATCGTCGCATCAGCAACCGCATCTGGCGTCGCTAGCCCGGCACTGTGCTTTTTGCCAGGAATTACCATGTTGGGCTTCAGCAGCGCACCCTGTAGATCGACCTTCTGATCAAAACACGCATTAAACACTGTGTGCAATGTGCGCAGTGTGACGTCGTAACACGTATCGATGGAGTGGGCGCCGTCCATCAGTACTTCAGGTTCGATGATGGGAACGATGCCTTCCTGCTGACATAACGCGGCATAGCGAGCAAGTGCGTGCGCATTCACGTCGAGGCAGTATTGGGTGGGGATCGTGTCACTGATATCGATGACCGCGCGCCATTTCGCAAACTTGGCGCCGAGTGCACGGTATTCGGCGAGGCGCGCACCGAGGCCGTCGAGGCCTTCGGTGATGAGTTCGCCAGGCGCATTGTGCAGGGGCACCGCGCCCTTGTCGACTTTGATCCCAGGGATTACGCCTTCGGATTCAAGAATCGCAACCAATGTGCGGCCATCGCTGGCAGCTTGACGAATCGTCTCGTCGAACAGGATGACACCGCTCACGTTCGCGGCGGCACCGGGCGTCGTGAACAGCATCTCACGGTACGCACGACGGCGGTCCTCGGTGCTCTCACAACCGATGCTGTCGAAGCGCTTTTTGATCGTGCCGCTGCTCTCATCGGCAGCGAGAATGCCTTTGCCGGGGGCTACGAGGGCGCGGGCAACTTCACGAAGACTCATCAGGGTGTCCTCCACGAGGGGGTCAGGAATCCGCACATTCTGCCCCACTGGGCTCCGTTGGTCGAAACCAAGGGTCGGAGGTCACAAACGCGGCCTGCGACACCGCAGTTATCCCTGGTCAATGCCGCGAAACCTGTCGCCGATTGCACCACTCGGGTCTGGGGCCGTGCCTCCTCAAGGTCGATCACGAACGCCGGTAACTCACGATCCGGCAGGTGTGGATCGCCCCGCGAAATTACGGCCCATCGCCCATCGAACGACAGCCACGTCGACTCAACGGCTCCGATACGCACACGTATCCGATCGACTCCCGAGACAACGTTGGCGGTAACGAGATCCCATTCTTTGGCGAAGCGCCAGTATCACTGTGCGCGGCCTCAAGGAAGGCGACTGCACTCCCATCGGGACTCAACGCGAAGCCCTTGCGCTCGGGTGCATTGCCTGCATCGCTCCACTCGAATGTGGCGAACCCAGACGCCTCCCCACCGTCCGCAATCGCGAAATACGACGTACTCGAACCGCCTTCTGACCAAACGCGGGCAACGATCGTGTCACCTTTGATCGCGGCAAAATCCACACCGCTTTCGATACTGCCCTGCGAATATTTACGGAAGGCCTTTGTGACGACGTCGTACATCACAAACAACGGATGGTCGATGGTCGAAGTGAACGGGCTCGCGAATACAACATCGTGGTTCTCGTAGCTGCCGACGCCAATGAGCAAGGAGTTCTTGAGCTCCGGTATAGGCACGTCGATCCCGTCTCCACGCAGGGATCCAATTGTGATGGTCGCCTGGCGGCCCAACAGTGCATCGGATCCCTCCTGTGGCACCGACTGGCCTACAAGCAGGCCGCTTGGCAATCGAAAGACTCTGCTGAGCCCGCGTACCTTCGCGACATGTTCCCGATCGTGGCCTGCAGAAACGCGATACGCACCGAACGCCGGTTGAGTTACTAACATCGGAGGGTACTCAGTGGCGATAGCAAATGTTTCCGCCACCGTGGTGGATGTGACAGTGGCGATCGTCGTAGTCGACAAGCCTATCGTTGTTGAGGTTTTCGTCGAACCGGATGCGGTCGGCAACGTGCTACCCGCTTGGCCGTTTTCAACACCTGTTCGCGTTGGAGTACTGCCACAAGCCACCAACAAAACCGACGCCAGAGCGACGACCGTCGCGAAACCGACCGAGCCACCTTTGCGTTGCTCAATTACTCGGGACATCGATAGCCTCCCACGATGCGCTGTGCTAACAGCCACGACACCATAAAGAATCGCGAGAGCGTTCTCTGCGCGGCCAACCATCACTATGCGGCGAGCGCGCTAGCACCCCTGCTAGCACCGGTGCTAGCAGCCTTGCCCGTGCCACCTATCTCGGCCGAAGCTCTCGTCAGGGTCACGCCGCCATGAAGACAATCGGCACGATCACCTTGTGAATTTCCGTGCCATCTTGGGCCGAATACTCGAATACTTCCAATGTTCCACTGTGGGCAGCAACAGGAGCTGGGAACTCAATCGAGATCGAATACGGGCCCGGTTCGATGTCCGGTGCAGCAGCCGTCGTGAACGTTTCGAGGATGAGATTACGTTGATCGTCGTAGACCTTGATATTCACCGTTGACTCAAACGTCTTCGCTGTGCCGCTCACAAGCAACGGCCCCGCAGCAGGAACCGACATTCCCGACGTCGGTGTATCGACGGTGATCCAAACCTTTTCCGCGGTTGTGGTCGTAGTCGCGCCGATCGTAGTCGTCGGTTCGCCCACCGTCGTAGATGAGCCGCTCAGCGGCAACGAATTGGTTGTTGGCGACTCATTGACGGTCGACGTTGGAGGTGCCAACGATGGCGCAGTCGCAATCAAAACTTTGGGGCCCGAACCGTCGGAATTGTTGTTCGCGTTCACTGCAACGATCGCGACGACGAGACCAGCGGCCACACTGCCCAGTGTCGCGGTACGACGACGGGCAACGCGTTTGCGCACGCTCGAAGCCGCCGGTCGATTCGGGGTAATGGCACCAAGGCCACGACCGGCACGCCGCGCAAAGTCGTCGAACCCATCGTCGTCCATACTGCCGTCGTTGGAATCAGACTTGTTGAAATCAGACATTGTTTTCCTCCATCACCTGAGTGCGCAGCGCGGCGCGGGCTTGCGCAAGAGTTGCACGAACGGTTCCCTCGGCGATCTCAAGCGCCGCGGCGACCTCGGCAGTTGACTGCTCGTCGCCGTAATACAACGCCACCACTTGCGCCTGGCGGGTAGGCAACGTACGCACAAGGCGCCAGAAATCATCGACGTCGGGATCAACGGTTACATGGTCGGCAGCGCTGCCACGAAACCGCAGTAGCGCTTTCGTTTCAGATTTGCGACGGCGCAATGACGACAACGCGTTGTTCACCACGATGCGTCGAGCAAACGCGCCAGGCGATTCAAATGATCGCACCCGACTCCAGCGTGAATACACCTTCATCATCGCGTCCTGAGTGAGTTCCTCAGCGACGTCGAGCCGACCGCACAAGGCGAACGCCACACGAACCAGCCGGTCGTACTCACTGCGATAGAACGAATCGAAGTCGGTTCCCTCAGCCATCACGCCAGGCACCTCCCCCGGTACTCGTATCGATGTAGTCACCATAATAACTACTCAATGCACAAGCAGCGCTCCCCGCTTAGTCACATCAGCGAAAAACGCCACCGCGCGCTGGCGATCTACTCCCACTCGAGTTTCCGGGTCGTGTCCGCAGATCGCGAACAGCGGCTACGCCGCGCGCTGGCGATCTACTCCCACTCGAGTTTCCGGGTCGTGTCCGCAGATCGCGAACAGCGGCTACGCCGCGCGCTGGCGATCTACTCCCACTCGATTGTCCCTGGGGGTTTTGAAGTGATGTCGTAGGCGACGCGATTGACGCCAGGTACTTCGTTGATGATGCGGCTCGAAATGCGTTCCATCACGTCGTACGGCAAGCGCGCCCAGTCGGCAGTCATCGCGTCGTCGCTCGTGACCGCGCGCAGAATGATCGGGTACGCATAGGTGCGCTCGTCGCCCATCACGCCGACGCTCTTCACCGCAGGCAACACCGCGAAGCTCTGCCAGATCTCACGGTACAGACCAGCCCGTTTTATTTCTTCCACCACGATCGCGTCGGCGTTCTGCAAAATTTCGACTCGCTCCGGCGTGATGTCTCCAATGATGCGCACGGCCAAGCCTGGCCCAGGAAACGGTTGGCGCCACACGATGTCGCCGGGCAAACCAAGCTCTTCGCCAACCGCACGCACTTCATCTTTAAACAGTTGACGCAACGGTTCCACTAACGCGAAATCCATGTCGTCGGGCAAGCCGCCAACGTTGTGGTGCGATTTGATGTTCGCGTTATCGCCACCACCCGATTCGACGATGTCGGGATACAGCGTGCCTTGCACCAAGAACTTCGGCGCGTGATGCGAAGCCGTGGCAAGATCATTGGCCGCCTCTTCGAACACGCGGATAAAGAGTTCGCCAATGATTTTGCGCTTAGTTTCCGGATCCGTCACACCAGCAAGCGCGCCCAAGAAACGGTCGGCGGCTTTCACGTGCACCAAATCAACGTTGAAATCGCGCCGGAACGTGGCCTCCACCTGATCGGCTTCACCACGCCGCAACAAACCAGTGTCCACGAAGACACACGTGAGTTGATCGCCAATGGCTTTGTGCACCAACGCGGCAGCAACTGCGGAATCCACACCACCAGAAAGACCACAGATCACTCGCTCGCTACCAACTTGCGCGCGAATTTCGGCAACAGCATCATCAATAATCGAAACGTTCGTCCACGACGGCCGGCATCCGGCAATCTGAAACAGAAACGCCTTGAGCATGTCTTGACCACGTTCGGTGTGCGCGACCTCCGGGTGAAACTGAACACCGAAAATTCTGCGTTCCGCGTCGCCGAACGCGGCAACTGGCGTGTCTGGTGTGGACGCGAACGCCCGGAAACCATTGGGGGCGCGGGTAATCGTGTCGAAGTGACTCATCCACACCACTTGCGATTCCGGTTGGTCGTACAGAAGCACTCCGTGTTCAGACACCGTCAACTCGGTCCGGCCGTATTCACCACGACCCGTTTTCGCCACTTCGCCACCGAGATCGCGAGCGATCAATTGCGCGCCGTAACACAAGCCGAACAGCGGAACGCCCGACTCGTAAATCACCGGATCTATTGACGGAGCGCCGTTCGCGTGCACCGACGCCGGCCCACCCGAAAAAATGATCCCAGCCGGATTCTTCGCCAGCATCTCCGCGACGGGCATGGAACGAGGCACAATCTCGGAATACACGTGCGCTTCGCGCACCCGCCGCGCAATCAGCTGTGAATACTGCGCCCCAAAATCAACAACTAATACATGGGCCTGCTCCGCCCGGCCTTGCGAGCTCACTGCGCACCCATTTCGCTCGTCCCTCGCTCCTGGGCTGCTCCGGTCGCCGTCTTGTTGTTCACGCGTTACTTTTGGCCCATGCCGACGCCTTGAGAGCGCTGCAGCGATTTGCCTTCGGTTTGTAGGGCCGGCGCGACCATGACTTCGGCCTTTTGGAATTCCTTCAACGATTCGTGGCCCGTCGTTGCCATCGATGTGCGTAACGCACCAAAAAGGTTGAGCGTGCCATCGTTTTCGTGGGCCGGACCGACCAAAATTTCTTGGAGCGAACCCTTCTTGCCCGAATACACACGCGCGCCGCGCGGCAATGTGGGGTGAAATGTTGCCATACCCCAGTGATACCCGTGGCCGGGGGCTTCGTATGCGCTGGCGAGCGGCGAACCGACCATCACCGCATCAGCACCACACGCAATCGCTTTGGCAACGTCGCCACCGGTGCGCATGCCACCGTCGGCGATCACCTGCACGTAGACACCCGTTTCCACTAGGTGACGCATGCGAGCACCAGCCGCGTCAGCAATCGCGGTGGCTTGCGGAACACCGATGCCAAGTACGCCTCGCGACGTACACGCGTGGCCGGGGCCGACGCCAACGAGAATGCCGGCCGCACCAGTGCGCATCAGATGCAACGCAGTTGAATACGACGCGCAACCGCCGACAATCACAGGCAGGTCGAGTTCGCGAATGAACTTCTTCAGGTTGAGCGGCTGGCGCTCCGGGTCTTTCGAAACGTGTTCGGCCGACACTACGGTGCCCTGGATCACGAGCACATCGAGACCAGCTTCGATTGCCATCGGCGACAACGCGTCGACCTTCTGAGGCGTGAGCGAGGCGCATGCGACCACTCCGCCGTCTTTAATCTCTTGCACCCGCTGGCCGATGAGTTCTGGCTTCATCGGGTGGTTGTAGAGATCTTGCATGCGCCGCGTCGCCTTTTCAGGCTCGAGTTCGGCGATTTCGGCCAGGATTGGTTCCGGATCGTCGAACTTGGTCCAGAGGCCCTCAAGATTGAGGCACGCCAAGCCACCGAGGCGACCAATCTCGATCGCGGTCGACGGTGAAACCACACCGTCCATCGCGCTCGCCATCAATGGCAGCTCAAAGGTGAACTCCGCGAGTTGCCAACGAATGTCGACATCCTCAGGATCGCGGGTGCGCCGACTCGGCACGATCGCGATGTCATCGAAGCCGTAGCCCCGGCGACCAGATTTACCAATACCAATCTCGACTTCCACGCACTACTCCTTGCGAAAAGCTGCTGAGAGGAAACCTCCAACTTACCGGAACGCCATGCGCGAGACTCGTCTCGTGGCACCCATAGAACAAAGAAATCTTGCGTTGCTCAGAACAAATTTCGCGAAACTGCCCACACCCGCAACAATTTCAAGTACCGGAACCGAAGACGCCCCGACCATCGACACAAGGTGGTCACACAATCTGGCGGCTTGCGCGGCTTCTATGGGACCGCGGCCGGAGTCATCGAGCGGTGACGGTTGGGTCGTCGCTGACCATGGCCCAACGTTCGTGGTCGCGCCACTCTCCTCCCACTTGCAAATATCGCGGCGAGAAGCCCTCGTATCGGAAGCCCACGCGTTTCGCCAACTTCTTTGACGGCTCATTACCGGGCTGAATGTTCGCTTCGAGCCGGTGGAGGCGCAGATCCACGAACGCGTGCTCGATCACCAAGTTCAAACCCTCAGTCATATACCCACGCCCAAAGTGCGGTGCGAAACCGTAGTAACCCACAAACGCTTGCTGGAGACCGCCGCCAATGATGTTGTTGAGATTGATCACGCCGACCATCAGCCCGTCGTCGCGACGGCGCACCACCATCGCACGAGCGTCATCAGCTTTTCGCTTGCGAGCGTACGCCGACCATTGCTCTCGATTCTTGGGGGCATACACCCACGGCCGATGTTGCGAAAGACTTGCAGTCACGGCCCGGATCAGCTCTTCACGATCACTCAGCCGCAGTGAACACAACCAGACGCGTTCACCAGTTGCGATGACCGCACGCATGGTTACAGGCCGAGTGGGTCCGCGAAGGGATTGCTCCCGACCGTCGGGTCTTCAAACTTGCCGGTGGCAAGCGGCTTTTGCACTGTCAACTCGTTGACACCGAGTTGACGGGCCAACCCTTCATAGCCAACTTCTTCGAGTTGATCCGCAATTTCGGGCCCACCGCTCGCAACAATTCTCCCCGCCATCATGACGTGAATGAAATCAGGTTTGAGCTCGGTGAGCAAGCGCGCGTAATGGGTGATCGCGAGAACTCCGAGACCATCTTCCTGTGTCATCGCAACCACGCGACGGGCGACATCGCGCAATGCGTCAACGTCGAGGCCGGAATCGATTTCGTCGAGCACTGCGAACTTCGGTCGCAACATCGCGAGTTGCAGGGTTTCGACGCGCTTCTTTTCGCCTCCGGAGAACTCGTCGTTCACGCCGCGTTCGAGGAATTCATCGCGTACTAATAACCGGTTGGCTTCGTCGTTCAACCGTTGCGCCAAGCCCTCGACGCCAACACCCCTTGCAGCCAACGAAGCACCAACCAAATCCTCAACGCGGACGCCCGGGATCTCCACTGGATACTGCATTGCAAGGAAAAGGCCGGCCTGCGCGCGCGAGTACGTGGCAGTGCCCAACAACTCCACACCGTCGATCGTCGCCGAACCCGATGTCACCGTGTAATCAGGTCGGCCCATGAGTGTGTGCGACAGGGTGCTTTTCCCACAGCCGTTCGGCCCCATGATCGCATGCACTTCACCGGCATGCACAGTGAGATCCACACCGCGCAAAATCTCAAGACCAGCGACGGTTGCATGCAAATCCCGGATCACTAACTCTGAAGTTGCCACCATCACACGTCCACCATTACGTCGTCGCCTTGAACCGAGATTGGATAGACCGCAACTGCGACGGTAGCGGGCAGCGTTTGCGGTTCACCCGTGCGCAGCGAAAACATCGCTCCATGCTTCGGGCACTCGATCTCATATTCATCGGCCCACACCTCGCCGTCGGCCAGCGAGAAATCGGCGTGCGAACACACATCACCGATCGCAAACCAATCATCGCCTACGTGCGCGACACACACCGCTTTGCCTTCGAGATCCAAACGAAGCGCCGAACCATCACGCACATCTTCAACGCTGCATGCGCGCACCGTTGTCATCGTGACGCACCATGATCAAATTTATCGATCACAGTCGACCGCAATCGATCGACTAGTCCGCCGTGCGGAAGGCGGGAAAACACGTCATCGAAAAAGCCAAGCACGATCAACCGCTCAGCATCATGGGGTGGGACTCCGCGAGATTCCAGGTAGTACCGCTGTTCGTCGTCGATCGGCCCGACCGTCGATCCGTGGGAACATTTCACATCGTTAGCGAAAATTTCGAGATTCGGGATCGACTCCGCGCTCGCACCGTGATCGAGCACCAGATTGCGGTTGGTTTGGTACGCCTCAGCTTTTTGAGCGGCTTCACGCAAGCGAATCATTCCTGAATACACCGATGCTGCTTCGTTTTCCACCGCGCCCTTGAACAACAAGTCGCTGCGGGTGCGCGGCGCGACGTGATCTTGCAGGGTACGAAAATCGAGCATCTGCTTGTGGTCGCCAAAATACACCGCGACCATTTCGCTCTCGGCGCCCTGTTCATCAAGGCGCGACTCTGCGCGCAGCCGTGCGTAGTCTCCGCCCAATGCAACTGCGGCGGTTTTCAAATGCGCGTCGCGGCCAAGGTGGGCGCGTTGCATGCCGATGTGCCAGGTCCGCGAACCATGTTCTTGCACCGACAAGTAGCGCACATGTGCATTGTCACCAACGATGATTTCCGTCACCGCATCTACCACATGATCGCTCGACGGCGAACCGAATCGCTCCAACACCGTTACATCGCTGTTGCGCCCTGCGCGCACCAACGTGCGCGGAAAGCTTGCTTCGCCGTCGCCCTCGCACCAATGCAGCACGACAATCGGATCCTCGACGACAACACCGTCCGGGATCCAGATCAGCGCACCGCCGGGAGCAAACGCGTCGTTGAGGTCTGTGAAAAAGTCGGGCGAGTCACGAACCACCGAACCCAGCGCGCCTTGTACATCTTCATCGACTCCGCAGGTCGCGATGTCGCAAACGCGCACGCCCTTGGCTTCGAGTTCAGGCGAAAGTTCGTGGCGCACCACACGACCGTCGCGGACGACAAGCATGCCTGAGTGCTTGCCAGCTTCGAGCGCCCACGGCCCTCCACCAGGAGCGCGTTCGTCGCCCGGCGCATTAAGTTCTTCAACCGGCACTGGTCGATATCGACCGAGGTCAAGTTCGCCGATCCGGCTGTAGCGCCAAATCTCTTCGGCGGCCGTCGGCATCGTGCTCGCGCCAACCACTTCGGCGGCCGCGACTCGACGATCGACGAGCCATTGCGGGCCGCCCAACGATCGCGCGGCATCGACGTTAAAGTGCTGCATTCGTAAACTTCCCGACTCGACTCGGCGTCAGCCGACCGAGCCTTCCATGCTGAGTTCCACAAGGCGCGAAAGCTCAACTGCGTATTCCATTGGCAAAGTCTTTGTAATCGGTTCGATGAATCCGTTCACAATCATCGCAGTCGCTTGATTCTCCGACAGCCCACGTGACATCAAGTAGAAGAGTTGATCATCGCCAACCTTTGAGACGGTCGCTTCGTGGCCGATCCGAGCGTCTTTCTCATCGATCTCCATGTAGGGATACGTGTCGCTCCGTGAATGTTCATCGAGAATCAACGCGTCGCAGCGAACGTGCGCTTTCACGTTGGTCGCGCCCGGTTCGACCTTGACCAGCCCACGGTAGGTAGTGCGACCGCCGTCTTTGCTGATCGATTTGCTCTCAATAATCGAGGTCGTCTCGGGTGCCGCGTGGGTCATTTTCGCACCTGCGTCTTGATGCTGACCGGGGCCCGCATAGGCAACCGACAGCACCTCACCGTGCGCCTTCGGGCCTTTCAAAACAACAGCTGGGTATTTCATCGTGAGCTTTGAGCCAAGGTTCCCATCAATCCATTCGACACGAGCCTCAGCCTCGGCAACCGCACGCTTTGTGACCAGGTTGTAGACGTTTGGCGACCAGTTTTGAATTGTCGTGTAGCGAATGTGCGCACCCGGCTTTGCGATCAACTCAACGACTGCAGAATGCAACGAATCACTCGAGTACACCGGGGCGCTACAACCCTCGACATAGTGCACTGACGATCCTTCGTCGGCGATGATCAAGGTGCGCTCGAACTGCCCGGCATTTTCGGAGTTAATTCGGAAATATGCCTGCAACGGCATATCGACCTTGACACCCGGCGGGACATAGATGAACGATCCACCGCTCCACACCGCAGAGTTGAGGGCGGCAAACTTGTTATCGCCCGGAGGAATGACTGTACCGAGATACTTTTGCACGATTTCGGGGTGCTCGCGTACCGCCGTGTCCATGTCACAAAACAACACCCCGAGTTCCTCAAGGTCCTCGCGGTTCTTGTGGTAGACGACTTCGCTTTCATACTGCGCCGTCACGCCCGCAAGAAATTTACGCTCAGCCTCGGGGATACCCAGCTTTTCGTAGGTGTTCTTCACGCCTTCGGGCAACATGTCCCAGTCGTTGACCTGCCCCGACGTCGGCTTGATGTAGTAATAGATATCGTCGAAGTCGATGTCGGGCATATTGGCCGCGAACCATTCCAACATGGGCTTTTTCACGAAGCGCTTGAAGCTGTTGACGCGAAACTTCGTCATCCACTCCGGTTCGCTCTTGTGCGCCGAGATGTCTTGCACCACCGTCTCGGAAATGCCCTTATTCGGGCGGTATACGAACTCGTCGCCGTCGTTCCACCCGAGCTTGTAGTTACCGAGATCGAGGTCCGAAACAGCCATCGCGCGTCCTTTTGCAGAGTTCGACGGGTAGACCACGGCCGTGATCGTTCCATCGAATAATTATCACTACCGCCATAGTAACAATTAACAAGCGTCACCCCCAACCGGCACGAACAAACGGTTCGCCCAAGTGATGGTTAGGCGCCAGACGTCGACGCAGTCGTCCCTGAAGCCGGAGGCGCTCCCGTGGTGCTCGTCGTTGAGGTTTCACCTTCGCCGTTCGTAGGCGACGCGTCCGGCGCAACCGTTCCGCTCGGCAACGCATCAAGCGCAGCCCGGAGCTTTTCGAGCTGTTTGCCGGACTCCTCGAAGTCTCCGGCCGCCACTGCCTTTTGCCATGCGTCGAACGCCCGCTGCGCAGCACTGATCTTTTGTTCCAACGTACGATCAGGGTCCGGCTCATTCGGCTCGTTCGGGCGTTGCGGTTCCGACCCCCCGGGAAACAATTTCCGCAATGCTTCATCCACTGTATTGCCGAACACGGCCTTCGACTTGTATGACAACGCGATAAAGCTGAACCCAGGGAAACTGCTCTTATCTTCACTGCTAATAAAGAAGGGCTGCGCGTACAAAATCGAGTTACCGACCGGCAACAATTGCAACGCACCACTTTCGATTTTGGAACCCCGTTGATTCAGCAGCGACAGCTTCTGAGAAATGTCGTTGTCCTTTTGGATCTGGTTAGCCGCAAATACTTCCGAGTTCGGCTCCGCGTTCGACCCGAGGGTGTACACAGTGATCTTTGCAAAATCGCGACCCTGCCCGAACCCGTCGTTACGCACAGCAATAAACGCGCTCATGCGGTTCGTCGTCTGCTCGTCGGCGCTCGCGGGTACGAATGAAGTAGTCATCACAAACTGTTGCCCAACTTCATCAGGCAGCTCCAGCATGAGATATTGAGGCTCCACTCGCTTGGCGTCGCTCAAGTTTTGGTCGCTGCGTCCTCCGTCGCTCCCCTTCGGCGCCACCGTTGAGGGAGAAGTCGATCCTGTTGTGGCGTTATCGGCCTTGGGCTCATCGACCTCCGGAGCCAGTCTCCAGGCCTCGGTGCCGCTATAGAAAGTGCCAGCTTGTTTCGGCGTGAGGTGGTACTGCTCCAGCATCCGAGTTTGCGCCTTGAACAAATCCGTCGGATAGCGAAGGTGCGCCGCAAGCCCGTCCGGCATCTCGGACGCCGCAGTAAATAGATCCGGGAACGCTTTGCGGTAACTACGAATCAGCGGATCGGATTCGTCGATTACATACAGACGAACCGTTCCGTCGTACGCGTTCACGGTGGCCTTTACCGAATTGCGGGCGTAGTTAATATTGGAGGCCAATTTCGCTCCGGGTACGTCGCCTGGTCGTAATTCTTGCGCGTACGGAAACGCGTCGGTCGTCGTATAGGCGTCAACGACCCATTCCAATGATCCGTCCGGCAGAATCACGGGGTATGCCTTCGAATCGGTCGTGAGAAACGGCGCTAATTTCGTAATTCGATCCCGCACGTCGCGCGCAAACAGCATCCGCGATTCAGGGCTCACCCGCCCCGAAAGCAGCACGTTGACATCGCCGAACCTCGCAGCAAACGCGGCTTTACGCAGGAAGCTAGACATCGTAATCCCGCTACTGCCTTTGTAGCTATCACGAATTTCATTGCCCGCGGCATCAAGTTCGATTTCGCCCTCTTTTGAGCCGGCGATAACGAATTCGTTCAGCCCAGGAGAAAAGTAAATATCGGGTTGGGAAATCTTGAGATCCGTCGACCCGGTTTGGGGGATTCCTTCAATCAAAAACTGTGGATTTTGACCTGAAGCTGCCGTTGAATTGCCGTCTACCACGACCGCGCCTTGTCCGTGCGTGTAGGCAAGATGCTTATTCGTCCACGACCGCGACGGAATCCCGGCAACGTCCAGGCCGCGCGCCGCCAACATAACCAGCTCCGCGTCTTCGCTTCCTAGACGATATCGATCAGGTGCAGGTTCACTGAATCTGTAGTACCCCTTGACTCCCTGGGTGCTTTGGACCGCGGCTCGCAGCGGCGGGGCATCCCACAACCGAACATTCGCAAGTGTCTCGGCCGTGCGCGCTTTTGCGATCGCGTTCGAATCCAGTTTGCCCGAATCGTCGTACGCGCGAATCTCGACGTTGTTCAACCCAAACGCCAAACGAGTCGCTTCAATATTGCGGGAAATGTATGGCGCTTCTTTGCTGGCTTCCGAAGGCACTACCTGGAACCGTTGCATCCACGCAGGGTAAGCCGTCCCAACGACAATCGAAATGAACGCCCATAGCCCGACCGCGATAATCGGCAACGTCCAACCGCGGCGCCAAATGTTGATGACAAACAGCACACCGCCGACAATCCCAATGAGTGCAAGAAATTCAAGCGCAGGCAACTGCGCATGAATATCGGTGTACAACGCGCCATCCACCCTGCCGCGTTGTGAAAAAACCAGGTCGTAGCGACCAAGCCAATACTGCGCCGTTTTGGTAAACGCCATGAGCGCAAGGATTACCGAAAGGTGCGCCTTTACTTGCGGTGTGACCCGCTGGAATCCGGATTGGAAGCGAATGCCTCCATTGAGATAGTGAAACAACGCCGTAACAATGAAGCCAACGAACAGCACCACGAAAACCCACTGGGCTATGAACTTCAAAAATGGCAGCTCAAAAACGTAGAACCCAACGTCTCGTTTGAACTGCGGATCCTTGACCCCCCAGGTGACGCGGTTGCGGTACAGAATCCATTCACGCCACTGGCCCGAGGCCCCGATTGCAACGAAAACGCCAAGCACAAACGCAACAGCACAACGAATGCGGCCCATGTACGGCGACACATAACCGGAATAACGTTCAATTAATTCATCTTCCGCGCCGACTGCTCGATACTGCGGAGCCAACCGGTCAGCGATAATCAGGTTTACGAGCACCACGATGAACATCACGGTGCCGAAAATCAGCGCGGGTGCAATACGCGCCCAGATCAACGTTCCAAAGACATCACCGAAACCGAGGTCGCTAAACCAAAGCTTGTCGGTATACAACACCGCGAGAGCGCGCCCCGTCGCGACCAGTACGAACAGTGCCACCACCAGCCCGGCGAGAATGGCACGAGGCGCAATTCTACGCGAGGAACGATCGGGCAACGATGTTGGAGGTACCTGCATTCCAGCGATGGTAACGGCCCGTGGCCGCGCGCATGGGTTCGTTCGCTGCTAGTTGTCAGTCTGCGGCGGCTGTGATCAAACAACGACAACCTGCATGCGCTGGCGGCAGCACGTGGCCCGTCGGAAATTCTGCTCCCTTGAGAACCGATTCGAGCGAGTTGTCGGCGCAATCTGCGCAGCAAGCACTCCCCATCACCCAGCGCGCAGACGCCCCAGCGGGAATACTCGTGAACACACCATGTACGTATGCGCTGTGAAGAGCATCGGAAAGCAGATACTCCAAATCTTGGGCCTTCCATTCTCGAAACCGAGCATTGACCCGATCGTTGACACCTTCGGCATCGCCGGAGTCGATGGCCTCTGCGAGGCGGGAACGCAAGCCGCTTCCGATCTCGTGACAGAGTGCGGCCACGAGATCCACTGGCATCTGGGCATCCGAACCGGCACCGCGTGCAAATGCCGTCTGCACGACCTCGCGCAACGTCGCCTCCCAAGCACTCTTCGCCCCGTCTCCAGCGAGTACCGCTTCGGATTGCGGGCGGCCCTTTTGGCGCCGCAGCGCGTCAAGTACCTCGTTTTGCTGATCCTGCACCACGCGTTTGGCACCCTTGGCAACGCTGGCGACCAACGTCGCTACCGTCTCGCCGGGTTCCTCATCCCGCTCGTCAACCAGATCTCCTGGAACGGCTTCTGGGACCAACGAGGTCTCGGTTGCGTCGATCATCGCAGTCGGAATCGTCGCCGCGACCGGGTTGGATTCCACGTCCTGTGTCGTGTTCGACGCCTGCTCCCGGATTCTTGCAAAGAGATCGCCTAACTCCGGCCGCTGCGCTGATTCCTCGCCCAGATCTTCATCGACCGACAACTCGGCGCCAAGGTCAACAGCTGTGTCGTCCACAACTGCCGGATCAAACGCCGCCGCGATCGTTGCCGCATCAACCGGTTCGGGGCGATTCTCGGCGGCGCGCTCCTCGACTTCTGACAATGCCGAGGTTGCTTCAAGAAATGTGCGCTTGACCGTTCGGTAGGCGTCAAGCAGGTGTTCCCTACCTGATTTCAGCTCCGCAATTTGGTCCTGCAGCAGCCCACGCCGATGTCCAAGGTCGGCGAGAATCCGCTCGCGCAGCGCCTTGGCTTCCTCGACCATTGCTCGCCCCGTGCGCTTCGATTCCTCAATCGAGGCCTCCGCTACGACACGCGCGGTTTCGCGCTGAGCTTCCGATTCTGCGGTCGCATCAGCACGAAGCCGCTCAATGTCGGCCTCCGACTCACTGCGCTGCGTCGCAATTTCACTGCCGATTTGGGCCCGTAAATCCGCGATCTCAGTATCGGCTTCGGTGCGGCGCAGTTCGAGCAACTCGTTTGCCTCGGTACGCACGATGGCAGCTTCGTCAGCCGCTTCAGTGCGAACCCTTGCCGCTTGTTCTTCGGCCTTGGCTCGAATATCTCGGGCGGCCTCACGAGCTGACCGCAGTAGCTTTGCGGTCTCCTCGCCGAGTGCTTCCAGCAGTTCCGATTCGTCGAGCGGCTCACGATGATCGGCGCGCTGTTGCGCTGCAAGCAACGAGTCGCGCAGTTCACGCTCGCGATGCGCGGCCGCGGTCATCTCATCGGCGATCCGCTTTAAAAAGCTGCGGACTTCCGATTCCGACAAACCCCTAAAAGCGGATGAAAACGCCCGGGTGGCGATGTCTTCGGGCGCCAAACGAGGGGCATTCGGCACTGCAGTTCGGCGTTCTTCGTCCATCATGATCCCAATTGTCGGGCGCGGATGTTGCAGTTGTTGCTCATGAGAATCGTACCGGTCTCACAAGCAGTCCACCACTACAACCGAGAAATGCTGTGCATATGACTGCAGAAGTCCTCGTTGCTCCCTCAGAACGACGCCCATATCGCCGATCAAGGACGACTACGTCAACGATGGGTGTCGCAAACGCGCCGCCCACGGAACCAACGAGGGCTGGCACTATGGATGAGCTGCTGCATGAGTTCGTCGTCGAGAGCACGGAGAACCTGCAGACCATCGACGAACAATTGATGGTGCTCGAACGTGACCCCGAGGACCCCGACGCGCTCGGAGCGATCTTTCGGGCTATGCACACAATTAAAGGCACGGCAGGGTTCTTCGATCTGCCGCGAATCGAACGTCTCGCGCACGGAGCTGAGACGCTCTTAGGCAAACTCCGCGACGGCGCCATCATCGCCTCGGTTTCGCACATCACCGCTCTCCTCATCGTCGCCGACACCCTCCGCTCGCACCTCAGCTCGATCGAGACGACCGAGAGCGAATCTGACATTGATTCACAAGCGTTGCTCGACACGGTGCTGCAACTGTGTGAACAACAAGCCGATGCCGCGGCCCCTAACGATGCGAGTGCATCCCCGCAATTGGCGGTGGTCCCGCCACCCACTACCACAGTTGCGCCCGATCGGAACGAGGCGTCCGATCGAAACACAAGCAGCGACACCACGATTCGAGTCGACACCGGCGTACTCGACGACCTGATGACGTTGATGGGCGAACTGGTACTTGCCCGCAACGAATTGGTCCAAACCGCAGCCCGCATGAACGACACTGGGCTCAGCGCCTGCACGCAACGCATCAATCACGTCACCTCAGACCTCAGATCCAGAGTGGTGAAAACCCGAATGCGTCCGGTCCGCGCCGTCTGGGCTGCGATCCCGCGCCTCGCCCGAGACACTGCCGTCGCGTGCGGCAAACAAGTCTCTGTGCGCATGATCGGCGAAGACACCGAACTCGATAAAACCGTCTTGGAAGCAATCAAGGATCCGCTCACGCACTGCGTGCGCAACTCGGTCGACCACGGAATCGAAGATCCCGAGGCCCGCCTCGCAGCTGGTAAGAGCGCTGAAGGCACTGTCACGTTGCGCGCTCGCCACGACAACGGCAACGTAGTCGTCGAAATCAGCGACGATGGTGCTGGCATCAACGTCGAAGGAGTACGCGCCAAAGCGCTGGAGCAGGGGCTCTTCACCGAAACGGCGCTGGCGGCCATGAGCGACCGCCATGTCGCCAACCTCATCTTTGCTCCCGGGTTTTCAACGGCGGCGACAGTGACCAACGTGTCAGGTCGAGGCGTCGGTATGGATGTGGTGCGCACCAACGCCGAACGCATCGGCGGCACCGCAGATGTCTCGTTCGTCCCTGGACAAGGTACGACGTTCACGATCACTGTGCCATTGACCCTGGCAATTATTCCTGCGCTCATAGTCGTGAGTGGCGAAGACCGATTCGCAATTCCGCAAGCGAGCGTGCTTGAAGTCGTGCGAGCAACGGCTGACGGATCCGATATCGAAAATCTCGGCGGCGCGCTAGTTCATCGGTTGCGAGGCGCACTGGTCGCGTTAGTCGATCTCCGATCGTCGCTCAACGCTCAACCAACTGCCACACCTCCCGGGCGAACGCAAATCGTTATCCTGCGGGGTACCGGCGTTCCGTTTGGTTTGATCGTCGATGAAATTCTGGGCAACGAAGAAATCGTCGTACGTCCTCTCGATGTCCACTACGCGAACGTGGACTTGTTCGCGGGTGCGACAGTCATGGGTGACGGCAAAATCGCATTGATTCTCGACGTCACTGCACTCGGAGCCAACGCGAGCGTGCCCGAGATCGAATCCGCAGCCAACAAACAGGAGCGAGCTAGTTCCCATTCAGATGAACCAACCGTTCCAGTTTTGGTCGTCGAACTCGGCCGTGACCACAGAGTTGCCCTCCCCTTGCATTCGGTTGCGCGACTTGAGAAATTCCAACTCGACGACGTTGAGCTCACTGGAATGGAGCGCGTCGTGCAATACCGCGACGACATACTTCAGCTCCTCAATCTGAGTGATCTACTCGGACGCGGGGCGGTACCTTCCGACCCCGATTGTCGGTTTGTAGTCACTGCAGTGGTGCTGCACGAAGGGCGCGAACTCGGACTCGAAGTTGAACGGATTGTCGAAGTCGCGGAAGCGCACTCCGTTGATCACAACCGCAATACGTCAACACAAACTGCAATCGCGAATGGCTCCGTCATCGACGTTGTCACAATCGAAAATCTCTTCAATCGCGGTTTACGAATCCTGGGAGTCGCAGCATGAGTGCCGAGACGCGCGTCGTCACAGGCGGCCCAACGCGCCGTCTTTGTACATTTACTCTCGGAGACTTACTCCTCGGCGCCGACATCACCGCGGTCGAGGAGGCAGTCCGTGAACGCGACATCACCGCAGTGCCACTTGCGGGGCCCACAATGGCTGGGGTGTTGAATTTGCGGGGTCGAATCTTGTCAGTCATCGACTTGCGAACGCGTTTAGGAATCCAACGCGACATCGACATGCCACGATCAACCAACGGACCGCACCTCGTGGTGAGGACCTCCACGGGTTCCGTCAGCCTCATTGTTGATCGCTTGGTAGGAGTAATCGATGTCGCAGCGGAGTCGGGTGCGAACGAATCGCACGCACCGGCGCCACCACATCTACCAGATCAACTTCGCGATGCCATCTCAATGGTCCACCGTCTCAGCCCGCAGCTCCTGATTGAAATCGATCTTGAGCGTGTGTGCACCCCAGTAGCTGTCTAGGCACCCATGAAAAAAATTCGAGTACTCGTCGCAGACGATTCCGCAGTTCTGCGCCGGCTGATTTCCACCGTCATCGACGGTGAAGCCGATATGGAAGTAGTCGGCACCGCTGAGAACGGCCGCACCGCGGTAGAGCAGGCGAAGGCCCTGCGACCCGACGTCATCACCCTCGACGTCGAGATGCCAATCCTTGACGGTCTTGGAGCGCTCAAGGAAATCCGAGCGATTCAACCAACCACGCCAATCATCATGTTCTCGACGCTCACCGAACAGGGTTCGGCAACCACGCTCGAAGCACTGTCACATGGCGCAAGCGACTTCGTTGCAAAACCGTCGGGTGAAGGTGGGCTCGGGCGTTCGATCGAACGCATTCGAGCGGAACTCACCCCCCGAATCCGTAGTCTTTCACGCCATGCCCGAACGATAACAAGCTCAAATCGAGCCGAAGCACCCGCTATTGCAAAGCCGCACCAGGCCCGACCCCCTCGAACAAATTCGCGGATTGACTGCGTAGTGTTCGCAGTATCGACGGGCGGGCCGCGAGCACTCGAGCAAGTCATCCCTCAAATACCAAAAGGGTTGGGTGTTCCCCTATTCATGGTGCAACACATGCCTGCAAGTTTCACGGGGCTACTCGCCAAGCGGCTCAACACGGTCGCACAAATTGAGATCATCGAAGCGACCGGCTCACATCCAGTCCAGCCAGACAAGCTCTACCTCGCCCCAGGCGATCACCATCTCATCGTTGAGCGCAAGGGTGCCGCAGTTTTCACGGCGCTCAACGAAGGCCCGCCGGAGCGATCGTGCCGGCCCGCAGCAGACGTTCTGTTTCGCAGTGCTGCAGCGGTCTACGGATCTGGCGTACTCGCTGTGGTGCTGACAGGCATGGGTGACGATGGAACGCTAGGTGCAGAGGCAATCGTCAAAGCCAACGGTCGAGTCATCGCACAAGACAAGGCAACAAGTGTTGTTTGGGGAATGCCAGGGTCGGTTGTGCAAGCTGGACTTACAGACTGTGAACTGCCGCTCGCGGGAATCATCGCCGAAATCGTGCAACGCATCCAAGCTGGAAACGGGGCGTTCGCCGCCTCACGAGCGCTAAGAACTGCATCATGACGGCGACCGCAGAGGACGTTGCATTCGTATGCCAATTAGTACGCACCGAATCAGCGATCATGCTCGACGGTTCAAAGCAATATTTGATTGAGTCTCGGCTTCGACCACTGGCCCGTGAAGCAGGTCTCGAAACGATAACTGCGCTTGTAGATGCGATCAAGCGCGGTTCTCGAGAACTCAAAGTCAACGTCGTGGAAGCAATGACAACGAATGAAACATCGTTCTTTCGCGATAGTCGCCCGTTTGAATCCTTGAACAGCGGGGTGATTCCGCTACTCGCTCAACAACGGGCTGCAACGCGCACGCTTCGCGTATGGAGCGCTGCTGCATCATCGGGCCAAGAGGCATACTCGATAGCAATGACATTGCGCGAACATCCGACTTTGCAAGGATGGAATATCAAAATTCAGGGCAGCGATATCGCAAACAGCGTGCTCGCTCAGGCCCGATCCGGCCGCTATGCACAACTTGAGGTCAACCGCGGACTACCTGCCACCAAGCTTGTGAAATGGTTCGAAAAAGACGGGCTTGGGTGGGTGGTCAAACCCGAGTTGCGCCAGCTCGTCAAATTCGATCAGCTCAATTTGTTATCGCAATGGCCCGCGACGTACGCACGATTCGACATCGTCTTTCTCCGCAACGTTCTGATCTATTTCGATGTTGAAACCAAGCGCAAGATCTTGGAGCGCATGAAACGAGCCATGTGCGAAGACGGCTATCTCCTACTCGGTTCGGCCGAAATGATGAACGGCATCTACGACGGCTTCCGATCCGAAAGATTCGGCCAGACCGGTTGGTTTCGTTCTGCCTAAATCCGTCGCTTCCATTCCAGCATTTCAATTCTTGCTTATGTCGGGGAGCGCGTCGCCGCCGTTGTCGACCAAGGCTCGCAGCGCTTCGTCAAGTGTCGCGACAGGAATGATCTTCACGCCTTTCGCGTTGTCTCGCGCCTTTTGAATTCCGGCTTGACACGCGCGTAGAGCATCAGGATATTTTTTCGGGTCAGCCTGACAAGTCGGCACAAAAAATATATCGGCGTCGCGGTTCTTCGCCGCGACCGCTTTAAGTTCCACGGCCCCGATTTCCCCGACGCCACCGTCTCGGAGTATTTCGCCAGTGGCAACGACGCGTCGATTCCCCGTGAGCTCGCCCGGTGTCAATTCATCGAGCAACGTCAACGTCATCGCGAGTCCGGCGGAAGGGCCACCGATCGCCCCAGTATCGATTGTGAGCTCTACCGGGTAGTCAATGATCAACGACGGCAACACACCAAGGATCGGTCGGCCATCGGGGGCCGAGATGAGTTGGATATCGGCTTCTTTGCGCGCTCCTTTGCGGTCAAAGCCGACACGAACGGTCTCCCCCTTCGCGTGCTTGCCAATCACCTCCGAAAGTGTCGAGAGTTCGGTGATCTCCACGCCATCAACCTCTCTAATCACATCTCCGCATTCAAGTGCCTCGGCAACCGGCGCGGAGCGATCCGCGATAGCGCTGACCAAAACGCCAGGCTTCTTTGACAATGTGTAGCCGAGCTTCTCCAACGCAACTTGCTTCGCCACCGCTTGAGAATCGCTCATCATGCAGAGGCTCTCTTGTCGGCTCGCAGGCTGCGAACCCTTTTGAATCTTCGTGATCTCAGCGTGGTCGTCGAACCACTTAGCTTTGAGGTACTCCCAATAATTGAGGTCTTGCCGTTCGCGCACAAATACGAGGTAGAAATCGCCCTCGGGCTCATACTGTTTCGCCCCACCGATCGTGACGCGCGCCGCGATCGGCTGTGCATCACCGGGAACGGTTTCGTCGTAGCCAGGGTGATAGCGGAAACCCCATACAACGACGCTGAGCAATGCGACCGCTGCGATCGTCGAGATCGCACCGAGGACTCTTCGATGTCGACTCGGTGACGCCGCGCCATCGAGCGGCGCCAACTTCCATTCTGGGCTTGACCCAAAGTCACCCATAGAAATCTCTAGTCATCGTCGTGTCAAGTCGCACGCGACAGCTTGGCACGTGAGAGACGCAGGGAACTACGTGAGCGATTCAGATTTCACAAGAACGCCGATAGTGATCAACCGTTGGCGATTACTCCCGATGGGGTGGCATGTAAACAGGGTGACATGGCGACCTTCAGTTTGATCAACAATCCACATAGCGTCGCTGCCAACTACAAATTGACGCTCAACGCTGTAGGTGTGGCGCCATCCTGAGGCAGTTTCGAACACGATCGTGTCAGCCTGCTTCAAGTTGGCCAGGTCATGAAACGGCCGCGAATAGGTGCTGCGGTGCCCTGCAATAACAACATTGCCGAGCCCGCCCGGTGCCGCAGTGCCTGGCCAGTGTGCTGGTCCAGCGTCAATAACGTTTTGGGCGATTCCTTCGCGGAGCGTTTCATCGACCCCAGCGGCTGGAATCAAGATCCGGCCAATCGCAGTGAGCGTCTCTGCAACTCCACGCCCAGGCACCGCCGCTGGAACCAACACGGCTTGATTGGCACTGGGGTCGGACTCTGAAACCGTCCGCTCCGTGCCGAAATCTGTGGGCGCAGCGTCGGGCGCTGCAGTAGTCGGCGAAACAGCTTGCGTTGTGCTGGTTACTTCGGGTGTCGAACTCGTAGACACGTCGAGTACTGGCAGTTCAGCCGCGGCCTCGCTGGTCGAAACGCCGGTCTGAGCATTTTCCGACGCGATCGCCGCGATCCTGCTGCCGCCCGGTGCCGCTCGCAATTCTGGGGCACTCGACCCGATCGCCAACGGAAACGCTGCGAACGTGACACCGGCGGCCAAGACGCTGCGCCAAAGGCGACCCGAAAGCATTGTTATCTATCGGCAGATTGCCAGGTACTTGTAGGGTCGACTTCGTGTCAGATCTCACATCTTGTCGTCCGCACTTCAATCTCGAAGCTCCCGATGCTCGAGACCGAGCCACCGCCGCCGTCGTGTTGAGCAGATCATCGGCTCGACTACCCAAGGGCGCCACGGACCGACTCGACACCCTCGCGCGAATTGACGACAGCAGCGCCGTGCGCGCCGCTGCACTTACCGCACTTGTTCGCAAGGCCCACCCAACTCGGGCTGACACCGCGTGGCGCCGAGCGACCCAGGATCAAGACGCTGCCGTACGCGTCGTGGCGGCCCGACTTTCGACTCACCTGCGGAGCGTCGCGCCAATTGATGCGCTGGTGGCATTGGCGCGAGATCAAGATCCGTTTGTGGCCGAGGCGGCATGTTTCGCGCTTGGTGAGCTTCCAACCAACGACTTTCGTGTGGCGAAGGACGTCCAGGCCTGTTTGACTCACACCGCAGCGCATCACTCCGACCCGCTCGCGCGAGAAAGTGCCGTAGCTGCCTTGGGCTCACTCGGACACCCCGACGCGCTCCCCACCATCTTGGCTGCCTGCAGCGACAAGCCCGCAGTACGTCGACGGGCCGTGCTTGCGTTGGCAGCGTTCCACGGCCCCGAAGTAGACGCGGCGATCGAGCTAGCGCTTCACGACAGCGATTGGCAAGTGCGACAAGCCGCCGAAGATCTCAATTCTACATTTGACATCGAAGATGATCGACCGGGATGATCGACCGGGATGATTGACCAATACGCCGAATTCGTGGTTCAGCGACTGCTTCGCTGATCCTGGGTTCGAGCGATAAACATTTCGCGAAGCGACTCGAAGTTCGTCAAGCATCGCCCTGCACCAAGAACGACGCACTCCAATGGCGCATCTACAAGGTGAACAGGCAATTTCGTCTCTTCGGCAACCCGCCGATCGAGCCCTTTCAACATGCCGCCGCCGCCAACGAGGTGGATACCGTTGGCAATAAGGTCCTGGGCGAGTTCTGGCGGCGTACGAGCAAGGCACGATACGACGGCGTCGCACACGGCTCGTACCTGTTCTTCAATCGCACCGCGCACCTCGGCAGGTTCCAGCATGACCGTCTTCGGCAACCCGCTCATGAGGTCTCGACCACGCACCTCGGCCTTCCATTCGTCTGCAACCGGATACGCGGATCCGATCGCAAGCTTGATTTCTTCGGCAGTTCGTTCACCAATTGCGATTCCGTATTCTTTACGAACATAGGCCTGTATTGCGGCGTCGATGTCGAAACTCCCAACCCGCACCGCTTCAAGCGCGACGATGCCGCCGAGCGAAATCACTGCGACCTCAGTTGTTCCGCCACCAATATCGATCACCATGTTGCCCATGGGTTCGTTGATGGGCAACGAAGCGCCGATCGCGGCAGCCATTGGCTGTTCCAACAGATGAGTTTCTGCCGCACCAGCAGCTCGCGCGGCGTCTTTGACCGCACGTTGTTCCACGGCCGTAATCGCCGACGGAACACAAATCAGTACACGCGCCCGGTGGAAACGATGCACCCCGACTCGTTGGAACAGCAGGCGAATCATTCGCTGCGTTATGTCGAAATCAGTAATGGCTCCGCCGCGCAACGGCCGAACCGCGACGATATATCCAGGAGTTCGGCCGATCATTTGCCACGCGTCGTGGCCCATGGCAAGCACTTCTTGGGTACGACTGTTGAGCGCAATGACCGTCGGTTCGTTGAGGACGATCCCTTGATTGCGCGAATACACAAGCGTGTTCGCAGTTCCAAGATCGATTGCCAAATCACGAGCCATCATTCACGCCCTTTGACCGTGGTCGAGCGCCCGACGTCGCGCCCTGCTGCGGCGCAAGCGCATCGAGGTTTCTTCCAAACTCGCGAATGCTGTCGTCGGTGGAAGTCTTCGGTCGATTCCGCCAAACCACCACCGTGATCCCGAAAGCGCTCACCAGCACCGCAAACAGAAGATAACCCACCGGCTAAACCCCTTGCACCGGCTGCACGCTGTGAGCCCCAAGCGCCCACGCCGACTCGCCTGAGAAATGTTCCTTTTTCCAAATCGGAACCGACAGCTTCAGCGTGTCAATCGCGAACCGGGCCGCTTCAAATGCCACATCGCGGTGGGCAGAGGCAGCGACGACGACAACAGACGCCTCACCAAGCTGCAGCTCACCAAGCCGATGGGCAATCGCGAGGCGCTCAACTTGAGGCCAGTTACGCCGAGTTTCCGACGCAATTTCGTGCAATCGGTGCAGTGCAGGGCCTTCGTAAGCTTCGTAGGTCATGGCGTAGACGTCGTCTCTCCCCTCGGCATGGTCTCTGACGACACCGCTGAAAACAACAACCGCGCCCGAACGCGCAGTGGTGGCCCACCTCGTCAGGACGTCACTCGACAGGTGGGCTTCGGTGAGCACAATCCAGTCTTGTTCCTCGTCCGACGGGGGTTCCAGCACTCGGCCAGTGTAGGAAGCAATCTGTCGAATGCCTCGCTCGCGAGTTTGAAGGGGCGATGGTTCTCTACACTCTGGCTCCGTGTCCACCTCTCGCCCGATTTCGTCATGACTGATTCCGACCAACCTGGCACACAAGGCGCTGGCAGTTCGCTACCCGATCCGTTGGACCGGCTTTGGCGCCACCCCACCGAAATCAACGATGGCCTCCAAAGTCGCCGAGGTATCGAGAATCCCACCCGCGGCCTCTGGCAGCTGATCGGCGTCGCCGTCGGTAGCGCAATGTTTGGATCGCTTCTGACGGTCGGCATCCTCGGCCTGTCAGGGCTGCTCTCTGGGCCTCCCAAACCCACAATTCGAGACCGTTTGTTGACGGTTGCCAACGATGACGCACGAACCGACGCTGCCGATGCGGTACGGCCCGCGATGGTTGAAATCAACTATCAAAGTCCGAAAGGCCCAGCAACAGCAGCGGGTTTTTGCATCAAGCAGGGTAGCTACATCCTCACCAGCGCAATAGTTATCGGCAAACCGGGCACAATCAGCATCGTTACCGCCAAGGGTGAAACCTACAAAGCAAGTGTTGTGGGAACCGATGCCACAAGCGGGCTCGCCATTTTGGAAACTGAGGGTTCGATGCCGATCGCAAGCCTTGCCACAGCATCGCCCAAACCGGGCGACTCAGTCATCGTGATTGGTTCCGGCGCCACTATCGGTGAAGGAATCATCAATTCCACGGGTTCGGTCGCGGTCTCCAAGAACGGAGTAGCCCTCCCGAACCTGCTCATTACTTCGGCGCTTCCCATCAACAACGTGCCGGGCAGCGCCCTCGTCAATGGGCAGGGCAAGATCGCGGGCGTCATCATTGCTGGAAACTTGGGCGCTGTACCCATCGACTATGCCCGCAGCGTGATCGAAGCCCTGACTGGCCCAACCAAAACGACGCACGCGTGGGTGGGAATACACGGCAAGGATTCCGCTCGTGGACCGGTCGTGACGAAGGTCGATCCTGGGAGTCCGGCAGCAATCGCCGGAATCAAACGCGGCGATGTCATCGAAAAGATCGACGGTCGAGTGACGCTTTCAATGATCGATCTACAAGCAATGATCCGGTGGCGGTGGGCTCGTGACGAGGTCGTCATCAGTATTCAACGGTCTCAGTTACCACTTGAGGTGACGCTCATTGCCATGGCGCCGCCCGAGGTCGAACCGGACATCTCGGGAGCACCTCCGACCACCGCCGCGACGGCCCCATCGGCCACAGCATCGCCATAACAACTCGCCAGAACATCTGTGATCACGCGCATGACAATCGGGCGCACCGAATGTTGGTGTGCAAGCATGGAGCCATGTCCGACTCCGAATTGAGCGAAATCGACCGTGAGCTCCTCAACGTATTGCAGTGGGACTTCCCGCTCAATCCCCGCCCGTTCGCGACGATCGGTGAACGCATAGGCATTTCAGAGTCCGAGACAATCGAACGTTGTGAGCGAGTCAAGGACCTAGGAATCTTGCGTCAGCTCTCAGCGATCTTCGACACGCGGGCCCTTGGATACACCTCCGCGCTGATCGCGGCTCAAATCGAGCCTGCCAGAATCGATGAAGGCGCCTACCGAGTCAGCGAACACCCTGGCGTTTCCCATAACTACAAACGAAATCACGTGTACAACCTTTGGTACACAATCGCCGTGCCGCCTGGAGAAGACCTCGACGCACACATCGATGTGCTGCACCAGCGATCCGGCGCAACGGTCACACGGAAACTCCCCACAATCACGCTGTACAAAATCGGCGTGAAACTAGATATGACTGGGCAGACCGCAGCAAATGCCAAGGCCGAAGTCCTCGCGCACGAGACTCCGGAACGCCGCGTGGATATGGAAGCACCCGATCTCACAGACACAGAAGTCGCAGCGATACGCGTCGCTCAAGAGGATCTCCCGTTGTGCAACGAGCCGTTCGCCTCATACGGACATTCCATAGGGCTCAACGGTGACGAGATGCTTGCGACACTCCAGTATTTCAAGGATCGCAAATGGATGCGGCGGTTTGCTGCAGTCATGAACCATCGCACCGCGGGATTCAAAGCAAACGCCATGGGAGTATGGGCAGTCCCCGAGGACCAACTCCCGCATATTGGGCCGCAAATGGCTGGATTTGCTGCGGTTTCGCACTGCTATCGCCGACCAATCTACGACGACTGGCCCTACTCAGTTTTCACCATGGTGCATGGGCGAAGCGCGCGCGATTGCGAAGCAACGATCGAGGCGATCAGCACGGAAACCGGTGTATGCGAATACGCGTTACTGTGGTCGATCAAGGAATACAAAAAAGTACGACTGCGATATTTCACGCCTGAGTGGGACGACTGGAACGCGAGCAGCCTTGCGTCACTCGGTCAATAATTTGGCACGCGCGCGGCTCAACGTTGCCGGCGTCGGGTCAGCCACCAGGTCGCAGATGCAGCACCACCGAGCAGCGCGCTGACGGCGGCAATCCACGGAAGTGGTCGACGACGAACATCGGGATCTCCAGCGAGCAATATCGCTTCTTCGTTGGTGTGGCGTGGCATCCACCCCGTCGACTTGAGCTTCTCGTTGCTGATGACCCATGGATGCATGAGATACGGCAACACTTCGGGCGGGGCATCACCGATGCCACTCGCCCACAACGCGGTGAGGGCCTTGTGGGCAACGTCCAACGGCACAGCGGGCGGACGTCGATGGGGTGCGACGGCGACGGCATCGTCGTGGTCCAGCCACGAGTCGGCAGCAACATTGAATACTCCGTCAATATCCCACTCGACAGCATGCACAATTGATGATGCTGCGTCGTCAAGATGTACTACCTGCACGGGAGGTGCGCAGCCTCGGACCGCGGCAGGCATGCGCCCAATGGCAACGCGAGCAAAGACAGAAGTTGCCCCGGAACCAACAACTGGCGCACAGCGAAGCGTTGTGACGACAACATCAGGATGTTCAACTCGCCAGTCGTCGACAACACGTTCACATTCCGCGTCGAGCGCCGCCGGCTGATATCCCAGGTTCGGTCGCAGCGAGGCATCCTCGGTGAGTGGCATCTCATTGTTCGGCCACGCCCCGTACACCGCCGCGCTGGAGATGCACACGAGTTTGGCGACTTCCGCAGCAGAAGCCGCCCGAAGCAATGCCTTCAGGCCATCGACGTTGACGGTACGAGCGACTTCGGTATCCGTCGCCGGACCAATAATCCCAGCAAGATGCACCACGACGTCGACTGATTTCAACAGGCCGACGAGATCGCCACCGACCAGATCGATGAGGTGAAACTCCATCGCGCCAACCCGACGGCTTGGCTCACGGACATCGATGCCCACGATGCGCTCCACGCCGTCGATGGCCTCCAACAACGGGAGCACGCGCTGTCCGATAATCCCCGACACCCCCGTGATTGCGATACTGCGGGGAGTGCGAATAGCAAGGACAGGCGAGGCAATTTCGGTTTCCATGACCAATAGAGTGGATTCAGTGAGCAGTGAAAACCAAATGGACGGCGAAAATTGGCCCTTCGGCCCGAATGGACCGCAGGGTTTCGACCTGAATGCACTGTTCGCGATGTTTCAGACGAACGAGTCTGGGCCAATCAATTGGGAAACGGCACGTCAACTTGCAGCCCAACTGTGCACGCAGGATCCCGATGAATACCGCGATTCCGAACCCAACCCATTCAGCGTGGCGCAAGGAACTAGCAGCGTCCGACCCGACCCACCGGTCGACTCCGCTCGAGCGAATTACATCCAGTCACTCGTACAAGCTGCACAATCTCAAATTGCCGCCACAACCGGCCTCTCAGAAAGCACTGGAGTGCCCTGTCGCTGCGTCACACGGGCCGAGTGGACACTCGTGACCCTCGACGGCCTCCGTCCGGTCCTGGAGTCGTTAGCGCAACGGATGGCAACGGGCTTCGACGGCGCGATTCCAGATGTAGCCGGTCCTGAAGCAGAGATGTTCTCCGGACTCATCAAGAATCTCATGCCGCAGATGTTCGGAATGCAGGCCGGATCCCTCTCGGGATTGCTTTCACATCACGCGTTAGGCCAATTCGATCTGCCGCTGCCGCTCGCGGCTCCCCCGCAGTTGGCGTTCGTGGTCTCAAACATGGAGAAGTTTGCTGACGACTGGTCACTGCCGTTCGAAGAGCTTGCGTACGCGTTGGCGATTCGCGAATCAGTACACGCCGCGCAGCGTTCGGTCGGATGGCTGCGCGAACGCTTAGTGCGACTCTGCACCGAATACGTCGACGGATACGAACTACGCATCGACGCATTCGAGCAGCAGATCCCCGATGAGTACCGAGAACTCGAATCAAGCGGCGAGGAATTCAACCCCTTCGAGCTCATCCAAAAGCTGCAATCGGGCGAACTACCGGGACTGCAAATGGAGCCTCGAGAACTCCTCGCAGGGATGCGATCAGAAGGTCAAGGCCCGTTGCTCGCTGAGCTCCAACGGTTCGCAGCCGTGCTCGAGGGCTACGCCGACGTGGTCATTGACACAATCGACACCCATAACACCGCGAGTCACTCGCGCATCGAAGAAGCGCTGCGCCGCCACCGGGTCGAGCGCGGTGCCGCGGCCGACTTCGTCGACGCAATGCTCGGATTGCAACTCGGGCGCCAAGAATACGAACAGGGGCAAACATTCTGCAGCGGAGTCATAGAACGTGGCGGCATCGCGGCGCTCAACCGGCTCTGGGAACGAGAACAGCACCGTCCCACCGCCGCGGAATTCACCGCTCCCGGCCTCTGGATCGCCAGGATCGAGCTCGACCTCAATTCCTAGCCCCTACGTCTGGGCGGAGACCTCATCATCTTCGGCCGTCGTCTCAGGCGCCGGCGTTTCCGACTCCCAACGACGCACGCTGCCTAGATACGCGAACCCAGCGAACAGCATCACAATCGCGACCAAAAACAAGCCGACTCTCCCACTCAAGTAATCGCCGAGCGGTAGCGCGACCGCTACTACGCCGCCCCCAACCCATACGAGTTGAAAATGAGTCTCGAACCGTGCGATGGCGCGACCCCGCACTGCTTCGTGCGCATCACGTTGCAAAATGCTGTCGAACGCCAATCGCGCGCACGCTGCGGATCCCGCGATCAACGCGGCCGATGCCAGCAGCGCGGGCACGCCATAAAACCGCGCCGCGAACACCATCAACACTGCCGGTGCCGTGATGGCCCCGACCAACAACCACTCCTCCCGAACCCGCCTTCGCAGTGGTGCAGCAATCAACGTTCCGATCCCGTTTCCCATCGCGCTCGCTCCGATGACCAAACCAAATACCCCCGGGCTCCGGTCTTCGACCTTCAAGACAAACGCGGCAAAGAACGTCATGAACCCAACCACACCTCGTACAAATCCCATTGCGTTGCCAGCGGACACGATGCTTGGCAAGTGCAATGTGGCGCGGTCTCTTGCGGTTTCAGGAACCGGTTGGGCCTTCGATCGCGGAATGGCCAATGCCAAACACGCGGCTGCAAGAAACACAACTGCCCCGACTCGCAACACCCACTCGCCACCAAGCACCTTCAAGATGAGACCTGCAAACGGCGCGCCCACGATGCCCGCCAAGATTCCCATCAACGCGAGCCGCGAGTTCGCGCGAACCAGTTCACTGTCATCGTCGACCACCGACGGGACGAGCGCGCTCTTGGTTATTCCGTGCGCTTTTCCGAGCACCATGCCACTCAGTGCGAGAGGATACAAACCCAAATCACTGATGTGATTGGCAAGTACCAGACACACAACTGCACGAAGCACGCCAATCGCCACCATCACCAGTCGGCGTCCGCCGCGCGTGCGGTCGAGGAAAGGTCCGAGTAAGGGCGCAACGATGGCAAACGGGGCCATCGTCAACAAGAGGTAGATCAGCACTTTGCTGCGAGCCTCACCGGAGGCGGCCGAAAAAAATAGGGAGTCCGCGAGCGCGACGGTTACAAATACATCGCCGCACACGGTGGTCGCATGGGCAACAGCAAGTTTGGCAAAGGGCGTGGCAGTCGTCGACTGCACGGTGCGGGCCAACTTCGGAAATTGGTTTCTGCTCGTACTTTGAGCGTACCGGCCGAACCTCTCGCAGAAGCACCGAGTCGGATTTTCAGATCCCGGAAGCTGAAAGAGTTCCCGCATCCGCGAATGTCTGCGGACCGCTGATTCTCGGCCGATCTCAATAGGATGGGGCTGATGTCTTCGCTCTCCACAGTCGTCGGGAATACCGTCGCTGACTCCGACCGCTATCTCGACCGCGAAATGTCGTGGCTCGATTTCGACGCGCGGGTGATGGCACTCTGCGAATCACCAACAACACCGACTCTCGAACGCGCGAAGTTTCTCGCTATCTTCGCATCGAACCTCGACGAATACTTCCAGACTCGCGTTGCTGCACTCAAAGAGCGAGCGGATGCTCCAACTGCGAGTGCACGCAATATTCGTCGCCAGCTCCAACAAATACGTGAACGCGCCGGTGACCTCGTCGACTACCAGTCAAAATTATTCGCCGTAGGTATCGCGCCAGCTCTACGAGAAGCTGGCATCGAGTTCGTGAACTGGCACGACCTCAACGACACCGAGCTCGAATTTCTGCAACAAGAGTTCCATGCTCGCTTGTATCCCGTGTTGACCCCTCTGGCGGTCGATCCGGCGCACCCGTTTCCTTACGTCAGCAACGTGTCGCTCAACCTCGCGGTCATGGTTCAAGACCCAACCACCGGAGAGCAGCGCTTCGCGCGTGTCAAGGTGCCGCCGTTGCTCCCGCGATTTGTAGCCCTCGGGGACACATCACGTTTCGTCGCAATCGAAGAGATCATCGCCGCGAACCTTGACGCCTTGTTCCCGGGGATGAGGATCGTCTCACACCACGCGTTTCGAGTCACCCGAGACGTTGAAATCGAGCTCTCCGACGACTCCGAAGATCTGCTTGAAGCCGTCGAACTCGTACTGCAACGTCAAACCAAATTCGGACGCGCCGTGCGCCTCGAATGTGCGTCGACAACACCAGCCGACATCATCGATTTGGTCGTCGAAGAGCTCGAACTCCACCCCAACGATGTATATCGGGTCGAGGGCATGCTCGACTTGGCGTCGCTCTTTCAGATTTACGATATCGACCGTCCCGAACTGAAATTCACGCCATATCGTCCGCAGATTCCAGTCGAATTCATTCGACCTGATGCCAGCACGTTTGCGGAGCTGCGCGATCACGACGTCATCGTGCATCATCCCTACGATTCCTTCGCGGGAACCGTCGAGGCGTTTGTCGAGCTTGCCGCACGAGACCCAGATGTTCTCGCGATAAAGCAGACCTTGTATCGCACAGGCGGCGACGAAGAAGGCATCGCGGAATCTCTCGCGCAAGCCGCGCTCGCAGGAAAGCAAGTCGTCGTACTAGTGGAAATCACTGCTCGAGGCGACGAACAACGAAACGTAGAACGCGCTCGAATGCTTGAGGAAGCCGGCGTGCACGTTGTGTACGGGATCGTTGGATTAAAAACCCACGCGAAGATTCTTCTGGTGGTTCGACGAGAATCCGACGGACTTCGGCGCTACTGCCATGTCGGCACCGGTAACTACAACCCAAAGACTGCCAAGGTCTACGAAGACCTTGGCGTCTTTTCTGCAGACCCGATTCTCGGCGCGGACGTCGCTGAACTGTTCAATTATCTCACTGGCTACAGTCGCCCTCGCGACTATCGCCGCTTCGTCGTAGCGCCTGGTGCGCTTCGGCCACGGCTACTAGAACGCATTGCGCAACAGGCACACCCAAATGGGCGCATCGTCATGAAGATGAATTCTCTGGTCGATTTAGAAATGATCGATGCGCTGTACGCAGCATCCGCCGCCGGGGCCGAGATTGATCTTCTGATTCGAGGCGTGTGTTGCCTGCGGCCCGGGAAGCCAGGCCTTTCTGAATCGATTCGTGTCCGCTCCATATTGGGGCGTTACCTCGAACACTCACGCATATACGCCTTCGGTCGCGACGACGCCGAGTATCTCATTGGCTCCGCAGACCTCATGCCCCGCAACCTCGACCGCCG